>ENA-UOOH01000086-UOOH01000086.1-fermentation-metagenome-genome-assembly--contig:-NODE-86-length-103009-cov-18.004585_pt1 | contig 103009 bp, 91 predicted proteins | sample MGYA00245778_ERZ724025 | MGnify/ENA primary metagenome ERZ724025 (study PRJEB28704, sample SAMN03018313) | fermentation metagenome | biome: anthropogenic terrestrial biome; feature: soil... | reverse complement strand
AGGTGGTGCATTTTCAAGTGCCCATTAGTGGTGCATTTTGGGTGCCCGCTGACATGTATCTCGTCGGGCATATTTCGAATTGGGATGAATTAAAGAGATTTAAATATTTAAATGGCTTGATTGTTTTTGGTAGCATCGCAAACCCAACCGCTATTACGATTCGCAACTAGGACGTTGGCTTAGTCGTGATCCTGAAAGAGGTGAATATGCCCGGTTTTGAATCCAGCGCTCTCTGGAAGCCGGATATTAATGGGGCTTACAACAGCATCACCTATGCGTACGTAGGGCGTTTCGGCGGCGTCATCAGCTGGTCATCGGGTTACAAAACGGTCGCCATGTCGGGGCGTGAAAAACACCCTGCCGTCAAAACCGTGGTGTTCGATTCATTCATAAATAACGGCGGTGATTTTTACATCGGGACAGCCAATTTCAACTGTAGCCACAACGGCACCAACTGGGATGAAATCGCAAGCCCACACACATCCCCCGATCCACGCTCGAAAACCCTGGGCACAAGCAATATCATGTATGCAGACGGACATGTCGGCGGGTATGTCAGGGCGCCGGTGATCCTCAAAAATATCGATTTTCAGCCCTATGCCGACTAGCGGTTTACCCGCCGGTAGGTACAGGTTTTCCATCCGGTCGGCGAAACGCCGGGTTCTTGGCGGAGGGGAATGGCTGGACATTGCCGGCATCTTGATTTTTCCCGTTGTTCCGGACATTGCCCCGGCGCGGGACCATGAAATTTCTATTTATCCGTTGATAATCCCTGAAAATTAAATATAAGGATGAAATTATGAAGAAGATTCTATTGGTGTTTTGTTGCATGATATTCCATTTCGCTTTCGGTGGAGGCGATGACCCTTCGCTGATCTTCAAGGCGGGCTTTGACAATATCACGGTGATTGCCGACAAGGCCGCCGGCTGGAAGGGAACCCGTAATTTCAAGCCGGAAAACCTGCAGCTCAGAATGCATGAGGGCGTCGCGGGTAAGGGCAATGCCCTCACGCTCGGCAATCATGAAAATGTGGTATACAGCAATCTGGATAACCACAATCCACGGCGTGGAACGGTTTCATTCTGGATCATGTCGAAGAACTGGGCGCCGGATAAGGAAAAATTCCAGATTTTTTTCCAATCAATTTTCCCGGGTGGATATCGGTTTTTAGTTTATAAATTCGTCCGCGACGGCTATCTTCGATTTGTCATTATCGATAAGGACAAAGAAGTCGGAGTGATAAACGTTCCTATGAAAAACGACGATTGGCGCCCCGGTCATTGGCACAAGATCGACGCTGTCTGGGATGAAACGATGATGGCGCTTTATCTGGACGGCGCCATCGCAAAGCCGCAGCCGTATACCGCCAATCCGTATTTGTTCAAAGCTCCGGTGGAATTTTTGGACTCCCGGCCGGACGGTTCGATGCACCTGGGGATTGACGGCAGTTTTTCGCATGACAAAAACGATGTGACTGCTTATGATGAATTTGAAATTTACGACCGGGTTCTTTCGCCCACGGAGATTCGGGCGAACTATGAGAAATTTATGCCTTCGCGGGAGGCGGCAAATCCGGTTCTTGCTGTTCCGTCGGGAAAGGGCGTGGTCGTTGATGGTCTGCTTGGCGCGGAGGAATGGAGCGACGCGGCGTGCATTCCCGTCGTCAATCCCTGCCGGAATATCGAAGGGGCAGTTCGGTTCTCGCGCGTATTCGTGAAGCAGGATTCCGAAAACCTGATGATCGGGGCTGAACTGCCTGGAGGCGAGCGAGCTAATATTACAGGAAACGACTTGGTTGATATCTGGCGAGGGGATTCGTTTGAATTTCATGTTCTGACTCAGGAGAAAAGGCGTTTCCAATTCATCGTCAATCCGTTGGGGGCGATGTTCGATGCCGTTGTCAACCGCACCGATGGTGTTTACGACCAGGCCCGGTTGAATGCCGGATGGGCTTCGGGTGCCCGTCATGCTGCGTGCAAAGAGGATGGGCGATGGTTCGCGGAACTGGTGATTCCGAAAAAAAACATTGGCGCGGATGGCGGTTCCATTGCCGCGAATTTTGGCGTGACGGTATACGGTGACAAGGCGTTTCATGGCTGTTGGGGAATGAACAGCGCCACCTTTTTTGATGAAAGCGCCTTCGGGACATTAAAATTCAACAGCGAAGCGTCGCCGGCGCGTTTGGAGAAAATGGGTTTCGCAGACGGGATGTTTGAGGTACAATGCGATCCCGGGATCGCGGTGGTGCTATCCGGCGCCGGAGGCGTGAAAATTGCTCGTCCGCCTGAAATGCCGTATTGGAAAGTCAATCTTCCGCTTGGAATATACCGGTTTTCTGCTACCGCAAAAGACTTCGACTATTCCTCGACGGTAGTCGTCGACGCTCCCCTGGTTGTGGATTATACCTGCTTCCCTTCTCGGAGAATCATCGAGGCCGAGGTCAACCTCTCCGGTGCCGGCGGTGGAACAAGGAATGCTTTGAAATCCGGCCTTGTCACGGCGAGGGTCGCCCTTGGCGATGCGGCCGGAAACGTCTATTCCGAAATGAATGTGAAATTGACAGACCTGAAAACGACTGTCAGGCTTGCGCTGCCGGAAAACCTGGAACGCGGGGAATATCGTATCGTTGCCGATGTCGTGGACAGCATGGATAAACTGAGCTCTTTCAAGCGGTTTAGAGTTCCGGACATGACGCCGTACCGGCTGAAAACCGGAACCGAACGCACTGCCCCCCAGCCTTGGATTCCGGTCAAACAAATCGGGGAGAAAACATTTGAGGTTTGGAACAGGGTTTATACGTTTGGCGACGGCCCCTTTCCGGTATCGGTCGTTGCCGGAGGCGAGGAAATGCTTGCCGAAGCTCCCCGGTTGGATGTGGGTGGAAAACCGGTACAATGGAGTGGGTTTAAGGTTGTCGAAGGATATGACGACGCTGTTCATTTTACAGGGAATGGTATGGCCGGAGGAGTGACGTTCAATTGGTCTGGGGAGCTTTGTTTTGACGGCTTGCTCAAGCTCCGGATCGGGATGCGTCCTGCCAACGGCCCGACAAAGCTCAAGCAGTTAATTCTGAGGTGGAGTGTTCCCTCTGAATTTGCTTCTGCCATGCTGGATCCACTTTTTACAAAATGGAAAAATGCCGACGGCGAAACACTCCGTTTCCCATATCATCATACCCAGGATTTTATCATTTGGACGGTGGGGCGGGAAAAAGGATTCCTGTGGTGGCCGGGGTCTGGCGCCAATTGGAACAATCCACCCGGGCACCGGCAGTTTTTCCTTTCGCGTCAGGGAGGAACCGTTTCCGTGCAGGCGGATTTCATCACCCGGGAAGTCGAGCTTACGGGGGAAGCGGTCTATACGATGGCGTTCATGGCGACGCCAGGACGTCCCGAACCGATGCGGCGGCGGGATTTCAATCCCGGGCAAATCTGGGATTTTCTGAAACACGAATCGGTCAAGGTTCAGTATTACGGGATATCCGAAAAACCTCTCGCTTATTCGACCGAACCGTGGACCGGGTTGGTTCCGTATGATCCGGTTCGATACTTGGAACATATCCAGATGGTCGAATCGAAAGGCTCGCGCTATATGCCGTATTCGCAGCCGGCGCATACGAGTTCAATCGAGGAAAGCTATGACTATTTTTTCCCGGAATGGCGCCAGAAGCCTGGGTTCCCCGTCGGCGGTGGAATTGAATTTAAAACTGGTTTGCGTTACGCGCCGGAGGCGTGCTGTCCTCACACAGGTGCGGGGGATTTATTTGTCTGGCGCGCTGACCGCCTGCTGGCGGACTTCCCCATGCTGCCCGGACTTTATTACGATATCTGCGAAGGGCGCAATTGCTGGAATACCGTTCATGGGTGTGGGGGGATCGATGCTTTCGGGCAGGAATATGCGTCATCGACTCTCCTGGCTCTCCGGGATTATTTTATCCGTTTGAAGCGTGTTCTTGAAAAACACGGCAAAGACAAAATCCTGTTCCTGCATGCCCACAACCGTTTTATTCCGTTCGCCCACGGGATCGGCGACTATTGGTTTCCGGGCGAGCAGTACGCTGATGCCATCACTGAAAATCTCGAACATTTCTATTGCGAAAACATTCCATTGCGGGAATACCAGAGCGCCTATTATTCACCGGTCCATGGCAGCGGGCTTGTCCTGATGAGCGTATACCAGATTACCGCCTGGCGTTTGGGGCTCACGCAGAAATATGATATTCCGAAATATACAATTTCGTTGATGACCCCGGCGCTGCTCCATGATCTGAATATGAGCAACTGCTATCTCCATCATAAAACGGTCGAACGCTGGTGGTCGATCAAGCATGACGCCGATCTGGCCGCCGCGAAATTTCACGGCTACTGGTTTTCCGATGCGGCGAAGTCGGCTTCGGAAAAAGTCCATGTGTCGTGGTATGAATGGGCGGAACCGTCACCGTGGACGCGGCTCCTGGTCATCGGTAATATCGGCAGAGTCGAAAAAAACGCGGCCCTGGAACTGGATTTGCGTAAATTAGGGTTGGAGGGGCGGAAGTTGATCTTCCATGACTTGTGGAATGACACACTCATTGCCGGACTGGATTCACTTTCCGTAAAGCCGAATGATTTTCGGTTGATTGGAATTCGCGCGGAATGAACTTTGCCGCTTGTGGGGGCGAATTTGTTTTGATCAAAGAATAAACCGTTCCGGGGATTGAAAAAACGGAAAAATAATGTCTATTATTGATTGACCGACATCGAATTTTCTTGAAGTCGAAAATCAATTAATATCATGACAGAAACAAAAATACCCGAACTGTTGGCCCCCGCCGGGAGCCTGGATACGGCTCTGGCGGCGTTTGACGCGGGAGCCGACGCCGTCTATGCCGGGTTGAGCAGGTTCAATGCGCGCGAACGCGCCGATAATTTCAATTCCGACTCGCTCGGCAGGCTGATCGGCTTCGCCCGGAAAAATCACCGCCGGGTCTACCTGACCGTCAATACGCTGATCAAGGAAAAAGAACTCCCCGAAATGATGGAGTTCCTCGGCGAACTGGCGGTTCTCGGCCCCGACGCCGTCATCGTTCAGGACCTCGGGGTCCTGCGGATGCTCCGCGAATACTATCCGCAGCTCAAAATTCACGCCTCGACCCAGATGGGATTCCACAACTCGGCAGGGCTCCGCCTCGCCGCCCGGCTCGGCGTCGAACGGGTGATCCTGGAACGGCAGTTGACGATGGAGGAAATGGCCGCCATGAGCCGGAACAGCCCGGTCGAACTGGAGGTGTTCATTCACGGCGCGCTGTGCTGTTCGCTCTCCGGGCGCTGCCTCCTGTCGTCGTGGATGGGGAACTGGAGCGGCAACCGCGGCAAATGCAAACAGCCGTGCCGCCGGCTTTATCAGGAGGCGCATGACCAGGGATTTTTCTTTTCGCCGAAAGATTTGTGCGGCATCGACCTGGTGCCGCAGTTCCGGAGCATGGGCGTGACCTCGTTCAAAATCGAAGGGCGCTTGCGCCGCCCCGATTATGTCTGGAAAACCGTCGCGGCTTACCGGATGGCGATCGACTCCAACGGGGAGCGCACCGCCGAAGCCCGCCATATCCTTGATTCCGTGGCCGGGCGCGTCCCGTCGCAGGGATTTTATACGAAACAGGGGCGGCAGGGGCTGATCGAGCCCGGCGCGCTCGGTGTGTTCGGCACCCGGGTCGGCGTGGTCCGACAGGCGAACCGGCGCGGTTTCAGCATCGCGGCGGAGGGGCGGATTCACGTGGGCGACCGCTTCCGGGCGGTGCCGCCGAACGGCGACGAGGGATTTGCCTTTACGATTATCAAAATGGAAATGAAGGGAGAGCCGGCGCTGAAAGCGGTCCGGGGGCAGGAATGCTTTATCCCCGGCGATTACCCGGAGGCTCGCCCCTCGTGGCAGGTTTACAAGATCGGTGAGAACGGTTATGATTTCACCGCCCGCGCCGCCGCCCTGCCGCCGTTCCGGCATCCGCTGGACCTGCGGATCGAGGCGGATAAAAACGGGATCGCCGTCCGGCTGGACGCCCCGGTTTCCCTGCTCTGGGAGAAAAAACAGCCGTTCGCCCCCGCCCTCAAGCAGCCGTTGACGCCCGAACGCCTGGCGGATGAATTCGGCTCCGGCGCTCCGGCGCCGTTCGCGGCCGGACGGGTGGACGCCGTGGTGAGGGACGATCTGTTTATCCCCGCCAGCGAGCTGAAACAACTGCGCCGCGAATTCTGGGAATACGTCGGGGAACGGGTGACTGAACTGGATTTCCGGGGTTCCGTGGACCGGGCGCAGATGCGTTTTTATCAGGATTACCGGGTGTCGGCTCCGGCGGGGAGCGCCGGGTCGGCCGACGGGCCGCTGCTGCCGGCATTTTGCGCGGAGGCGAAGCTCGGCGACCTGCGGAAGCGCCTCCGGGACGCCTACGCGCAGGGCAAACGGCGTTTCCGGCTGGGCGGTATTTACGGTTTGGAATTGTTGAAAGAATTCCGGGATATTGAAATCGCGGCGGTTTTTCCGCTGCCGGTCTGCAATTCGCTGGCCGCGCGGGAGCTGAAAGAACTCGGGTGCGTTCAGGCCCAGCCCTGGCTGGAACTGGAAAAAGACGCCGTCGAAGCCTTTGCCGCCCGGTCGCCTTTGCCGCTGGAGCCTTGCCCGGTGGTTCGCCCCGAACTGCTGGTGAGCCGGTTTGAGATTCAGGCGCGGGGGGATATCAGCGACGGGCGCGGCAATTCGTTCCGGGTGGAATACGACCGGGAAACGGGGATGACGGTCATCCTGCCGGACGACGACCCGAAAAACGCGGACCGCTTTTCCTCCGGCGAATTGAAATAGCGGATGGATTTTTTTGCGTTTTCATGGCGTTCAGACGCTTGTTTTTTGTGCTAAATGAGTTATGTTAATAAACTTTACTTACGGAAGGACAGGAATATGATGTGGCTTAAACTCGGCATGTCGGACTGGATGATCGCGCTGGCTCTGTGGGCCAATTTGTTCGCGGTGGTCGGGAGCATTATATACGGCATCCGCTATTGGAACCGTGACAACGATCAACGCCGGCAGGAAGAAGGGAAGAAGTAAGCTTTATGACGGACCACGCAATTATCCTGACGATTATCGGCGCGTATCTGGCGCTGGTGATATTTTTAAGCTTCCGGGCCTATCTGGCGACCAAGAATCCGGAGGACTACCTGCTGGCCGGGCGCAAGGCGCATCCGTTCATCATGGCCATGTCCTACGGGGCGGCGTTCATCAGCACGTCGGCGATCGTGGGGTTCGGCGGCATGGCGGGCAAATACGGGCTCAGTTTGATGTGGCTGCCGTTCATGAATATCTTTTTCGGCATCATCATCGCATTCATCTATTTCGGCAAGCGTACCCGCAAAATCGGGCGGAACCTCGACGCCAAAACCTTCCCGGAATTCCTGGGCAGGCGCTATAATTCGAGCGGCCTGCGGGTCATGACCAGCGGGATCATGTTTTTCTTCATGCCGCTTTACTGCGCGGTGGTGCTGATCGGCGGCGCCCGTTTTCTGGAAAAACTGCTGCAGATCGACTACAACCTCGCGGTGCTGGGATTCGGCGTGGTGATCGTGCTGTACGTCCTGATCGGCGGGATGAAAGGGGTCATGTACGTGGATGCCGCGATGGGCATTGTGATGATCCTGGGAATGCTGACGCTGCTCGGGCTGACTTATTGGGAACTCGGCGGGATCATTTCCGCCCATGAAAAATTGAACGAACTGATCCCCCTGATTCCGCCCGCGCTGGTGGAGGAGGGAATGCGCGGCTGGACCGCCATGCCCGCGCTGAATTCCGAACTCTGGTGGGTGATCGTCTCGAGCCTGATGCTCGGCGTCGGGATCGGTGTGCTGGCGCAGCCGCAACTGGCGGTGCGCTACATGACGGTAAAAAGCGGACGGGAACTCAACCGCGCGGTGCTGGTCGGGGCGATTTTCGTGATTACCACCGTCGGCTCGGCTTACCTCTGCGGGGCGCTCTCGAACGCCTGGTTCCATGACAAATTCGGCATGATCGCGATTGAATTCGTACAGGATACGGCCTTTGCCGACCAGGCGATTCAGGCCAAAATCGCCGGACAGGACCTGCCCCAGCCCCCGCCGCGCACCGGGCCGTCCCTGGGCGTCGGCAACGTGGACCTGGTCATCCCGGTGTTCCTGAACCTCGCGCTGCCGCGCTGGATGATGTATATTTTCGCCATGACGCTGCTGTCGGCGGCGATGACGACGCTGAGCGCGTTGCTTCACGCGATGGGATCGGCGATCGGGCACGACTTTTTCGGCACGATCCTCAAGCGCCCGCAGGGGAGCATGTGGCTGACCAAGGGCGGCATTGTGGTCGGCCTGGTGGCAAGCGTGATTCTGGCTTATGTCCTGCCGGGCGGAGTGATCGCCAAGGGCACGGCGCTCTTTTTCGGCATCTGCGCGGCGGCGTTTCTGCCTGCCTATGTGGGGGCGTTGTATTGGCCGAGAGTCACCCGTGCGGCGGTCTGGTGGAGCATGGGCGGGGGGCTGTTCATCAGTATTTTCTGGATGCTGTTCATGCACCGCGCGGAATCGGCGAGGATCGGGCTGTGCCAGTTCCTGTTCGGGCGTCCGGAGTTGATTAGCGCGCACCCGGTGCCGTTCATCGACCCGATGTTCATTGCGCTGCCGGCGTCGGCGATTCTGCTGGTCGTGATTACGTTTTGTTCGCGGAAACTTCCGCGCCGACATATCGCCGAATGCTTCAAGGATATCAAAATCAGGGAGTTTTGAGCCTGAAGCGGTGTTCGCATAAATCATTTACATGAAATAACTATATTATAAGGATGCAGCCAGATGTATGAAAAACAACTATTGAGCGGGGACGAGGCGATCGCGCAGGCTTGTTTGGACTGCGGCGTCAAGATGGGCGTCGGCTATCCCGGTACTCCGTCCACCGAGATTCTCGAATACTTCTCCACGCTGGGCGGACACTCCCAGTGGGCCCCGAACGAAAAAGTGGCGCTGGAAGTCGGCATCGGTTCGGCGTTTTCGAACGCCCGGACGCTGGTCACCATGAAGCATGTCGGGCTGAACGTCGCCGCCGACCCTCTTTTCACCGTGGCCTACACCGGCACCGACGGCGGGCTGGTGATCCTGAGCGCGGACGACCCCGGCATGGCCTCCAGCCAGAACGAACAGGACAACCGCAATTACGCGGTGGCGGCGGGGCTGCCGATGTTCGAACCGGCCGATTCGCAGGAAGCCTACGACCTGACGATCCGCGCGTTTGAAGTGTCTGAACAATGGAAGATTCCGGTTCTGTTCCGCATCACCACCCGCGTCTGCCACTCCAAGTGCATCGTCATGCGCAGAACGCCCGCCAGCGCGCCGGGCAAACCGCATTTCGAACGCAACGTCAAGGGCAAGGTCATGGTCCCCGCGTTCGCGCGCCCGGCCCACCGGGAACTGCGGCGCAAGCTGGCCGAACTGGCGCAGTACAACAATCAGTCCGCCGACCTGACGGTGGAATACCGCCGGGGCGACCGGCTCGGCATCATCACCTCCGGGATTTCGGTCCAGCACAGCCTGGACGCCGCGCCGGAGGCGTCGATCCTGCATCTTAAAATGACTTATCCGCTGCCGTTGGAGCGTATTTCCAAGTTTGTGGACAGCGTCGAGCGCTGCGTCGTCGTCGAAGAAGGCGACCCGTGGCTCGAAAAACAGCTCCGCGCCGCCGGGCTCCACATCGGGGGCAAACCCGAAATGTACCGTTTCGGCGAATTGAGCGTGGGGCGCGTCCGCCGGCTCCTGAACGGCGACGTGTCGCCGGAAACCGCACCTCCGGCGGGCAAGCCGCCGCAGCTCTGCCCGGGTTGCCCGCACCGCAAGGTGTTCGACGTGCTCCGCGATATGGGAAGCATTGTTTCCGGCGACATCGGATGCTATACGCTCGGGGTCATGCCGCCGTTTTCGGCGATGGACACCTGCGTCTGCATGGGCGCGAGCATCGGCGTGGCGCTCGGGATGCGGCAGGTCCTGCCCGAGGAAGAAGCCCGCAGGGTGGTCAGCGTGATCGGCGACAGCACGTTCATGCACAGCGGCCTGACCGGTATCGTCGATATGGTGTATAACCGCCCCCCGACCGGGCATCTCGTCCTGATTCTGGACAACCACACCACCGCCATGACCGGGCTGCAGGAACACGCCGGGACCGGGCGCAAGCTCGACCACACGCCCGCGCCGCAGATCATCATCGAAGACGTGGTCCGGGCGATGGGCGTGGACCATGTCGATGTGATCGACCCCACCGCCAAGCCCGCGGAATTCACCGGACTGGTTGCCAGGCGTCTGGCTTCGAACGATATTTCGGTGATTGTGGCGCGCCGCCCCTGCATCCTGGCGCTGGTCAAGATCCGGCAGTACGAGAATCTCAACGCTGAGCAAGGAGCAAAATAAGATGAATCAGAACGTAATCAATGTGGTATTTGCCGGGCTCGGCGGACAGGGCGTGCTGAAAGCCTCGGATATTCTGGCCGAAGTGGCGTTTGCCGCCGGGCTTGACGTGAAAAAAAGCGAAGTCCACGGCATGAGCCAGCGCGGCGGTTCCGTTTCCAGCGACGTCCGCTACGGCGGCAAGGTCGCCAGCCCGATGGTCCCGGAGTGCGAAGCCGACTACCTGGTGGTGCTGGACGAAACCCAGGTGCCGGTGAACGAAGGCCGGCTGAAAGAGGGCGGCTGCCTGATTGCGCCGTCCATGATCGATATTTCCCGGTTGCAGAACCCGAAGTCGCTGAACGTGGCCCTGCTCGGCGCGCTCAGCGCCCGGCTGGAGTTCCCCCGCGACTGGTGGATCGAAGTGGTCAAGAGCTCGCTGCCCGCAAAATTGCATGAAATGAACATCGCCGCGTTCGATCTCGGCGTCGAATCAATGAAATAACCAGGAGGGTCTTTTATGAGCACCAATATTCATCAGTTGTCGTTGTTTCTGGAGAACCGCTCGGGCGCCATTAACGAAATCTGCCAGACCCTGAAAGACGCCGCCATCAGCATCCGCACCCTGTCGCTGGCCGATACCGAACAGTTCGGCATCCTGCGGCTGCTGGTCAAGGAATGGGAAGCCGCCCGCGACGCGCTCAGCAAGGCCGGTTTCGTGGTCAAGGTCACGGACGTGACCGCCCTCACCGTGGAAGACCGCCCCGGCGGGCTGGCGGCGATTCTAGACGCCTTGGCCAAACACGGCGTCAACGTCGAATACATGTATGCCTTTACGTTCGGTTCCGGCGACAAGGCGATCATGGTGTTCCGTTTCGCCGACCACGGCAAGGCCATGCAGGCGCTGAAAGCGGAAAACATCGACACTGTCAAGGAAATGGATCTTTTCAAATAAATTCAGGGGAATAACATGTCTGCCAATCTGATCTGGGAAGCGGCCGAAACTCTGCCGGTCGAAAAAATGCGCGAACTGCAACTGACGCGGCTCAAGGAATGTGTAAAACGTGCGATGAACGTGGAGTTTTACCGCGAAACATTTGCCGAACGCGGCATTACGCCGGACTCGATCCGCAGCCTGGAGGATATCAGACAGCTCCCGTTCACGGTCAAGGACGACCTGCGCCGCAACTATCCGTTCGGCATGCTGGCGGTGCCGAAATCCGAACTGATCCGCATCCACGCCTCCAGCGGCACCACCGGCAAACCGACGTTCTGCGGCTACACCCGCAGCGACCTTGACACCTGGGCGAATCTCTGCGCCCGTTTCCTGGTGGCGGGCGGACTGCGCCGCGAACATATCGCGCAGGTATCGTTCGGCTACGGATTGTTCACCGGCGGCTTTGGATTGCATTACGGCATTGAAAAAGTCGGCACCGCGGTAATCCCCGTTTCCTCGGGCAACACCGCCCGTCAGGTGCTGATGCTGCGCGACGCGGAGGCCGACGCCCTGATCTGTACCCCGAGCTACGCCCTGAACCTGGCCGAAGCCCTGGCGGAAGCCGGACTCAAACCCGGTTCACTGAATCTGAAAATGGCGTTTCTCGGCGGCGAGGCCTGGACCGAAAGCATGCGCCACGCCATCGAAGAAGCCCTCGGCATCAATGTGTACAACAACTACGGGTTGAGCGAAGTTCTCGGCCCGGGCGTCAGCGGCGAATGTATTTACCACAGCGGCATGCACATTCAGGAAGACCATTTCTTCGTCGAGTGCATCGACCCCGATACCGGCGAGGAACTGCCCGACGGCGAACAGGGCGAGCTGGTGATCACCGCCCTGACCCGCGAAGCCATGCCGATTATCCGTTACCGCACCCGCGACCTGGCGACGCTGGACCGTTCGCTGTGCCCCTGCGGGCGCACCACCATGCGGATGGGGCGCGTTTACGGACGTACCGACGACATGATGATTGTCCGCGGCGTCAACGTATTCCCGTCGCAGATCGAAGAAGCGCTGCTGAAGGCGGGCGGTACCGCGCCGCACTACCTGATCGAGCTGACGCGCCCGAAAAGCACCGACCGCGCGGTCGTCAAAATCGAAATCCGGCCGGAAGACTTTTCCGACCGCATGACCGAGATGCAGGCGCTCAAACAGCGCATCGACCGCGAGATCAACGCCATGACCGGGCTTCGTTTCGAGATCGAACTCCTGCCACCCAACACGCTGGAGCGTTCCCTCGGCAAAGCCAAGCGCGTCAACGACCTGCGTAATCTGAAGGATTAAGCCGGGGCGAGGCTCGCGGGATTACTTGAAACAGCGGGCGATCGGAAGGTTCTGCGCTTTGGCGTCTTTCACGAACATTTCCGCAATGGCCAATGCGCCTTTGTCGGTCACATGCGTGTCGTCGCGTTCGCGTTCCTTGATTCCTGTACCGGACATATAAAACGCCTTGCTGTCCGCATCGCCGAGCGCGGCAATCCATGCCTTGGTGGCTTCATTCAGGTCGATTACCGGAATCTTTTCGGTTGCGGCGATTTCGCGGATCCGGCGTGCATATTCAGGCAGGTCTTTGCCGCCGACGAATTCGCCTTTGGCGAATTTACGCTCCTGAATCGGCGTCACCAGGATCGCGGATGCGCCTTTGGCCTTCACTTCCTGGACGAATTTCGTGATGTCAAGGGAAAACTGCTCCATGGTCGTGCCGCGTTTCGGGTCTTTTGAGCGGTTGTTGTGCCCGAACTGGATGACCACGAAATCCCCCGCCTTGACGCGGGCAATCATTTTGTCCCAGAATCCCACGTCACGGAAACTTTTGGTACTGGTGCCGCTCATGGCGGAGTTCACGACCTTCACGTCCGCCGTGCAAAACTGCGGAAGCAACTGCCCCCATCCGGTCAACGGCGCGCGTTCGGCCTTGTAACTGGCGCAGGTCGAATCCCCGGCCAGGAAAATATCCGCTCCGGTCAGGACCGTGGCGACGGACAGCAACATCATCAGCGATAATTTTTTCATTTTGTGGAACCTCCTGTTATTGAAAACGTTTTATCTGATATTTTTTGAGTGTTCATTGTAAGATTCATGAAAATTTTCCCTTAGCGGAGCGGGAAGTTTTCCTGTTCCAGCCAGAGGTCGTTCAACAGCATCCAACCGATTTCGGTTTTGAACGGAAATTCCGGGTTCTGGCTGAGCCGTTCGGCCTTTTTGCGTTTGGCCGGCGTCAGCGGGCGGCACTTGTCCTTGCAGCGCTGGAGGTCGATGGCGGTACAGTTCAACAGCCGCAGGCGGTGAATCTGGTGAAGCACGGCGGCGATTTCGTAACCCTCGGGGTCGCTGTCGCCCCAGTGGCGCAGTTCGACCGACGGCGCCAGGAGCCCGATCAACCGGCAGACCGCCCTGCCCGGATAACCCGCGGTGTAGACGAGCGCGTGATTGCGGCTGAATTCTTTCATCCGGTTGAATGTCGATTCGTTTTCGATGGTGACGACCGACAGCGGCACGCTCAGGTTTTCCATGGGCGCGAGGTTTTCGGCGTTCAGGATGGCGCTCTGGCCGAGCTCCCACAGTTCCCGGATCCAGGTCATCCGCCGCCCGTTGGTTTCGTACTCGAACGGCCCGGACAGCGTCACCGTCGAGGCGGTCGGGTTCTCGGCGAATACCGGACCGGCGTTCTCCTGCTGCGGCTGAAGCTGAAGCAGCAATCGATTGATCCAGGAGTTCAGCGCGGTGTTGTTCTTCAGGTATTTGCTGTCGCCGAAGCATTTGGCGCCCAGTTCCGCCTGCGTGTAGGTCTCGCCGGAGCCTGCAAGGAAACTTGCCGCCGAACAGGCGTCGAACAACATATTTTTCAGCGCGAACGGGTCCCGGGTGAACTCGGACTTCAGCAGCACTTCGAACTCCTTCCAGTTGACGGCCGGGTACTGGATGCCCAGCGAAGCCGTGAATTCCAGAAAACGCTCATCTTTCTCCGGTTCCACATAACCGGAACTCTCGCGCAGGGTCTGCACCCAGAGTTCGAAAAGATTTCCCAGATGCGCCTTCAGGTCGCGGATGTTGGCCTGATATTTGCCGCTGCGGACGGTGATGCAGCCGAACAGCAGGTTGTCCAGATCGCCGCGGTTGCCGGTGACGATCATGTTCTGGATGTCCGGGTCTTTGGCCAGCCGGGTGATCAGTTTGTGGGCGATGTCTTTCAGTTCGGGGGCGCGGCTGAATATGGCCTTCTGGCCGTTGAAATATTGTTCGTGTTTTTCGGTACTCATGCTAACTCCGTTCCCAGTCCGTCGTTTGCGCCGTCGTCAAAGAGTTCTTTGCTGCGCTTCCAGTTGTACGGGAACAAATGCACCTGGAATTCACGGTCCTTGCGGACAAAAATGTTGGTGGAATTGGACAGTTCCGGCTTGATCCCGTCCTGGTCGGGCGACGCCACGGCGAGCTGGAGCCCGAGTTCTTCGGCGAACCCCAGCAGTTGGTCGCGCCGGGCGGTGTCGATGCCGTAAAACGCCTCATCGAACAGGATGCTGTTGATCCGGATCCGCGTCGCCGTCCCCTCGGCTTTTTCGAACAGCAGATGCGCGATCATCATCACCAGCAGGTAGTTCGGCACCGCCTGCTCGCCGCCGGAGCCGACGCTTTTGGCGCGGGTGTCCATGACCCGGCCGCTTCTGGATTCGGCGTGCAGGATCATTTCATAGCGGTAATAGTTGCGGTAGTCGAGGATCGGGGGGATCTGGTTGGACGGCGTTTCGAGGATGCTTTCCATGTTCGCGTCGAAGATTTCCTTCAATTCCCCGGAGTGCTCGATGTCCTGATCGGTGAAGCCGCGCAGCAGTTTGACCAGCGGCGCGTATTCGCTCTGCGGCGTGACCCGCAGGCTGTAGGTGTTGCTGCCGAAGACATGCCCTTTGAGCAGGCTGTTGATCCGGGTGCACATGCCCTCGAGCGCATAAATCCGGCGGCGCAGCGATTCGCGGAACTGCACCAGCAGGATGTCTTCGAATTTGCGCCGGGTTTCCTGATTCAGAATCTCTTTCTGTTCCGCCAGATTGGCCTGGAGATGGTCGAGGAGGTATTTCAGCGTGCGGTGTTCGCGGCTGTAAAGTTCGTTCTGCTCCTCGTCATAGGAGAAACTGTAATCGATCCCTTCCGGGTCGTTGATTTTCGTGCGGATGAATTCGCGGCAGGTGGCGACGCGGTCGCGTTCGGCGGCGATTTTCCGGTGGCATTCGTCCAGCGACGCCGTGCCGGAATCCGCCAGCGCCTCCGCCAGCGCGGCGGACGATTTATGGCGCGGATTATGTTCCAGGCGGCGGTTCAGCTCGGCTTCGACGGCGGCGAGTTTGCCCGTGATGCTGTCCAGCGTTTCGGTCTGTTGTTCGCGGCGGGTCTGGAGCTTGATCTGCTCGACTTTCAGCCGGTCGCATTCGGCCTGCGCCGATTTCAGGCGGAGTTCCTGTTCGGCGATCTGCTGTTCGAGTTCTTCCAGATTCTGTTCCTTGATCTGGCGGCGCAGCCGGTCGAGGTGCTCCAGCAGTTCCGAACGGGTGTTTTCGACCTCGGTGTATTCGGCGCGGTTGCGGGTGATTTTTTCGTTGTTTTCGTCGAGTTCGCGGTCGAGCGCGGCGAGCTCGCGGGAATCCCCGCGCATCAGGGAGCAGAGTTCGTTCAGGCGTTCCTGAAAACGGTGCAGGGATTTCTGCCGTTTTTCGGTTTCGGTGACGGCGGCGGCGGCGTTTGCGGCGGATTCGGCGGCGGCTTTCAGGAGCTCGCGGGCGTCGCTGACGCGCCGTTTCTGTTCCTGGCGGCGCTCTTCCTCGCCGATCAGCACCGCGTCCTGTCCGAGCAGGGTGCGGAACGTGCCGCGCCATTCGACGAATTTCGGCTCCGGCGAAGGATCGAATTTCGGCATGTCGATGCCGTCCATCTCGCGCGCCAGCACTTCGAGGAACGCGGCGTTTTTGCCCGCGTCGAAGTAACGGTTCAGGAATTCACGGATGGCGGGCGACGGCGCCTTGGCGTCGTCGAATTTCCTGGCGCAGCGCGCGCCGGGATAATCCGCCAGCAGCAGGGTTTTTACCTCGTCCGCGCAGTCGGCGGCGGCTACGATCGTGCTGAGCGCGGGTTCGCCGATCAATTCCTCGACCGCGCCGCGCAGAGGGGCGGAAATGCCGTCGCGCCAGTGCAGTTTCAGATACAGCGGTGAAGCGTCGAAGAAACGGCTGTCCAGCTCCGCCAGCAGTTCCCGGTAATCGGGGACGTTTTCCGGGCAGGCTTCTTCGGTGGACATCAGGGCTTCGAGTTCGGCTTCGCGTTCGAGTTTGGCCTTTTTGGCGTCGTCGGCGCGGACGCGGCAGGCTTCGAGCCCGGCTTTGACCCGTTCCTCCTCGCCGGCGACGGCGCGGAGGAGTTTTTCCAGTTGGGCTTCGGGCAGTTTCCGGTAAGGCTTGTCCTGTTCCATGGCGGTGTTGAACTCATCCATCGCCTCGCGGAGCGGCAGGGTGCGCCACTGGGTCAGGTTCTCCGCCAGCTTGCCGGAAAACGCCGAACTGTTGTTGAGAAAGGATTCGAAGACCGTAGTCCGCTTGCCCCGCAGGTGCTTCATCCGGGCTTCCAGCGCGTCGGCGGTGCGGTCGAGCTCGGCGGCGCGCCCGGACAGTCGTTCGTATTCGCGGGTGCGGTTCTTTTCGGAAGCGACCAGGCTGCCGGCGTCGCGTTCTTTCAGGTCGTGGATGTTCTTCTCGACCGCCTGCTCGGCTTCGAGAGCCCGGGCGGCTTCGGCGCCGAGCTCGTTCAGCCGTTCGTCCATCCCGGCGATGGCGGACTGGACGCGCTCCCGGCTCCGGCGCTGTTCCTTTTCTTCGAACAGCAGTACGCCGGTTTCGAGGTCTTCGATCGCCTCGGCGGCGCGCCCGATGCCTTTCTGTCGCTCATAAAGTTCGTCGAGGTAGTGAGATTTCTTTTCCAGCGCCGAGAGCGTCGAATGCGAATCGCGCAGCGTCCGCATGCTCAGCCGGAGACTGCGGATGGTTTCCGCTTCCGGTTCCGGCAGCAGGGATTTGAACAGTTCATGATAGTTGCCGGCGCGGCTCGACATTTCGCGGTACGCCTTGCACATGTTCAGGAAACTGCGGTAATCCTGATACTGCGATTCGGTCGGGAAAAAACGCGAAGTCACCGCCCGCGCGTAAGTCTGCATGCTGGTGTAGTACCTGCCGCCGCATTTCTGGACGGCCTTCTTGAACTCCTCGCGGTCGGGCGGGTATTCGGCGCCGTCCGGCCCCGCGACCAGCAGCGGCGCTTCGTTGACCGGCATGTCCAGGGTGAAGCCCCATTGCTGGAGCGCCGCCCCCGTGCCCGCGATGGACAGCCCGATGCCGACCGACACGATGCCGCCGTTGCGGTTGCGCAGTTCGAGCGCGGCGTAGGTTACGCGGCCGTCGGGGAAGCGGTCGCCGCCGTCGTAATCGACGTTGTAGGCGGTGACGACCCCGTGAATGCGGCGTCCGTTCTGCTTGTTGCCGCCGAAACGCGCGGCGGAGTTCAGTTCGAGCTCCCCGGCGGAGAGCACATAATGGATGGCGTCGAGGATGGTCGTCTTGCCCGAGCCGTTGTCGCCCAGCAGGAACAGGTGGCCGCCCTGCGCCACCGGGACGGTGACGCAGTCGATGTTATGGAAATTGACCAGCCGGACGGCGTGGATCGAATAAATGTCTTTGTCAATCGTCGGCATCGCGTACCTCACCGATATTTTTCTCCAGCGCCGCCGGGTTGTACTGGTAACAGGCCGGGAGCGCTTCGTAAATCGTCCGGTCGTAGGTTACGGCTTCGCCGGTGTCCCGGGGGAGGGGCTTGACGAAACGGTAATCGATCAGTTTGTCCATCAGGGGGCGGAGGGTTTTCTTTTTAATGCTTTCCGCGTCGAGGTCGGCGCGTTCGGGGAACAGGGCCTGCATCCGCATGGTGACATGCTCGAGGTATTCGCCGAACACGAACGTGGGATTTTCGCGGTCGTGGGCGGAAAGCGACTGTTCGGACAGCAGTTTTTCGTAAAACTCGATCATCAGCAGAAAGGCGACGTATTCGTCGCGCCCGCGGAGCTTGAACAGCACCGTGCCGCTGCCGAGTTCGGAATTGTACACGCGGTCTTTGACCAGGCGCGCGCACTTGTCGTCGATCCGCAGTTCCCAGTTGAAATTCTCCCGGAAAAACGCGGCGAAGGCGTGTTCGTTGTGATGCAGGTCGTAAAAAAGCTCCGGATCGTCGGTCTTGTAAAACCAGGCCGATTCGGTCAGAATATTGTTGATCCGGACCACCATGGGCCGGTTTTTGGACAGCAGTTCCAGATAATCCTTATCCATGTCGCGGTATCTCCTTCAGTGTCGTTTCGGGGCCGTCGAGCGAGCCGGGCCCGCCGGTTACGGTCATCTGCCGGGCGGCGTTTACCTCCAGCCGGTAGCCCAGTGAAGCCAGGGTTTCGCCGCGCCCGAGCAGTCCGCGCTTGAGCAGAAAAGCCAGTTGGCGGAAATCGCCGGGAGCCTCCGGGGTTGCAGCCGACAGGCTGCCGCCGTGCGGATAATGGCGGTGGATGAATTCACCCAGCAACCGCAGGCGCATTTCCTCATGGGTTTCGACGTGTTCCTCCGCCAGCGGGCGGACCCGGCGGAACGCCCGGGGCGGCACCCGCCGGGTCGAGGCGGACGAACGCGGCGCGGGCGGTTCGGCCTTCTGGTATTCGTCGGAATCGTTGGGATCGAGCGGCGCGGCGGGACTGCGGAGCAGTTCCCAAAGCCAGGCGTCAGCCTCGGCTTCCTCCGGCATGGAGGCCAGTTCTTTGAGTCGTAGATTAATGAATTCCAGGCGGTTGCTGCGGCGCTCCAGTTCTTTCAGAAATGCCGTCAGCTTGCCCAGTACGCGCATGGCGTTGTCGTTCACCGCGGCACAGAGGCGGTCCACCTGTCCGTTGCGGCGGTAGTATTCGAACAGTTTGTCCACCAGCGCCCCCGCCTGTCCGAGGAGCAGGGCCGAACGCATGATCCGCGGCAGTTTCTGCTGGCGGCTGCGGTAATCGTCGAATTCCTGCTGGAGTGCCGTGCGGCGCTCGCCGGAATTCAGCTTGTCGAGTTCCGCGAGGATTTTCAGGCGCAGGGTTTCCAGCGTTTTCAGGTAGGCGGTGAAGTAGACGCCCAGTTCCGCCACGATCTGCCGCGCGTCTTCCGCCGAATAAACCCGCAGGAGGAAATCGCCGAGCATGGCGGTGATATGGTTCAGGTTCTGGCTGAGGCGCGCGGTTTTTTCCTGTACGTCGAACAGGACGAAAATGCTGTTGCCGCCGTCGCCGGGGGCGCTTTTTAACTCGCGGTTGATCTGTTTGAGCGAACCGAGAATGAATTCCAGCAGGTTGACCGAATCGTCGTCGCGCGGCAGCAGGTCGTTGCGCAGGCGGTCTTCCAGATAGCTCAGGAACGAAATCGTTTCTTCGGCCAGGTGGTAGCGGAAACGGTCGCGGCGAACGTCTTTATAGGAGCGCAGGCGGGTTTTTTCGAGCCGTTTTTCGACCAGTTGCCAGTCTTCGAGCTGTTTCATGGCCTGATTGAAGCGTTCCGGGGAGATGTCCTGCTCGGCGTTCAGCGCGTCGAACAGGACATCGTTCAGCACTTCGAGCTCGTGATCGCGGCGGAAACGCAGCATCCGGTAAAGAATCCGGACATAATCGGGGGCGACCTCGGCCGAAAACATCGTCCCGAGGTTGCGGTTTCGGTTCCGCAGCAGAATTTCCGTGTCGCCGCTTTCCAGCGCGGCCAGCAGGTCTTCGGCGGAAACAATATGAGAATCGGCTTGGCTCATTATCCGTCTTTGGTTTTGTTATACAGACCGATAATATGACATTCCGGGGTCGATTTTGCAAACCGCCGTTTCAATAATTTCGGGAAGAGAAAGTTCCGTCCCGATGACGGTTCGGCAAGCTGGACCGGCCTGTCCCGCGGTCAGTTTTCGGATGCGACCTTGAACATCGCCAGGGCATTTTGCCAGGCGATCTGCTCCTTGGCCGAGTCCGGCAGTTCCGCAAAGGCGATTTTCTGTATCGCCGGCGCGATTCCCTTGAACGGAGCGCCCGAGCCGAACAGCAGGTGATCGCTGCCCAGCGTGCAGACCAGGCTGCCCAGTCCCTGCGTGTAGGCGGAGGTCAGGCGCGAGGTTTCGATATAAAGGTTGGGATAGAGCGGCTTGCCCTTGCCGTCGGTCAACGGCCCGGCGACCCGGTATTCGGTCAGGATGAATTTCGCCTTCGGCACTTTCAGGCAGAGCCGTCCGAGCTCGGCGGTATCCACCAGTGTTTCGAGGTCCATCCAGTGGCGCTGGCGCTGGGCGCTGATCATCTGCGGCACCAGAATGGGAATGTCGTATTCGGCGGCGGCGCGGGCGATTTCCACGGCTTCCGGCTCGTCCAGCGAATAGGAATGGTAACGGGGCAGGAGCCGGAGGGCTTTGAAATTCAATTCCCGGACGCATTCCTCCAGGTCTTTTTCCCAGTTCGAACTGGTCGGAGAAAGCGTGGCGACCCCGACGAAGAAGTTCTGGTGCGGCGCGATGGCGTCGGCCAGTTCCAGGTTGGCGTCGTTGACGTTGGCATAAAAGATGCCGTGCGTATGGGCGACGGCGGCTCCGCCGATGCCGTGTTCTTCCAGCAGGCTCCGCAGTGAATCGGCTTGATTGTTTTCCAAACGGCGGAACGGCCAATGCCCGATCGCGGTGTTGACATCAAAAATCATTTCTATTCTCCTTGCTGCTGAAATACGCGGAAGCTCCGGCCCGTGACCCGGCGCCGCCCGGATGAATGGATGCCCCGCATCCTCTGCCTGTTATAAAAAACTGAATACGGAACGATACCGAAACCGCCCCGTATGCCTGTATGATATGGTCCGGTTAATTATACGTGCCCGTCGGTTATCTGTCAAGCAGAAAATCGGTAAAAATTGTATAAAATTACCGAAGGATAATAAACAATCCACCAGAAATTGCAGGAGAAAAGATCGGGGGCAGCCTTGACGTTTCAAGGCTGCCCCTTTTTCCACGTTCATTCGCGGCGGGCCGTGCCCGCACGCGGTCCAGCGGCGGAACGCTGGTCGCCCACAGGCGAAATCCCTGCCGGTTTCTTTCGTCTTCAACCCAGCTTGACGGGCTGTCCGGACGCGGCGCTTTGGTAAATCGCGTCAAGCAGCCGCATGACGGCGAGGCCCTGTTCGGCGGGCACCGGAGTCGGCTGGTCATGGACGATGGCTTCCATCAGGGAATACTGGGCGTTATGGCATTCGGGAACCGGCGGGTGCAGTTTGGAATCGTACTGGCAACCGGCAAGTTCGCGGTAGAATTCCACGTCGAACTCATAGGTTCCGTTTAGATTGTACTGGTGGAGGCCGCCCTTGTCGCCAAGGAGACGGGTTTCCATCAGTTCGTTTTCCTTGATATTGCCTGCCCAGGAGGCTTCCAGCTCCAGCATGGCGCCATTTTTGAACCGGATCATGGCGGTGGCGAAATCTTCCACGTTGTAGGGGACGCCTTTGCGGGCGGCAATTTCCGACGCGATCGGACTGCAGGCTCCGGCAAGCACCCATTCGGGCTCCGGATAGCCCATCAGCCACAGCGCCAGGTCGAGGCGGTGTACGCCGAGGTCGATCAGGGGGCCGCCCCCCGCCAGCGATTTCGTGCCGAACCAGCCGCCGAATCCGGGCATGCCGCGGCGGCGCAGCCATACGGTGCGGCCGAAGTAGATGTTGCCGAGTTCGCCTGCTTCGACCAGTTTTTTCATGGCGTAGCTCTGCGGGCGGAAACGGAAGCTGAAGTTGATCATCAACCGGCGGTCGTGTTTACGGGCGGCGGCGAGCATATCTTCGGCTTCGGCTGCGTTCATGGCCATCGGTTTTTCGCAGAGGACGTGGCATCCGGCTTCCAGCGCGGCGATGGTCAGTTCGCGATGGAACTTGTTCGGGGTGACCACCGACACGATATCGAGTTTTTCGCCGGCCAGCATCTTGCGGGCGTCGGTATAGGTGGCCGGGATGGCGTATTTTTCGGCGACGGCGGCCAGGCGTTCCTTGTCGGAGTCGGCGATGGCGACGACTTCAGCCGCCGGGTGCGACTGAAAGCCCTCGATGTGCGATTTGCCCATGCCGAGTCCGATGACGCCGATACGGTATCTCTTCATATTCACTTTTTCCCCGTGGGGTCTGTCGAATATACGGTTTCGAGGGCGGGGGAGTTCGGGCAGCTGATTTCGATGTATTCGGCGGGGGCCGCCCAGCGGACCGCGTTGCCGATGATCCGGATGATGGTGGGATCGTGAAAAATCGGGAACGTTTCATGGCCGGGGGCGAAATAGAAGACCTTGCCGTGGCCGCGCTCGAACGTCACGCCCGAACGGAACACGTTGCCGCCTTCGTACCAGGACATGAAGATGATCCGTCCGTCCTGCGGGATGTCGAAGCGTTCGCCGTACATTTCGGTGTGGGGGATGACGAAGCTGGACGGCACGCCGCGGGCGATGGGGTGGGACGGCTCGATGGTCCAGATGCGTTCTTTTTCGCCGACTTCGCGCCACAGCAGCGAACAGCTGGTGCCCGTCATCCGTTTGAAAATCTTGGAAAAATGCCCGGAGTGGAGCACGATCAGGCCCATGCCCGACAGAATCCGCTTCTGGATTTTATCGACCAGTTCGTCGCTGACCGCCGCGTGGGCGATATGTCCCCACCAGATCAGGACGTCGGTATTGTTCAGGACTTCATCGGGCAGGCCGTGCTCGGGTTCGTCCAGGGTGGCGCAGCGGACTTCAATGTCCGCGGCCCGCAGGTGCCCGGCGATGGCTCCGTGAATTCCCTGCGGATAGGCCTGGCGGACCAGATCGGCCAGATGCCCTTCCTGTTTCTCGTGGCGGTACTCGTTCCAAACGGTGATATTGATTTTAGCAGACATTAGAACACCCTCCTGTGTTTGATTGTCGATTATAGTATACAACCTCGTTTTTTCAAAATCAACATCGGGTGGATATGCAGAATGTGATATCTTCATCCTTTATGTGATGCCGCTCAACGCAAGATTTTTCAATTTGGCGCTGGCAATGCGCCGGACCCGGGTTTATATTGTAAGATATGCAGGAAATTATCGACAAAATCAAATCGTACCCCCAGTTCATGCAGTGGCTTGAAATGCTGCCTGATCCGGTCATGGTCCTGTCCGAGAATTTCCTGATCCTGATGCTGAACGGAGCCGCCTGCCGCAGCCTGAAAACCGACGGGAGCGCCCTGACCGGGCGCAAACCCTCGAAAGTCATGGGCTACCGCAACGCCTACAGCGGCTGCCTGGAAGAAGGGTTTTTCAAAAACCCGCGTTATCCGGAGGCGGAGGGCATGGAGCAGGATTGTTCGATCATCGCCGGCGACGGCAGCCACCGGAATTTCCGGATATCCCTCAAGCCGTACAACCTCGACGGCACCCGGCTGGTGATCATGCTGATGAAGGACATCGCCGACGAAAAATACCGCGACTCCCTCGAACGCATTTTCTACAACGACATCACCAATACCGCCTCGGGCATTTACAGCCTGCTGGTGGTTCTGGACAATTCCCCGGAACTTTTCAAGGAAATGAGCCCGCAGCTGTTGAGCTTGGGGCAGGGGCTGCTGGACGATATCGCGTCGCAGCGTGACCTCCGCCTGGTCGAGCTCGGTGAAATTCAGCCGGACCGTGAAAAGGTCGACGCCGTCGAACTGATTCAGGAGCTCTGCGAATATTTTGCTCATACGAAAGAAGGGCAGGGGCGGAAAATCGATATCCGTACCGGCAATGCGCCGCTGTTCATGTACACCGACCGGCGGTTGCTCCGCCGCGTGCTCTCGAATATGCTGAAAAACGCGCTCGAAGCCGCGGGCGACGGCGACACGGTCCGCGTATTTGTGGAGGATTTCGAGGGTGGAATCCGCTTTGCCGTGCAGAATCCGCAGCAGATCCCGGCGGGCGCGGAGAATCATCTGTTCGAACGCTTTTATTCGACGAAAGGCAAAGGCCGCGGCTGGGGCACTTACTGCATGAAACTGCTGACCGAAAAATGCCTCGGCGGCAAAATCAGCTTTGTCACATCCCGGGAAGACGGCACCACATTTTACGCCGACTATCCGGTCGAACGCCCCTGAATTTCCCATAGCGCGGCGTGTCGGATTTTCGCCAGCAACCGCCCTTTGAACTCCGGCAGGGCGTTTGCGCCATCCCCGAAGTCCGCCGTCAGAATATAACGAGTTCCATTTGTTCCCCGGTATTCCACGCCGCGCAGACGTCCGGGCAGTTCCAGCCGGGAGCCTTGCCCCGGAACGGCGCTCACGGACACCGCCGCTCCGCCGTCGAGGGCGATTTCGGACGGCATCCGGCGGCGGGGCTCTGTTTGCAGGACATTGCAGATTTCATCGGCGTACAGGGAGTGAAGGGGCGGCCCCGCCGTTTTCCTGATGACGATCTGCGGTTCCGCCGGGCGGTGGATGATCAGCCCCGCGCCGCCGTACAGGTTCAATACGCTCAATTCGCCATCGACGGAGAGCCGGGGCGAGCCGGTGAACCGGGTGTCGTCCGCCCCCGGATTGCCGTACAGCGTCGCGGTGAAGTTGTCGCCCTGGTAGCGGCGGGCGGAACCGTTGAACAGGTCGTTCGGAATCTTCAGGTTCAACCCTTTGACCGTCCGCAGGGTGACTTCCTTGGTGATCTCGGCGAAATCCAGCACCAGCATGGTCCGGCCGTCCGGCAGGGCGGCGCAAACGGTCTGCTGGCGGGCGTAAGGGTATTCGCCCTCGCCCTCGCCCAGCGGCGCGAGCTGGCGCCATTCGGATTCGCCCCGGCTCAAAAACCCAGCCTCGAACAACTGTTGTTCATGCGGGCCGAAAAACGGAAACTGATGCGTCGGCGTGACCAGTTCGCCGCAGAGGTTGCGCTGCCATTCGGCCATATCGCTGCGGTGAGCCGGGACGCAAAGCCCGGCGGCGCCCTGTCCGCCGTGCCAGACCCAGGAGCGGACAGCCCCCCTTTTCCGTTGGACCGCCGCGCCGTGAAAGGGATCCTGCCAGATGAAATCCGCGGGCGCGGGCGGTTCCCCGGCGGCGAACGTGAATTTGCGCCGCCAGTATGCTCCGTAGGAAAGGCAGAGGAACAGGTCCGATTCGAGGCGGGTGTAGTAGTAGTAACTGTGGTCGCGGATATTGGCGAGCCGCCGCGAATAGAAGCCGCCGTCGCCGGAATATTCGGCCTCTTTGCGGATGGTTTCGAGCCAGCGGGCTTCAAACGCTTCGGCGTCGGCGTCGCCGAATAAATCCGCCGCCAGCAGCCACGCCGGGACCGCATAGTTCTGGCAATAGGTGTAGCGTGAACGGGTGTCGCCGCCGATCCGCAGCAGCCGTCCGTCGGCGAACGTCAATTGTTTGACCAGCGCCCAGAGTTCTTTCAGGTGGCGGTAGAGTTCCGGCGGCGCCGTTTGGCCGCGTTCTTTGAAGTTGAAATGCAGCATGGCGAGGTTGGACAGGCAGATCACCATGTAGCCGACATTCAGGTAGCCGTGATGGTCCAGCGAATAATTTTCGGTGAAATTCGGCGCGATATGCCATTCGTGTGCCGGGCGCCCGTTGAAAACGGTTTCGTCGACGGCGTCGGAGGGGTGGGAAATACCGTTCAGGAGATATGCCGTCGCTTTTTCCCGCCAGCGCGGAGCGTCCGGCGCGTCCGGGTAGTCCAGCGCGGCGCGGAGCAGGAAACCGCCGTTCCAGATGTTGGATTCGGGCTTGTTGGCCGCGCCGCTGATCCCGGCGACGATCTGGTATTCATTCAACCGGAAATCCGCCTCGGCGAAAACCATCCGGCGGAACCGCTCCCGGTCATCCGCCGTCAGGTGCTCCCGAATCGCGTTGACGCCGTGCGCCATCCGTTCAAGCCCGAGTACGCTGATCCAGTGCCGCCCCCACTGCTTGCCGTCGGTCGCGGTCCGGTCGCCGGTCAGGTGCGTGCTCAGGCTGTAGCGCAGGAGCCGGAGGGCGGTTGAACGGAGTTCGGCGCGGCGGGTTTCCGGCAGGAACGGGTCGTCGGAGAGCACGGCAAGCGCCGCGAAAACATTGCAGTTGCTCTGGACGGGCCAGTGTGCGCTCTCGCCGGTGCCGTAGTAGGCGAGTTCGGGGCAGGCGGGCGGCGTGCGCAGAAAATCGGGCAGGACGTTGAGCCACGGAAGCATTAATTCGGTGTAAGCCTGGGCGGTTATCTTTTTCATGATGCGATATTTCCTGATGGTGCATGTGATGATTAAAAAGTTGCATATGGTGTTATTATACTCTTTTTTGGCGCGATTGGAATGGCATTTTATGCAGATTTCATGTATATTCATCTTATTATCGAATTTATTATGCAAATTTCCGCTCTGCGAGCGGGCAGCGTTTCGCCGCTGCAGCACGCCCGGGCACGGCCCGGTGCGAACGGATGCTCTGCATCCTGACTGAAAGAACTTCGCGGCGGCACGTTGCCGCACGCAGTCCAGCGCGCGGACAGCGCTGGTCGCCCGGAGGGCGAAATCGGGTATCGGTTTATGTTGGAAAAAGTCATTCAATCATTTGAGAAACGGATCGGATGTTCGGTGACGGTTATCGACAACGAACGGGTTTTTTCGCGGCGGCGACTGCAGCCGTTTTTCGAACCGCTCCGGCGGTCGCACCGGAAAAATCCGGTCTGCGCCTGCGGCTTCGGTGAACAGTGCATCCGGTTCTGCCGTTACGAAATGAACAGCCGTTGCCTGGGACAGCAGGCGCCCGCGCCGTTTGTCGGCCATTGCTGGAAAGGGCTGAGCGAAATCGTGGTGCCGCTGAATGACGGCAGCGTTCACTATGGAATGCTCTACGGGGGAATCTGGCGTTCGGCGGAGCGGGACGCGCCTGGTGGTCTGCCGGACGGGTTTTACGCGTTGCGCGAGTCCCTGCCGGAGCTTTCGCCGGAACGGGAGGATGAGCTGAAGGGGCTATTGCAACTGGCGGCGGACGGCGTCATGTTTGCGTTGCGCAAGGCGAATCTGCTGGAAGTCGCCCCGGATTCCCGGAGCGTTCGGATCGTCGATTTTCTGCACGAACGCGCCGCCGACAAAATCGGCCTGCCGGATCTGGCCCGGACGCTGGGGCTGTCGGAATCGCGGACCAGTCTGCTGGTCCGGGAACTGTTCGGCAAGACCTTTACAGAGCTCCTGCAGCTTGAGCGGGTCGGGCGGGTCAAGCATTATCTGGCGGGAACCGAATTGCGGTTGGCCGAGGTGGCGGAGCAATGCGGGTTTTGCGACGAATTTCACCTGAGCAAGCTTTTCAAGCGCTGTACCGGGCTATCGCCCCGCGAGTGGCGCAACGAAAAACGCAACCGGCAGTCGATTTAATCGCCTAATCTCTTGCGGAAAGATTGCCGGGATACCGTTCCAGGTCTTTCTCCGCCCGGTGGAAATAGTACAGACACAACGCAATGGTCCAACAGGCAAGCAGGACGATGGAGAAAATCCCGCCGGATTTGCCCGGCACGCAGACCAGCAGGGGAATCAGGGGCAGCAATAGTGACGCCAGCGTGAACAACAGGATCAGGAAACTTGATGCGTGCGCGAAGTTCAGCGTGACGCCTACCCATCTCCAGCGTTGGTGTTTGTACACGAAAATTCGCGGGTCATCCTTGTTGACGTAGATAATCATCCGGCATTTTATCATTGCGCTCCTCCTGCGGCAATATGCCGTCGCGAACCGTTTTCCGCTCGCAGAGCGGAAGATTTTCCGGTTTCGCCCTGCGGGCGACCAGCGCAGTCCGCGCGCTGGACCGCGTGCGGCAACGTGCCGCCGCGATATGTCTATATTATTTTAATGCCGCGGGCGGGCAAATCAAGCTTTTTATGGAGGAAAACGGTTATTTTTCGAGAGGGACGAATTCCGCGCGGATGAATTCCGCCAGGGCTTCGGGGTTGAGGGTGACGTTGAGCCCGACGCGGCCGCCGCTCACCGCGATGAAATCGTAGAGAATGGCGGTTTCGTCGATAAAAGTCTTGAACGGCTTCTTCATGCCGACCGGCGAACAGCCGCCGTGAATGTAGCCGGTCAGCGGCAGCAATTGCTTCATCGGGATCATTTCGATGCTTTTGCATCCGGCGGCGCGGGCGGCTTTCTTCAAATCCAGCTCGGACGGGGCGGGGACGATGAAGACGAAGTGTTCGTGTTCGGGGGACTGGGCGACCAGGGTTTTGAAGCATTGTTCCGGCGGGACGCCGATTTTTTCGGCCACGGAAACAGCGTCGGTCCTGCCGTCGTCAACGGAATATTCGTGAGCGGTATAGGGGATGGAGGCGCTGTCGAGCAGTCGGAGCGCGTTGGTTTTTTCCATGATTCGGGCCTTTCACCGGAAAAAATGAAGCCGCACCTCAGCGGGTGCGGCTTTCTTTTACCGTGCTTTGTTTTTTTTGCTGAAAATGGCATCCCAGTTCGCACGGTACTTTTTTTCGTCACCGGGACGACGTTTGCTTCCTTTGCCATTCATAATAGAACCTCGTCCATGTTTTTTGTTGAGCGTACAATATAGCACGAAACGTCAACAAAGCAAATCGGAAACAGGAACGATTCACGGAAAAACCGCCGGTTCGTGGGGGATTTGGAAAAAAATCGGGATTTATTTGCAAGATAAATTTGGAAAACCGCCGATGCGATGTTATATTGGATTGCAATATGTAATCTTAACACTATTGCCGAAGGATTTTAGCATGAACAACTACCTCGATCAATTCATGGACCAGTTCAAGTTCGAAGGACTGACTTTTGACGACATCTCCCTGATCACGCAATATGCCGATTTCGCCCCCACCGAGGTAGATTTGACCACCCGATTCACCCGCAATGTCCGGCTGAATATTCCTTTTATCAGCGCGGCCATGGATACCGTGACCGAAAGCGCGATGGCGATCGCCATGGCCCGCCTCGGCGGTATCGGCGTGATCCACAAAAATCTTTCGGTTGACCGCCAGGCGGACGAAGTCCGTAAGGTCAAGCACTATTTGAACGGCGTCATCCGCACCCCCGCCGCGTTCCACCCGGAACAGACCGTGGGCGAAATGCTCCGGATCAAGCGCGAACGCTCCTATTCGTTCTCCGGTTTCCCGATCGTGGACGAAGCCAACCGCCTGGTCGGCATGATTTCCGCGCGGGACATCAAGTTCCTGACCGACTACAAGGTCCGGATCAAGGACGTGATGACCGCCAATCCGGTCAGCGCCCCCGACGGCATTTCCATGCAGCAGGCCTACAAGATCATGGTCGAAAACAAGGTCGGCAAGCTGCCGACGGTCGATAAGAACGGCGCCCTGACCGGGCTGTACAGTTTCCAGGACGTGCGGACCCTGATCGACAATGAAGAACCTGACTACAATCGCGACGAGCATCATCAGTTGCGTGTGGCGGCGGGCATCGGCCCCTATGACGAAGAACGCGCCGCGGCCCTGATCGCCGCCGGTGTGGACGTGCTGGTGCTGGACACCGCGCACGGCGACAGCAAGAACGTGATCGAAACGCTGCGCCTCTTTAAGAAAACGTACGGCTGTAAAGTCGATATCGTGGCCGGCAACGTCGCCACCGGCGAAGGCGCGCGGGCCCTGCTGGACGCGGGCGCCGACGCCATCAAGGTCGGTATCGGCCCCGGTTCGATCTGTACCACCCGCGTCGTGGCCGGCGTGGGCGTGCCGCAGGTTTCGGCGGTGTACGCCGCCCGCAAGGCGGTGGGGGATGAAATCCCGGTCATCGCGGACGGCGGCATCAAGCAGTCCGGCGACGTGGCGAAAGCTCTGGCGGTGGGCGCTTCGTGCGTGATGATGGGTTCGGCGCTGGCCGGAACCGAAGAAAGCACCGGCGAAGTGACGCTGCATCAGGGACGCCGTTTCGTGATCTACCGCGGCATGGGCAGTCTGGAAGCCATGAAAACCGGCAAGGCCTCCCGCGAGCGCTACGGCCAGGTCGATGTGGATGATGAAAAGAAGCTGGTCCCGCAGGGAATCGAAGGCCTGGTGCCGTATCGCGGTTCCGTGGGCGATGTGATCTTTCAGTTCGTCGGCGGACTGCGTTATTCGTTCGGTTACTGCGGTTCGCGCAGTACGGAAGAATTTCAGGGCAAGGCCAAGATGGTCCGAGTGAGTAACGCCGGGCTCCGCGAAGCGCATCCGCATGACGTGATCCTGCTGAAAGACGCTCCGAACTACCAGAGCCAGTAATTCCGGTTTCCGGTCTGACATCATCGGATTCCCTCCCTTTGAGCCGCGAATTGCGCTTGAAGGGCGTTCCGGATTGCCCCGGCGTTGACCGCGGAATCAAGAAAAAGGCAATTTTTCCGCGACGCACTCTTGACAAAAACACGGTAGCGCTGTATAATCCATAATAGCGATGAAACAAGTTACAGCAATAAGGTGTTTCCAATGGTCAGTATGGATGATGTAGCGGTGAAAGCCCGGGTGTCGAAAGCGACGGTGTCGCGGGTGCTGAACGGCAAAAAAGTCGTTTCCCCGGGCGCCCGCGAAAAAGTCCTGGCGTCGTGCCGCGAACTCGGCTACAAGCTGAACCACAATATCCAGGACCTGATCCTGAAAAGCCGCAACGGTTTTACCCGCAACATCGCCTTCGTCATTGTCGGTAAATTTTTCGCCGACCCCGCCTACGCCCATTACATCGACGGCATCGCCCGGGCCGTGAACGAGGCGCATTACCATTTACTGCTGGTCAAGCTCCGCGGCGACGAACGCAACATTTATGACCTGCCGCCGATTCTGCGCGACGAGCGTGTGGACGGGATCATCATCACCGGGAATCTGCAGAAGCCGATCATCGAAGTGATCAAGTCGCTCGACTCGAAATGCGTGGTGCTGGGCAATTACAGCGAACGGGTTCTGGACGGCGTCGCCAGCGTCCGCTGTAAATCCGGGAACCGGATCGCCGGGATGATGGAACAGCTTGTCCGCGCGGGCAAACGGCGGATCGGGTTTGTCGAGGAAAACCCGGAGAACTATGAATCGCTGTCGCTCTTTGCCGCGTACAAGGAATTGCTGGCGGAATACGATTTGCCGTTCGATCCCGAAATCTGTTATTTCGGCAAAGGCTCTTTTTCCGGTGTTTCGGACGTGCTGCTGCCGGTGATGAAGCGCGAAAAACTGCCGTTTGACAGCCTGATCTGCTGCGACATCCGGATTGCCCGCGAAGTGAGCTATCTGCTGTTCGGGCGCTTCGGGCTGGAGAGACCGATCGAGGTGACGCTGGCGACCATACGGCTGTTCGAATATTACACGCTGCCCGTGCCCGCCGTTTACTTCGACACCAATGTAAATGAATACATGGACGCCGCCCTGCGTCACCTGATCGATCAGATCGAGCGAAACGAAAAACCGAAAACCATATTGACGGACGGCTAGCGGACCGCCCGGGAATGGTTGAAACAAACGAATAGGAGAAGCATATGAGGATCCGGTATTTCACATTGATCGAACTCCTGGTTGTAATCGCTATTATTGCGATATTGGCCGGGATGCTCCTGCCGGCGTTGAACAGTGCGCGGGAAAAGGCCAGAAGCTCAAATTGCAGGAATAACCTGAAGCAGCAGGGCGTCGGGTTTTCCATGTACGCGGGCGATTTTGATTATATGCCGAAAATGGGTTCCGGCGGCGGAAATTATCCGTACTGGCAACATCTGATTGCGGGATACATGGGCTGGCCGGTGATTGAACACGCGACTTATATGCTGAGTTTTAAAACGGATGTGGACTACCCGCTGCTGCGGTGTCCATCGGATACGGCGCCGATGCGGAAAGGCACATTCGACGGCGGAAAAGAGGGGTACAGCTACGGTTACAACAATCAGGTCGGGCAAGTTAAGGTGGCGGGTGTGTTTTCGGTCCCGTGCAAGCTGTCGGAGATGAAAGACCCCGGCAATACCTATGTATTGATGGACGCTAAACGGAGCAACGTGACTTACAGCACGGCGGAAACGGATTTCGGTTATTTTCACGATTCCCAGCGCGGGGTCAATGCGTTATGGGGGGACTTCCGGGTCACGACGATCCGTTATCCGATCGGTGAACCGGCGGGCGGGGAGAAAAGCCGTTTTACATTGGCGAAAGATTGAAAAACGATGAGGTTTGAGGTAACTATGAAAAAAATGTGTGGACTGGTGATTTGGGGTTCGGTGATTGCAGCGGGCGCGTTTGACGTGGTGCGCGACGGACGCCCGATGGCGGCGATCGTCACGGCGGAGCGGCCATCGCCGCTGGTCAGATACGCGGCGGAAGAATTGCAGCGGCATATTGAACGTTCATCCGCGTGCCGTCTGGAAATCATAACGGAAGACCAGGAAAACCGTTTTCCCCATGCCGTTTACGTGGGGGACGGCCGGGCGGTGCGGTCGGCGGGAATCGACGTTTCCAAACAGCGGAAAAATGAATTCACCCGCAAAACCACATCCGGCGCCCTGTTTCTGGCCGGGCGTGACGACGGCGGCACGCCGCCGCGGAATGATTTCGATTCTCAGGGGACCCTGCTGGCGGTATACAACTGGCTGGACACGGAACTGGGGGTGCGCTGGCTCTGGCCCGGCGAAGTCGGCGTGTTTGTCCCGCGGCGGGCGACCGTCGGCTCCGGCGGCGAGGGCGAGTTCAAGTGGCATCCGCCGCTCCTCCATACCCGTCTCCGGGATACCCGGCTCGGGCATGAGTTCCGGGTCGTCAGCGACGCGGAAATGGAAACCGGATTGAATGAACGGGCAGCGTGGATGCGGCGGCATGGAATCCTGCGCGAAAAGTCTTTGGACTACGGCCATGCGTACACGAAATACTGGGAACGTTTCGGCGCCGCCCATCCGGAATATTTCGCCCTGCGTCCGGACGGCAAACGTGCTCCTGTGGATGAACGAATTTCTCTGGTGCAGATGTGCGTTTCCAATCCCGGTTTTCACCAACAGGTGATTGCCGATTGGCTGGAGCGCCGCCAGAGCAAGCCGGAACTCGAATGGATAAACGGCTGTGAAAACGACAAGCGCGCGATCGATCCGTTCTGTGGTTGCCCGGAGTGCAAAAAAATGGACGCATCCGCCGGGAAGCGCCAAACGGTATCGGAGAACTCCTCCTCCGGCGGCAGTCCCGCCGGTTACGACGGGAATTCCTATTCGGACCGCTATGCCCGTTTCTGGCTGGCGCTTCAGACGGAGGGGCGGAAGCACGATCCCGACGCCACGGTGATCGGCTATGCCTATGCCGACTACAGCGAACCGCCGCAGGAGACGGAGTTGAACCCGAACATCATCGTGGGGATTGTGCCGAAATTCACGTATCCGCTGACCGCCGGGAAGCGCGATGTATTCCGGAAACAGTGGGACGGCTGGGCGAAAAGCGGCGCGCGTCTTTACCTGCGTCCCAATTATCTGCTTTTCGGCTACTGCATGCCGTACATTTTCGCGCGGGAACTGGGCGAAGACCTCCGCTACAGCCGGGAGCACGGCCTGATCGGCACGGATTTCGATTCACTGACCTCCATGTGGGCGGTACAGGGGCCGAATTTGTACATGGCCGGGCGGATGCAGGCGCATCCGGACATGAAAACGGATGAGGTGCTGAACGAATATTATGGCGGTTTCGGGCCGGCCGCGGCGGACGTCAAGCGTTATTTTGAACATTGGGAAACCGTGACCAGGCGGCGCGACGCCAAATTCGAGGGAGAAAACAAGCAGGGCGGCTGGAATAATATCGGATGGTGCGCCCATAAAATCTTTACCCCGGACACCTTGGTCGAGGGCAGCCGGATTCTGGCGCGCGCCGAAAAAGCGGCGGCGAATGATCCCGATGCCGCCGCCAAGGTCGCTTTTCTGCGGAAAGGCTTCAAGCATACGGAATTGACGCTGGACGCCATGAATGCCTATCACGCCTGGAAGGCGGAATCGAAAAACAAGGATTTGCGGAAGACGTTTACGGAGTGTCTGGAAAAACTGGATGAATACCGTGCGGCAATCCGAAACGACCATGTGGTGAATCCGACGCTGTTGCGGAAGCTGGAAGCCTGGAACGGATGGCGTTCCGGACGGCCGCCGCAAAACCAGCCCTGACCGTCAGCTATTCGGGTATTCGATAACGGCGGCGAGGCCGGGCATGAGGTCCGCCAGGGTCAGTTCAAGCGCCGCGATGAAGAATTCCAGGCTTTTGATCCGCTGCATGGCTTCCAACGTGTGGGCGTCGCTGCCGAACGTGAATCTGCAACCGGCGCGTTTCGCCAGGCTGATGATCCGCAGCGGTACCGCGAAATCGAAATTCCGGGCGCGCCGCCGGTCCGGCAGGTAGTTTCCCGAAATCTCCAGCGCCACGCCGTGGGCGGCCGCCACGCCGAACGCGTCGACGAGCTGCTGGTCGCTGAGCGTCTCCATGGCCGCTTCGTAGAGTTCGAGGTAGCCGTGGGGGAGCATCGGGTGCGCCAGCGCGGTGGCGAGTCCGCTTGACGCGCCCGCCGTGAACATGGCAAGCATGTGTTCCCCCAGCGCCTCCGGGGTACGGTGGGGCGGCTCCTCCACAAATCCTTCCAGATAAAAATGATTGGTCGAGAGCAGGACGAAATCCAGCGATTCCGCTTGTTCGCGGGTGATGCCGTAACGGCCCGGCCCCGCCATTTCGGCTTCGCAGCCGATCAGGACCTGTAGATTTTCCGGGAGGTCAATGCGGTCGAGTTCTTCACGCAGACGGGTAATCTGGCTCCAGCCCTGTTTCCGGTAGAACGGATGCGGCTCAATGGCCGGATTGGCCCAGATGTGATCGGCAAAGCCGATCTGTTTGAGCCCCAGCCCGGCGGCGGTCTGCAGAATATTTTCAGGCGTCTGGTCCGGCGACGTGCAACATTCGGACAGGAACGTATGCACATGCAGGTCATGTTCGAGTTTGATCATCGGTTTGCGCTCCGGATAAAAAAAACTGTATCAGTATGATGATAACCGTTTTTCCGGAAAAAGCAAGCAGGGAGCGTGAAATTATCGGGCCAGAACCCGCCCCGAGCGCTCGCCGCCGTTTACCAGCACCAGCTTGATGCCGCCTGCCATCCGGTGAGGGTGGCTGAAATCCGCTTCGGAACGGTAAGCCGCCGGGTCGAACAGCACCAGGTCCGCGCTGTAGCCGCGCCGGATTCGCCCGCGTCCGGCCAGCCCGAACGTTTCCGCGGGCAGGGATGTTACCCGGCGGATGGCTTCTTCCAATTTGAAATAACCGAAAAATTCCGGGAAAGAACCGAACCCGCGCGGATGGCTGACGCCGAAGCGGTAATCAACCGGGCGGGCGCTCTCGTCGGTGCCGCACATGACGTAAGGGAGGTTCAGGATCCGGCGGAGGTTGTCGGGGCACATTCCGCGAAAAGCGGCCATCGCGCCGGACGGGTCGTCGCGCAGGATTTCCGCGCAGGCCAGCGGCGGATCGGGGAATTCAGCGAAAACCCGCCCGTTGCGCTTGGCGTAGTTCGGTGCTATAGTAGTGACCAGGCGGCAGGTCTGCCAGCGCTCCGGCGGCTGGCGGCGCAGCAAGGCCGTCACTTCGGCGAAGTGAACGGGGTCGGCGAGATGCCGCGCGAGTTCGTCGTTGGTATACCGGGCGAGCTCGTCGGGCAGGATGATGCCGAGCTGGGTCATGGATTCCGTATACGGATAGCGGTCGGCGGTGATTTTCAGCGGGGCGGATGCCAGGAGGCGGACAGCGTCGTCCAGTTTATGCCAGTTGGCGCGCCCGGATGTTTTGAAATGGCTGATGTGAAGGTGTTCCTGCCCGGCGGAACGGCAGGAATCGACCGCTTCGGACAGGGCCTCCAGCAGTTGGTTGCCCTCGCTGCGGAGGTGCGTCGTGTAGGGGCGTTTGAAGTCGGCCAGCACCTTCAGCAGCGCGGTGATCTCCGGCGGCGCGGAGAAACAGCCCGGCGTATACAGCAGCCCGGTCGAAAATCCCGCCGCCCCCTGACGGAGCTGTTCGCGCAGGAGCGCCGCCGCCTGTTCGATGTCGAACGGTTCGTCCCGATAGCCGCAGACCGCCCCCCGGAGCGTGTTGTGCCCGCACAACGGCGCGATGTTGATGGCCGGGCGGCGGCGCTCCGTCTCCGCGGCGTAACCGGCGAAGTCGCGCCAGGTGATTTCGACGCCGTAGTTGGCGTACAGATGGTTCAGGTGGTCCCGGTTGCGTTCCGTGACCGGGAACGGCGACAGCCCGCAGTTGCCGGTGATTTCGGTGGTGACGCCCTGGGATATCTTGCCGGTCGCCTCCGGCGCGGCCAGGATCGACAAATCGGAGTGCCCGTGCGCATCGATGAACCCGGGGGCGAGCGCCAGCCCGCCGCCGTCGATGGTCCGGTCCGGGCGCAGGGCGGAGAGCACGGGTCCGGCGTCGGCGATCCGGTCGCCGTCGGTCAGGACGTCGCCTGAGACGGGCGGCGAGCCGGAACCGTCATAGATCAGACAGTTTTGAAACAGGATTTTCATGCGGATAAAATAGCATGCGAAATAATAAAATCCGGTAAAAACCGCAATATCTTTTGAAAAAGTCGAAAAAGATTGTAAATTTTAGAACTTTCAGTAATTCGGGGTGTCTATAGGATATGAAGTCATTTGATGACAAACAATTGGTTTCGGAGTTTAAGGCAGGCAAGGTCGAGATGTTCGACGAACTGGTGAATCGCCATTCACGGATCATTTACCAGACGGTGTTCGGCCTGTTGCACGACCATCACGACGCGGAAGAAGTCGTACAGGACGCATTCATGCGCGCATTCCGCGGGTTGAAGAATTTTCGCGGCGACGCGAACTTCGGGACCTGGCTTCACCGGATTGCGGTGAACCTGGCGCGGAACAAGTACCATTGGAACCGCCGCCGGGGCAGCGAAGTGAATTTGAGCATTCAGGCGCTGGCCGACAATCCGGACGGCAACGGCGAAGAACTGCCGCTGCCGGATGAACGGTACAAGCCGGGTGCGGCCCTGGAAAAAAAGGAAGAGATGCAGGAGTTGATGCAGAATATGAATGAATTATCGGACAGTCTGCGCGAAACCATGGTTTTGCGCCATGTCCATAATATGCCGTACGAGAAAATAGCCGAGATTCAGAAATGCCGTACCGGAACCGTCAAGTCGAGGATCGCCCGTGGGCGTGAAATATTACGCAATGTTTTAAAGGTCAGAGAAAAGTAAAATGTCCTACCCTTCTTCAAAATTGGAAAAATGCCCTCCGCGCAAGGAGTTGAGCGCATTTTGCGATGACTGCCCGGAAATGGAAACCACCGCTCCTCACGTAGCCCGTTGCCCCGAATGTACCGAAACGGTCGGCGATTACCGCCGGATCGGGCAAATGATTACCGATTCCGTGGTCGAGCCGTTGGATCTGGACGCGCTCAATGCGCGTATTTGCGCCTCGGTCCGGCTTGAACAGGCGCGTCCGCCGCGTTTCAGCTTTCTCCCCGGCCGTTTGCACAAAGTTGCGGCGGTTCTGGTGGTGGGGGCGCTGACGGGCGTTGTCGGCGTCGGCATCGGCCAGCGGATCTGGCCCGGCGGCGAGGATGCGCTGAAAGGCCGGGAGATTTCGGGAGTTGCCATTGCCCCGGTCGATGACGCCAAAACGGCAGCTCTGCCGGACCTTCCATATTATACCGGCTTGAATCTGGGCTTGCGTCACGCGAACTCGATTCCGATTCAAAGCCTGGCCGCCGCGAATTACGGCGACAATAATGCTCCGGTTTTCGAGGCGGTGAAAGGATTGGCGCAGCCGCAAGTTCATGTTGATATCAGTCGTCAGGTGAAACAGGTGTGGGTCATGCCCGGAAGCGGATTTTCCGTGACCGATCTGCAGGACTACTTGAACAGCCGGCAGATTGTCAACAACAGCTTGCGGCAGAGTCCGAATGGTACCTGGGTTTTGTCTGCGGTGCTGGATAAGGAGCAATTGATCCAGCTGGTCCGCTTCCTGGATTCACAGCATTTTGATTTGTTATCGCCCTCGGCGCCTCAGCCGGAACAGAAATATTTCATCGGCAGACCGACGGATATGGTCGGATACACCGCCGAATTTGTTGAAAATTAGTCCCTTGTTTTGTTTCCCTTTGCTTGTCAACGCTCCCGTCGCCCGGAAAGGCGTACGGGAGTGTTGGTTTATGCCGATTTGCGATTGCAGCTTTGTTTTTTACCGAAAATACGGCTTCCTGACTTGACAAAATCAAAAAATGAACGATTTTATGTATTTGTTTAACATACTCAGCCGGAGAGATGGTCGAGTGGTTTAAGGCAGCGGTCTTGAAAACCGCCGGCTCGCAAGGGTCCGAGGGTTCGAATCCCTCTCTCTCCGCCATTTTTCTTTTATTCCTCTGATTGCCAGCAAGATACAGCTTCATTCATTTTGCCTGATTTTTCCTCGGAGTGGTACACGAAGTGGGCCACGTCCGAGGTGAAAAATGGATGTCAACGTTCGTAATCTGGTCAGCCGTAGTGGCAAGCCGGCGTTGGGCGACAGCGGCTATCGAATGAACTGCGCATGGAGAGAATCTTCATTTCGCCGGGAAGAGTGCGTTCGCTATGGAGACGTTATGATTTAGCGCCCCTTCGATCACAGGCGAATGAAGTTGTGGCTGTCGAGCCCTACGGCGGCAAGCGTTGCTTCCAGTCGCCCTGCATGGCGTCGCAGGGCATCGATCACCAGTGTCCCGCCGTCGGCGCCGAGCCGGGCAATCGGCATGGTCAGGGCCAGGGCGGCCGCGAGGTTACGGGACCGGTCCATGACCGGAACGGCGAACGATTTAATCCCGTCAACCCGGTTTTCCATCAGCGATATTCCTTCCGCACGAATAATCGCCGTTGCTGTTTCAAGCTCTTTCAGCGAAGCGATTCCATTCCAATCTTCAAGGGGCGGGCCGCAGTGTTCGTAGATCCGCCGGCGCACTTCAGCGTCCACAAACGAAAGCAGAATCCGGCCCGTCACGCTGTGGTAAAGTGATAAGCCCGCGTAAAGAATCTGTTGGTTGACCATCAAATGACGCTGGAATTGCGCCTGGGCGATAATCACCACCTGTTCACGGCGCAAAGTACCCGCCAGCACCGATTCGCCCAATTCGGCGGCCAAGACCGAAGCCGCCTGCTGCATGATCATCCCTTCCTGTTCCCTCCAGGCGTTCCGCTCGGACAGCAGATGGAAGCTGTCACTGAGGCGGTAGATGCCGTGCCCCGCTTTTTCCACATATCCCAGCTTGATCAAAGTCCGCAGGATATTGCAAAGGGTCCCCTTGTTCAAGCCGGCGGACCGGGATAAGCCCTCCAGCGACAAGTCGCCGTCGCGGCTCAGCAGTTCGATTATCCCGAATGTTCGTTCGATTACTTGAATCATCGTCTGTTCGTCTCCTGTGCTGTTGTCGTTGATATTATAGCATGCTGAGTTGTATTTTACAATATAAAATTTATTTTTTTTACTGTTTTTCCATTGACAGATAACAGCAAAGACAGTATAATGATAGCAATATGAAAGAGATAAAACATGGATATTTTATATTATAAAATGAAAAGAACGGCAGATCTCCTTGAAATTCGCTCCGGCCTGCTGAATTGGCGATTCAAAAACAACGGATTGCTTCATTCGGTTGCCGTTCGTGAATCCGGCGGTGTTGAGACGGTTATCGTCCGGGAAGGAGCGTGCGGCATCCGCCTGACGCTTGCCGACGGGCGGATTTGCGTCCCGGACGCCGCCGCATTCCCGGAATATTCGTCGCGGCAGATTGTCCCATTTCTTGCGTCGTCCGGCGTGGCGCCGCATCTGCCGCTCGGCGTCCAGTTCGTTTCTTCTCCACTGGCGCATCCGCCGTCGCCGGGAGTCAATGACCGCTGGCTGCGGCCGCAGGCCCGGATTTTCAGGGTTTTCAGCATGGAGCGCGACGTCACTTTTTTGCATAGCGGCAACTGCGGCGGGATTTTTACGAGTACCGGGGCGCCGGCGGCTTCCCTGTTGATGCTGTCGGCCTGCCGGAACCGGGCTCTGCTGGTGGTCGGCTGCTTCGGCAAAGAAGACCGGGAACGGGCAGTGATCGGAGTGGATTGGGAAAAATGCGGCTTTGATCCCGCCGGAAAAAACATCTACCGGCTCGCGCCAGGCCCGGACGCGCCCGATAAAGTCGAAAAAATAACCGGGGCGCGGCGTTTCGAATGTCATTTTGCGGGGTATCCGGCGATGGCATTCCTGATTTCGTCCGACCCGTTCGACTGCACGGGGTGGGAATGCCCTTATCCGGCGTTGGGCAAAGAAGCCGCCGCGTACCTGGCGTGGCTGGAAACCCAGCGCGCCCGCCGTTTCGACTCTCCGCCCGGCAAGGAACGTTACCTGTCCGTCTGCCTCGACAACTCCATCTGCACGTCGCTGGAGGACGACAACTTTTTCGATCTTTTCGACAATACGCTGGAGCTGGGAATATTCACTCCTCGCGGCGGATTTACCGTCCTTGGCGAACTGACCCGTTCCGGGCTGACCGCTCCCGGCGGAACAAGCGGAAGCAACCGGCTCATGCCCGGCGATACGTCGCCGCCGGTTGCATTGCACGAACTGTTGCCCCCCGGCCGTCACCGGCTCGCGGTGCGGACCATACACATGAGGGAACCGTTTTACTCTTTTATCACGTTGAAATTATTTTTTTCGCCGGATGGTCCGGCGGAATGTATTGAATTCTGCAACGAGCTTGAACCCGATCGAGCTTATTTGAACTGGGAGACTGTCTTATTATGAAAATCAATCACCTTGACCGCCTGTTGAATACCATTCATTCCGGGCGGGTCGCCCTCGGCGCGGTCGTGACGCTGGCCGACTGCGCGGTCGGAGAGCTGGCCGGTGACGCCGGCATGGATTTTATCTGGATCGACATGGAACACGCACCGCACACCCTGGAAACGGTCCAGCGGCAGGTGATGGCGGTACGCGGCACCGGCTGCGCGCCGTTCGTCCGTGTTCCGGCCAACAACCCCGACTTAATCAAACCGGTCCTCGACCTCGCCCCCGCCGCGGTCATCATCCCGATGGTCAACAGCGCGTCCGAGGCGGCGGCGGCGGTGGCGGCCTGCCGCTACCCCCCCATCGGCATCCGCGGGTGCGGAGTGCGGCGCGCCACCCGTTACGGCACGGAGGCTTTCCCGGATTATCTGGCGCGTTCGGAGCGGGAGCCGATGGTCATCATTCAGGTTGAACACCGTCAGGCGGTGGATAATCTGGACGCCATTCTCCAAGTGCCCGAACTCGACAGCATCTGCCTCGGCCCTTGTGATTTATCCGGCAGTCTGGGCATTCTGAACCAGATCGACGATCCGGGGCTCAACCGCATGCTCGACGACGTGTGCGCCAGAGTCAAAGCCGCCGGATTGCTGCTCGGCACCGCGGCCGGCGATCTGCCGCGCTGGCGGCAGCGGGGAGTGAATTATTTCGCCGGAGTCAGTGACTGGGGCGCAATGGCGGCGACGTTCCGCAACTTCATCAAAGAGGCGGCATTATGATCACTGCAATGATTTCACGCGATGAAAAAGACATTCCGCCCGCGACACTCGCCGGAATCCGCGCCGGCGGCATTGAAATTCGCTGCCGCAACTGCCGCACCGCCGGAGAACTGGTCGATTTCGCCCGCGACGCCGACCTCGTCTGGCTGGACGGTACGGTTCCCGCGTTAAATGCCGATTCGGTGTCGCAACTGCCGCGCTGCCGGGCGCTGTTCCGCAGCGGCAGCGGCATTGATTCGCTGCCGTTGGCGCGTGCCGCCGAACTCGGCATCAAGGTTTATAATACGCCGGAGTCCATCAGTGAGGCGGTCGCGGAGCATTCGGTGGCTCTGCTGTTTGCGCTGGCGCGGAAGATTGTCTGTTTCGACAGGCTTGTCCGGGACGGCGGCTGGGAGACGCCCAAAGGAGCCGTGCCGCATCACCTGAACGGGCGCACGCTGGGGCTGGTCGGTTACGGGAATATCGCCCGGATTGTCGAGCGGCTGGTGAGCGGATTTCAAATGACGGTGATTCATCATGACCCGCAATCCGCGGCGTCGGTTCCGCTGGACGAATTGCTGGAGCGTTCCGATTTCGTATCGCTGCACTGTCCGCTGACCGCACAGACGGCAAAATTGATCGACCGTCAAAAACTGAACCTGATGAAACCGGACGCATTGTTAATCAACACCTCGCGCGGCAGTGTCATCGATGAAGCCGCATTGATCGAGGCGCTGGAACACGGCCGGATCGGCGGCGCGGCGCTTGATGTGACCGAATGCGAACCGCCCTCTCCTGACAACCGGCTGCTGCAACTGCCCAATGTCATCATCACTCCCCATATTGCGGCCTTCTCGGTCGATTTCGAAAAAAATTTCTTCGAATCTTCGTTCCGCAAGCTCTTGGAAATCCGCGATATCATTTCCAACAACAATTCAAGGAGATTACAAAATGAACAAACGGAAAAAGGATTGTAAGTCATTCTCTATGAGCTGTTTCTCCCTTATAGAACTCCTCGTCGCGATTGCGATCATCGCCATCCTGGCGGCTCTACTCCTGCCGGTATTGGGAAATGCGCGAAAAATGGCCCATCGTACCGGATGCCAAAATAACATGAAGCAGAGTTCCACCTGGGCGGCAATGTACATTCATGATCATGACGGACTCCAGGCGATGAATTACGTTGACACAGGTAAATTCAAGGCTTGGACAGAATACCTGATTGCCTATTCGAACAATATCACATATAAAGCACGGAAAATTTATTTGTGCCCTTCATCCCAGCCCCAGGAATGGGTTGACATCTACAAAACTGTAGCTGGACCGTTCCGTAATTTAACACCGAGTTCTTATTATTTGGACTTCAGCATAGGCACGAGTGGAAGACAAGACTTCCTGGTTGCCAAAAAAGTCAGAGACCCGTCCGGTTATATTGTCACAGCGGACAGTTCTTCGGCTCCTTCGTCAGGAAGTCCCGGCTTGATGTTTTGTGCTGTCCCATATGCAAAAGGAGATATCAGCGAGGCCGCCGTGGATTGCAGGCATAACGGTAAAATCAATTTCGCATTTTTGGACGGCAGTGTTGCAGACAAATTACCACAGGAATGGAAGGCCATCAGTAATAAAATGTTCCTGAACACTTCTTATTATTACAGTGGAAGTTGGAAACCAGCCCCTGCTAATTACAATCCGTTTTACCACAAAGACGGAATTATTTTACGCACTCAGTGAAGAACTGAAGTCAATGATAATTCACTGTTATAATGTTTATTAATTGAGGTTGACCATGATTAAAAAATTTTCCATCAGTACCGGTTCAATTGAGGAGCCGGATATCTCTGTTACGCCTAGAATTCCCGTTGTCAACGAAAAACTGAAAATTTTTGCCAAAGTTCGCGGGAACACAGAACTCATTCCGGTGAAATTCGTTTTCATAACTCCAGACGGAACTCAAATTATTTTAGACGGCAGGGCGGAAACGTTCGATACTGAAAATGGGTTTGTTGATTATGCCTGCGAATGGACACCCTCGGGAACTGGTTTTCATCGACTACAGGTTGAAATTCACCCTCCGAATACCGATGCCGAGTCCGTTGAAATCGTCTTCCCGGTAGTTTGGACGCGCATGCATGTGCTCTCCTGGCACAATCCTGAATCGTGCAGGTGGGTTGGTACCGGAGTGTATGTGCCAGAAGATGAAACTGCCTTTTTCCCATACTGGCGGAGGCGCGGCAGCAAGGTATTGGGCTTGATGCATATTTGCGTTTTTGAACTATGCAAGCTATCTCGCGAAGAAATCATCAAAACTGTTGTTTCGCGTGCCGAAACGATTGCCGGGTTAGGCTATGATGGAATCTTGATTGATGAACTTGGCAGCTACGCGAACGAAAGCCGCATAAAGCATGTCGCCATTCTGGACGAGGCATTTCAAATAGTAAACAAGCGCTTTCCTGATTTACAGGTTTATAACTGGACCAGCGGAGGAATGCTTCGCGAGGAAGCTTGTATGGCTCAAAAAAACGGACACGTACTGATGACAGAGATTTATGCCGAACATCTCATCAGCAATTTCGGTACGCATTCATTCCCAAAGCACTTGGAGCACCGGTTCGAGGTCATCAGAAATAGTGACGCGCTCTTCAATCATAACAGCAAATCCTGTGCAATTGCGGCCCTTGGAGTGGGAGGTGTATGCGGTTCCTGCCAGAAGCCTGTCGTAGAGGAACGGATTCGTATGATTAAACGCATCGCTCCGGAGGCTCCGGGAATATGTTACTACCCCGGCGGTCCAGCCAAAAAATATTGGAACGATAAAAATTTCAACTATCAAGCATTTCTGGATGAATTGTTCGAAAAATATTTCATCAATCCGGTTATTATGCTGCGAGAATCGGCAATTATGCCGAAAAATAGCGATTTCAAAGCCAAACAGCTCAATAAAATAATTGTCCAAGTACATAATTGCGGTGGGATGAAGGCGAAAAACATTAGAATTAACTTATCCGCCCGGCATTTAAAAACGAATGTTGTTCAGGACATCGCGGTGCAGGTTATCCCGGAAATCTCTAATGGAATTATAAAGAAAGAGCGCCTCGAATTCGATGGGGACGAATATTTCGACACCGTAAAAATAAATGAAACCACATATCCGATATCCTGGCCATCGGAATCAAATTATAGACCATGGGGAAACATATATGCAGACCGTGCCTTAGTTGAATTCGAATGGAAACCAGATAAATCCGGTTATTGGGAAATTCTGGCAGAGGTAATTCCAGACGGAAATTATACCGTCCTCGATGGAACTTGGACGCTGATTGCCTTCGTAAATGAAAAATAATATTCAAAATGAGAGGATGTTGTAATGTTGAGAAAATTCGTTTTATTTTTATTCACTGTCGTGTTATTGTCAAATTCATGGTGTATGGAACTGAAGTTATCCAAGTCAATTCCGGTCAAAGGAGAAGAACTGACCGTTACTCTTCCAGAAAAAACAGTATTTAAGCTATTCGATCCAGACCGGAAACCGGTTCCGATAGAAATAATTCCAGGGCAGACGTTTGCTTTTACACCACAAAAAAGTGGTGTTTATCAAATCGTCCAAAATGGACGGGAATTCGCTGTTCCGGTCGTTGCTGAGCCGCTACACATTGTTTATTGGCATTGTCCGCGTTCCGTTCGGTATGTGACCGCCCGGTTGATCCCACGAGCCGAGCGTACAACAGATTTACAATACTGGAATGGACGTGGCGTACTTCCGTTGACCTGGATTCCTGGAGTGGGTGATGAATGGAAGGATTGGACCAGTCAGCAGTTTATCGAAGAATGGGGGAAAGAAGAAGTGTCCGGACTCATGATGGATGAACTTTCCTGGGCGCCCAGGCATGAGAAAGTTATGGGGGAAATCACTGAAGCGTTGAAAATATTCCACGAACGAAACCCTCGCCCGTATCTGGCGGTCTACATGGTCTATGCTCCCGGTCATACGAAAGATGACTTGATCAAAGCAAATGCGCCGTATACAGACATTTTGATGCTCGAATGTTATCTCCATGGATTTCAAGGCTATCCCAAGCTGGCTTTGACTTGGGATGCGGTAAAAAGATGCAAAATGAAGGAAAAATGTATCATCGCACTTGGTATCACTACCTTGCAAACGCAATATAAATGGATTACCACTAAAAAGGAAATAAGAAAACAGATCATCGCCTGCAAATTGGCGGCTCCGGACGCACCCGGCATTGCATTTTTTGGAAAAGCCCAGCACGATTCGGTGGCGGAAGCTGGAGATCAGGCCATTTACGAATATTTCATCATGCCTGTTTTGATGGTGGAAGATAACTGTCTTTACAACTATGGCGGTATGGATGCGAGAGATATAAAAATCGAACGGAACGGCAAAACAGAAACGGTTGAATTGCTGGCAGCGGGACAGAACATTCCTTTGAAAAATAGCGACAGAATCCTGCCATCTACTGGATATACGGTTTTACCCGCGGACCCCATAAAGCCACCGTCGCCGCCATTTGTCCCACAAGGCAAAGTAATGGAACTGCTGTCGTCCCAAAGTAAGCTGGAACTGGCTGAAACAGAGGGGACCGTCAGCAGTGGACTCATCCGGTTGTCGGCACCGGTTACCGGCAAAGGGAAATTGAGTTTCGAAATCGACTGCCGTACTATCAATCCTTATGCTGCTATAACGATAGCGTTCGGAAACGACAGTAAAAATATGAATTCTTTCAAATTTCAGCGATCAGATTGGGAAATCATGACCAAATATGGGACACAGGCGCATGGGATGCGGGCTTTTTTCAGTAATGTTGCTCGAGATGGTTTGCCTCGCAACGAATTCCTGAATTGCAGCTTCCAGCAAGGGCATTACCGATTTGATCTATATTGTGGTGCCGGTCCGGAAATTTTCCTTGAGATTTTACGACTTACGCCCGAAGGAAATTATGAACAAGTTTTTGTTGAAACCTTGGAAACGGATGGCGAATTTAAATTTGACCGCATCACATTTGCCTTAAATACCAAAAAAGATTCCCAAAATCAGTTGGAACTAAAAAAAGATGTTGTATATGCGGACAATTTGCTTGCCAAATCATGCCATTTAGTAATGAATTTCAGTAAATTTACTTGGCAACCGTTGCAATGTGACTGAAAAAAATTCAAGGAGATTATAAAATGAACAAACGGATAAATGATTGCAAGTCATTCATCATGATCAAGTTCACTCTTATTTGGCTCCTCGTCGTGATCGCGATCATCGTGATCCTTAATGTGTGGTCCGTATCAACGTAAGCGCCCAGTGGGCACCATGTTGAGCTCAAGCATGGTGCCCACTGGCGCTTACCAAAGGAAAAAGCCGGAATTACCAAAGCGCTCATTTTTCACAGTTTGCGCCACACATTCGCGACCAATTTACTGGAAGCCGGCGTGGATGTCCGTACAATCCAGGTATTGCTGGGGCATTCGTCCATCTCGACAACCGCGATTTATCTTCATGTAACCAGGCTGGATTCAATCGTCAACGCCTCGACTCTAAGAAAAAGCACAGTTCCATCAAACCCATGCGCAAAAAATCGTTCGACTGATTTTATATTCTTTATTTTTTCAGAGCAAACACCCGGATCCGTGTCGATTCTGCTCCTCCGAGGTGGAGTTTCAACACACCTCCGGCATAGTCCACCTTTTCACCGGGATGACTCACGCCAGTCAATGTCTGATAAGAATCCGGCAAGTCGACACTGATTTTTCGGATGGTATCTGCATGGCATTCAACAAGAAGCAAAGCTCCGGCAGGTGATTCCAACAGGGTCGCTTTGGCGCTGTTGTCCGCCTTGGTTTCGTTCTCCGATACTTTCCCCGTAAGAATCCACTCTTCGTAAGGCTCCAGTTTGCCGATCACGTCACTGATGACACCGTATTCAGCAGCGTCCACACCCCGCGCCGACCAGAAACAGAAGCCTTTAAAACTGTTTATCAGGACAAGGTACAGACGATTGCGCAAATCCGCATGGCTGCGTTCGTAAGTCATTTTGCCGCCGCCGCAGGTCATCCAGACAATCCCCGGCGCACCATCCATATTTTTTGCCGCTGCCCGCAGTTTTTCGCCGTATTCGGCGGTAGGGGTAAGATAATATTCCGCTGCGCCCCAGGCAATGATTTCCGCCCGGTAGAGCGGAGTAAAACGGGCTTTGTTGCCGAACTGGCCTTGTTCCTGAGTGCATGGCGTACCGTAAAGCGACAGTTTTACATCAGGCATGGCATTGTGGAAGTGTCCCCATAAATTAATATAAAATTCATCCCAGAATTCCTGGATAAGTTGTTTTCCTGAATCACCACCGGAAATAAATGTTTCGCGGAGGGTATGGGAAACTTTATTGCGGACTGTCAGGAAGTTCGCGAACTTTTTTTCACAGACATCGCAGGCACAGATACTGCCACTCCAATATGGTTCTGAGTCCAGGAACAGATATTCCAAACCGGCTTCTGCTCCCTTGACCAGTTCGGCAAGGTCATTGGCCGGATCATAAAGCCGGGGACAGTTGACTTTGGCCTGACGGTTGGAATCCAGATATACGGCGGGACGCGTCAACCCTGTGGCATTGATTTGGATATTACAGTATGGACTGGCGTTTCCGCCCACTTTGAGACCGGCTGCTTTGGCTTCCGAAATCAAATCATATGCGCGGGAATCACGTTTTTTCAACATCATATAATGATAGTCGGTGGAGGCGAAAGGCACCAGCAGGTTCAGGCCGGTGGCGCGGTAATTTTTCACCAAGTCCGGCCAGAAGTGATAAAATGACAGATAACTTGCAAAAGTGACCGAGGCAAGAAGTTTACGGAACGGTTTCACTTGCGGTACCGAAATGGTCTCCAATGTCAATAACTGGGTCCGTCCAGTCTTCTGTTCCTTGAATTCGAGCGGTAATCGCGTTCCCGCGGGAAGTGTACTTTTGAAAAACAGCAGTCGGGCATCCCGTACCCGGATTCTGCCTTCTCCCGATTTTTCATGAACCGGGGCGACGAGTGTTACTCCGTCCGGCAGCGTAATTTCCAGATCATACCCCTGTTCATGAGTATTGATCAGCGTTGCCGGGCAGAGGAATTCCCTGGCTGTATAGATGGTATGCAGGGGATAAAACGGAGTAATGTCTGGAGATGCGTAAATGACAGGTTTCTCCTGTGCAACCTCACCTCCTTCGGCAAAAACGGCAATCTCATCGATATACAATGCGGAAGCGGCCATCGATATGGTTACATACCGGCCCGGATTGGCGGTCAGCTTGTCGATGACCACCCAGCCGTGGGGATTGGAACCTTTCGCCTGATTTTTATTTCATGAACGTAGATTCGCCTCTTTCAGGCTTTCACCGGCAAGAATGAAACGGTCAGGTTCGTCGGAAGTGAATATCCGAACTGCCTCCGGCACACGCAATCCGGCTTTTTCGCTGGAACAGCGGATGGCCACAGTTCCGATCGCATGAGACTCGCCCAGGTCAATGGTAATATTCACATACGATCCCCCGTGCCACCAGCCAACCGTCCGCGTATCAAACCAGGTGTTGCTGGCATAACGACCGTCGGTCAGTTGAATATGATCTTTTTCATCATTGCACATGGAATTGCCGCTATAGCCGTCGGGAAAGGCATTTGGTGCAAAATTCCACGTATAACTCTTTTTCAATGCAAGGTTTTTGCGTCCGGACTCCTTGACGAAAGTATCATAATCGGCGGCGTCAAGACCAATATACAGGAAAAACAGTAGAAAGAAACGCATTTTATTCTCCGGGAGTTTCAAATTCAATATTTCCGATATCGAAGGTAAACGAAATGCCGATTTTACCGTTTATCAAAATTCCATAACCAATAAAGCGGACACTATTCAAGTCATATTTTTTGGCATTGCAGATTTTTTCAATTTCTTTCCAGACTGGAATATCGAAACGGTATTCATCGGTATCGTCCACTCGTCCAAGCCCTCCGAACGGAAGATAACCGCCAGGGCGAAAATCGAACTCCCTGATTTTTCCATTTGTGTCGTTCGCCGTAAAAAGCGGAACCGCTTTCAAAAGAATCTTTTCGTTACGGTCACGCCATATTTTACCGGAAAAAACACTTTCATTGTTGACCGGCAATGACATCCCTCGCCGATAGAAATAAAAGAATTCAAAATCTCCGGTATCTCTGAGGCTGAATCGCAAGACATTTTCTTCACCCCGTTTCCCGAAGGTCTTGGAAACTCTCATATCCGTACCGCTGTAAATCTTCTTGTCACTGAAAATACCTTTGATATCCATGTTGCGGTAAGGTGGGCCGAAACAACCTGAGTTAAAAAACTCATTGCCACTGAAACGGTCTGTCAGCCTGGCATCTGTCGCTGCAAGCAGCATACAATATCCGGCGATCAGCATGCACAATACTTTTCTCATAATCGGTTCTCCTTTTTCAGAATTCAAAAATTCCGTAATGATTATCTTTGATCGGTGCAAAAGTAACCCCTTCCGCACGGTGTTTGGTCAACAGCAGATTTGCCCGGTTGGAATTGACGCTTACAGCATGTCCGTCAGTAAAAACAATTCCGCACTTGTTCGTATGCCGGGTAGAAAATGACTGCAGGGGCATGGCCGTATCGCCATTATAGTTGTAAATCGTTACCAAACCATATTGTTCTCCGGCTGGGTTGTCGGGATTTTTGACCGACTCGCCGAGCAGAATCGTTGCGGAGGGACGTTTCAACTGGCTCAAGTGCATCTGCAGGTAATAACATCCGTTCAGATGGGAATTGCCGACAAAACTTCCCGGACCGTTTGTCAGCATGCCGTAAGATACATAGATGTTACCGGTCCCGGTTCCAAACGTATTGTCGGCATTGGGGCAGAGCAGGACACTTTTCTTCGGCTGGGCGATATGCCCCTGAAAGTCACCGGCACCGGTATACATCCATGGATACATGGACCTCCAGAACAACACGACCCAGTTGTAATCCGGCTTGTTCTCATTACGCCCCGCGTTGGGAAAATATTCATTGTAGGTATCGGTGTATGACGTAAAATATTGATGAAGCGTTTTAAGATTACCAAGACATTTGATGCTCTGGGTATGGCTGCGGGCACGCGACAGGGCAGGCAGCAGCATGGCGGCCAATACAGCAATAATAGCTATAACGACAAGAAGTTCAATAAGTGTGAAAAATCGTCTTTTCATAGATGTTACCGATATATATTCAATTATGGTTTTCATGCGGATTCCCTCCTGATCAATTCGGGTTTCATAAGAGTACGGGGTAAAGGCGGACGGTTGTAGAACATACCGGTCAGCATTTCAATCGCCAGCTCTCCGAGCTCCCTGAAGGGTTGGCGCACCGTGGTAAGCGCCGGCCGTGAAAAAGCGCTGGTATTGAGATCGTCGAACCCAACCACAGGTACGTCTTTTCCGGGTTCCAGCCCCAGTTGTGGAAGCAGACGAAAAAGCTGCATTGCCACCCTGTCGCTGGTTGCAAAAAAACCGAAACTGCCATGCCGCTTAATCACCGAACACAGAAAATCCCCGGCATCATCACCCCAGTCATACCGTTCCGTGGTCTTGCCGATATTCTTTTCGGTAAAGTAATTTTCAAATCCCCGCAGTCGCTCGGAAAGCGGATAGCAGGAGTTTCCCTGAATCACAATATGCGGAACAACGTGCCTGGCCAGAACGCTGGCGGCAAGGCTTCCTCCTTCGAATTCATCGATGCCAAGCACCGGAATATTCTTGAAGGAACTTGCAGTATTAAGCATAAGCACATGTCCGCCTTTCTGATGGTAATGCTTCAAATCACTTTCTGCCTCCTCGGCACGGTGATCAGCCAACGGGTAAGTAATGATTCCCACACTTTGTCCGGCAATATTTTCGCGAATGAAATTCCGGTAGTCATCTACATTCATACCGGGATAGAATCGAACCGGAAAGCTTTGGTTCGTAGCGGCTTTCGACATGCCAAACATCAGGTCTGCCATCAGTGAATCGGCAAAATCCGGCAGAAAAACCCCGATCACCGGCGACCGGCGCCGTTTCATGAATTCCGCTTCACGGTTACGGCGGTATTCCAGTTGACTGGCAGCTTCGTCGATACGCTTCAGCGTTCCCGGTTTTACCCGTTGTCGCAACGTCTTGTCTGCGCTCAAAGCCCGCGAAACCGTCGCTATTGAAAGATTTAGTTCTTTTGCAATGTCTTTGATTGTAGGCATAAGTTTTTCACAAAATGTAAACGTTTTCCTTTTTGTAGAAGATACTGCAAACTCCTTGAATTGTCAAGTACCCGGAAATAAAAAAACAGCGAAAAAAAATCAGAAATAATTTTTTCATGCTAAAAAAACGTCGTTGAGTTTTTCAAAAATCAGGCGCTATTGACCAGCAACAAAACCAGTTGTATCTAGGCGGCATATTTAACTGAGTCCTTCCGGAAAAGGTTTTTAATGTGTCCGGGACGCTTTTGAATACTTTGCATATGAGCTTTGGCATGACCGGCCAGTTCTCCTTTTCTGCGGGATTCCGGCTTACGGGATATCGCACTTTTCAAGCCTTCAGGCAGAGGGCGGTGAATTCCGGGTATTTCGAGGTATGGAGCAGGTGCCAGCCGCAGTGAATGTCCATGGTCTGAAACAGTTCTTCCAGATAGGCGGAGGCGTCTTTTTCCCCCTGATAATATTCGCCGAGATAGTCGTCGAAACGCCCTGCCGAATCATAGGCGTCCAGGGCGAAGAAAAAGTTGAAACTGCGGATGGCGCTCCTGAAATCCGCGGCGGGGTTCATGACTTCGTCCCGGATCGTGCCCGGAGAGCGTTTCAGGAAAGAGCAAATCCCTTTCAAGGTGTCCTGCAATGCCTTTTTCAGCGGCGACGCGGACATGGCGTTTACCCGTTCGATATAGCGCCCCAGCCCCTCGCGGAGAATCCGCGGGTAGTTCAATACCGTGTGCGTCCAGCCGTTCCCGCCGATCCGGTAGCGCGGCGCGATCAGCGATGAACGGAAAAAGGTCAGCTCGCCGATAATCCGTTCCAGCAGTTCTTTTTCGAACGGGTCGTCCAGCCGTTCTTCACCGGCGCGGCGCAAGCCGTCGGCATCAATATGAAAGCTGTACGAATAATGAAAGCGCACATGGCAAACGCTCAGGCGCCAGATGTTCTGTTTCAGGGTCGGGTACAGGAGCCCGTTTTCCGGCGGCGGCCCCGCGTGTTCGAAATAACGCCGCAGGCCCCGGCCGTAGCGTTCGGCGATGGACGCATTTTCGTCCTCGTACATTCCGGCGGCCAGCGATTCGCCGAGTTTATAGAGAATTTCAGCTTTGCGGTTCATGACCGTATCCTCCTTGATACCCGATGCTTCGGGAAATGTTTTCCGCGCAGGACAGGACTCTGGCGCGCAGGCCGGGGATGGAGTCCGGGTTCAGGCGCGACGACATTCCCGTAATGCCGATCCCCGCCACCACCTTGCCGGTCGCATTGAACACCGGCGAGCCGATGCAGTAATTGCCCAGCAGGTATTCTTCGAATTCGGAACTGCTGTACGTCCGGCGGATGTCTTCCAGCTCCCTGCGGATCAACTGTGCCTCCGTCACGGTATGAATGTTCATTTGCGGGCGCGGCAGCGCCATGATTTTGTCCGCTTCGCCGTCCGGCAAAAACGCCCAGACCGCCTTGCCGAACGCATTTCCGTGCCAATAAATCCGGGACCCCGGCGTCACCGCCTGATAATATTCCGCGGGCGGCGCCACGAAATCGAGCTGCAGCATCCGGTCGCCGTCCGGCACCTGAATCTGGACGCTTTCGCGGGTTTCCACGGCCAGGCATTCCAGAAACGGACGGGCCTGTTTGCGCAGGTCGAAGCTGTTCTGGAGCTTCATGCCCAGCGAAAACAGCGCGGCGGTCAGTTCGTATTGTCCTCCCGCGTTTTTGCGGACGTATCCTTTTTCGGAAAGCACATTCAGGATGCGGAATGTCAGGTTTGCCGTCAATTCCAGGCGCCGGGCGAGCTCCGTCGGTCCCCGGGCGCCCGGCTCGGCCACCATGAATTCCAATAGCTCCAGAACGGCGGCGGCCGCCGGAGCCTCATACTTTTTCTCTGCCATAGGTCGAATCCATTTTATATTTAAATTCAAATTCTATATATAGAATAATGTCAAATCCGAAAATAGCAACAGTTCTTTTAAAATATCTGGACGGTTTTTTAATTGCAATCGCGCTATGCGCCATGTGTTTGTTCCGGGCGAGGCGGGGGGAAGTCGAGAAAGAACCGTTTTTTTTTGATTTTCTCTGATTTCCGGTTTGTATTTCCGGAAAAATGCTGTATCTTTTAAACCATGTTCACTTCGGGGCATTAGCTCAGTTGGCTAGAGCGCCACACTGGCAGTGTGGAGGTCAAGGGTTCAAGTCCCTTATGCTCCACCATTCTTTTTTCGAAAGAATGGATCGTGAATCATATCAATCCGTTTCTTTCGGATTATTCTCCGGATCGTGGTTATGAGTGATCATACCGCGTGCCATTTTTCCAATCCTGAATCAAGCTCCTTCGCGGCGGCACGTTGCCGCATGCGGTCCAGCGCGCGGACAGCGCTGGTCGCCCAGAGGGCGAAATGAGGAAATTCCGCTCTGCGGTCATGCCGCGTTTCGCCGCTGCCCCACGCCCTGGCAGGGCACGCTGCCGTCCGGATTTGATGGCGGTAAAATCGGTATTGCCACTTTTCTCCCAATGCGCGGCAGCGCGTAAATCGGTGTTAACTGGTTGAACCACTATTCCTTAATCCGGGCGGTTTGCCGCCTTTTGCGAAAAAAGTGAAAAAATAGTATTTATCCGGCCGGAAAAAGGTTTGCATAATCCTGTTTTTCGATGCATATTATGAGAGTCTAACAATAAGGATTAAACAATGGCTCAGGAAAGTTTAGTTAACTTATTGGAACTGACGGTCGGCGCGATGCTGGTATATAATTTCGTGCTGGCCCGGTTCCTGGGCATCTGCCCATTTCTCGGAGTGTCGAAAAAGCTGGATACGGCACTCGGAATGTCCGCAGCAGTGGTATTCGTGATGACGCTTGCCTCACTGCTGACCGCCCTGATCGACGTCTACCTGTTGTCGCGCTCGTTTGTAATCGGCGGCGTCGACATCCGGTTGAATTTTCTGCAGACTCTGGTGTTCATTGCCGTCATCGCGGCACTGGTCCAGATGCTGGAAGTCCTGCTGCAGAAATTCAGCCCCGCCCTGTACCGGGCGCTGGGGATTTACCTGCCGTTGATCACCACCAACTGCGCCGTGCTCGGGGTGGCTACCCTGAACGCCGGCAGCGGACGCAATGTCTGGGAGTCGGTGGTATTCGCATTTTTTTCCAGCCTGGGGTTCGGGCTGGCGCTGGTGATCTTTTCAAGTCTGCGGGAACGACTGGAGCTCTCCGCGGTGCCGCGTCCATTTCAGGGCATGGCCATCGCGCTGATTACAGCCGGAATTCTGGCGATGGCTTTTGTCGGCTTCTCCGGCCTTTGCTGAACAAACACTGGAGGGATAGCTGATGGGTTCAACAATCTTTCTGTCTGCCGTGGTGCTGATCGGAATCGGGCTGATTCTGGGAGCCGCCATCGGGGTCGTTTATAAATTTTTTGAAGTGCCGGTCGACCCTCGGGTCGAACTGCTGCTCGAACTGCTGCCCGGCGTCAATTGCGGCGGCTGCGGCCGCGCCGGATGTGCCGATTTCGCCCGCGCGCTGATCGGCGGCGAAGCCGCGCCCGCCAAATGCCCGGTCGCTTCCCAGGAAGTAGTGGCGCAGCTCGCCCAGGTGCTCGGGGTGGAAATCGGCCGCGCCGCCAAACAGGTGGCGGTAATCCTCTGCGGAGGCGACCTGACCCATGCCAAGGGGCAGATGCTGTACAACGGCGTGGATGATTGCATTTCCGCTTCTCAGGTGGCAGGCGGCCCGAAAGGGTGCCGTTATGGCTGCCTCGGGATGGGGAGCTGCGCCAGGGCGTGCCCGTTCGAAGCCATCGGGATCGTCAACGGACTGGCGGTGGTGCATAACGAATACTGCGTGGGCTGCGGCAAATGCGTCGATGTCTGTCCGCGCGGGCTGGTCAAGCTGGTTCCGGTGGACGCCAAGGTGCATATTTACTGCAAGTCGCCGGAAAAGGCCCCCGCGAAGATGAAGGTCTGCGACATCCCCTGCATCGGATGCCGCAAATGCGTCAAAGCCGCGGACGAGGGACAGTTTACGGTCAACGGGTTTTTGGTCGAAGTCAATTACGGCGATTATCCGCGCCCCGATGTCATCGAAAAGGCCAAATGCCCGAAAAACTGCCTGCAGACCTGCCGCGGACACGAAGAATTCGAATACGGTAAATCAATCGGGGAGAGCGCATGAAACCACTTAAAATAAAGATTGTCAGCTTCAAAAAAGGAGTTCATCCGAGGGACGACGGTAAAAGCCTGTCCCGGAGCTCCGCGATTCGGACGGCGCCCCTGCTGGAACGTTATCAGGTGATTGTGGGGCAGAACATCGGGCTTCCCCCGAGAGTGGTGGTGAAGGCCGGTGAAGAAGTGAAAAAAGGTCAGCTGCTGGCGGAGCCAAGCGGTTTCGTGTCGGCGGCGCTGCATTCGCCCACCAGCGGCAAAATCGAAGGGATCATCGACATTCCCGGCCCGATGGGGATACCGGCGGAAGCGATCTCGATTCTGGCCGACGGCAAGGATGAATGGGGCGAACTGCCCCCGCCGCTGGACTGGCAGACCGTCAGCGGCGAAACGCTGAAAGCGCGGATTCAGGAATGCGGGATCGTGGGGATGGGCGGCGCGGCGTTTCCGTCGCACGTGAAGCTCTCGCCGCCGCCGGAGAAGAAAGTGGACTGCATGATCATCAACGGCGCGGAATGCGAACCGTACCTGACTGCCGACCACCGCGTGATGCTCGAAGAAACGGAAAAAGTCCTGCTCGGCGCCGCGATTCTCGGCAAAGCCGCCGGGGTGAAAAACACCGTCGTCGCGATCGAAGTCAACAAGGCCGACGCCATCGAGGCGCTGCTGGCCCGTTCCGGCGAGTACCGGGTCGGTGTGGTCGGCATGAAAGTACAATATCCGCAGGGGGCCGAGAAACAGTTGATCTACGCGGTCACGGGGCGCAAGGTCCCGACCGGCGGATTGCCCGCGGACGTCGGATGCATCGTCCAGAATGTCGGCACCGCGGTGGCGGTGGCCGATGCCGTGACCGGCGGCGTGCCGCTGATCGAGCGCGTGACCACGATCACCGGTGAGCCGGTGGTGACGCCCGGCAACTGGCGGCTGAAGGTGGGTACTCCCGTTGTGGAGGCGCTGAAATTGGCCGGGGGCGTGAAGCGCGACCCGGGCAAGCTGATTCTGGGCGGCCCGATGATGGGCTTCGCGCAGCGTTCGACCGATGTTCCGGTGATGAAAAACACGTCCGGGATCCTGTTGTTGGACAAGGCGGCGATTTCCCAGTACCAGGCTTCGCCGTGCATCCGCTGCGGCCGCTGTGTGGACGGATGCGCCATGCAGCTCCTGCCCAGTCCGTTAAGCTGTATGATCGAGGCCGACCGGTTTCAGGACGCTTACGAGAACAACGTGATGGACTGCATCGAATGCGGTTCCTGTTCGTTCGCCTGTCCTGCCCGCCGCCCGATCGTCCAGCAGATCCGCCGCGCCAAGGCGGAAATCCGCAATTCCCTGAACCACAAAAAGAAATAAGAGTAACTATGACCCAGGATTCGAAAGTGCAATTGATGCTGCCGAAAGGCGAAGAACTGTTGTTGAGTCCGTCTCCGCATATTCACGACAAGGAAAGCATCCAGTCGATCATGTTGAAAGTGGTGCTGGCGATGCTGCCGGTGGTGGCGGCCGGTGTTTATTTTTTCGGATTGGATGCGCTGCGGGTGATCGGCTGGTGCGTTTTTTTCTGCGTCGGGCTGGAAATGGTCTGGTGCTTTTTCGCCGGTAAGCCGGTGCTCGGAACGGTTAAAGACGGCAGTACCCTGGTGACGGGGATCCTGCTGGCGTTGAACCTTTCCGCCGCGACCTCCTGGTGGGTGTGCCTGCTGGGTGGGATTCTGGCGATCTGGCTCGGCAAACAGGTGTTCGGCGGGCTGGGGCAGAATCCGTTCAATCCCGCCGCCGTGGCGCGTGTCGGGCTGCTGATCGCCCTGCCGCGGGAACTGACGACATGGGTTCCGGCGCGCGGCATGACGGCGGACCTGAACTCGTACAGCAAGGCGTTTTACACCACGCCCGATTTCACCCGTCTGCAGGAAGCGGGGCAGGTGGTGGACGGCATGACCTGCGCCACGCCGCTTTCGCTCGCTCAGACGACGACAAAAGTCCTCGGGCACGGCGAACAGGCCGCCTATAATTTCGCCGAAATCGCCAATCCCGAAGCCTACTGGCAGTATTTCCTCGGCAACATGGGCGGCTGCCTCGGCGAAACCTCGGCTCTGGCGATTCTGGCCGGCGGGGTTATGCTGCTGGCGATGAAGCTGATCCGCTGGCAGATACCGGTATTTTACATCGGCACGGTGGCGCTGTTCAGCGGGCTGGTGAATCTGCTCTGGCCGGGAGTGACGCCGCCGCCGCTGTTTCACCTGCTGACCGGAGGGCTGATGCTGGCGGCGTTTTTCATGGCGACCGACATGGTCACTTCGCCGATCACGCCGAAAGGCGCGGCGATTTTCGCGGTCATGCTGGGGATCATGACCTGCGTCATCCGCATCTGGGGGGGCTTTCCGGAAGGGGTCAGCTTCTCGATCCTGCTGATGAACGCCCTGGTGCCGCTGATCGAAAAAATCGCCGCCATCAAACCGTTCGGGTTCCGCAAGGCGGCCGCGGTCAAAGGAGGGGCGTGACATGAATTTCACCAAGATATCCAATATTTGGCTGCTCGGGCTGTTTCTGGCCGTGTTCTGCGGTATTTCCGGGGTGGCGATGGCGTTCTTCGCCGTCAAGACCGCGGAGCCGATCCGCCTGAAAAAGCAGGCGAACATCCAGAAATCAATGGCGGCGATCCTGCCGGAATTCGACAATATCCCGGTCGAAAACACCGTGATCGTCAAGTCCGGCGACGGGTTTGAATTGAAATTCCACGGCGCTTTTTTGAAAGGCAAACTGGTAGGACTGGCGGTTGAAACATCTTCTAAAATGGGATATTCCGGCGAGGTCGCCGGGGTGGTTTCGCTGACGCCCGAAGGGCTGGTGCGCTCGATCGCCGTGACCGGGCACAGCGAAACGCCGGGGCTCGGTTCGGTCATCTGTGACCGCAAGGCGGAAAAAACCATTTTCAACCTGTTTGACGGTTCGAAAAAAGACGAAAAACTCCCGCCGAACCGTTTTCTCGACTGGTACGGCGGCAAAGCCATGCCGTCCGAAGGCTGGAAGATCACCAAAGACGGCGGCGAGGCCGAATACATGACCGGCGCCACCATCACCTGCCGCGCCGTCGCGGACCTCGCCAACCGCGCGGTCCGGACGTTCAACGCCGACCGGCAGCGGATCATTGACGGAGTCCATTCAAACGAGGAGGGGAAAAAATGAGTTTGTTTAAAGATTTCAGCAAGGGCGTCTGGAAAGAAAACCCGGTCCTGGTCCTGCTGCTGGGCACCTGTCCGACCCTGGCGGTGACTTCGAACGCCGTCAACGGCCTCGGCATGGGGGTCGCCACCGCCTGCGTGCTGGTAGCCAGCAACGCCGCCATTTCGCTCCTGAAAAACGTGGTCCCCGCCAAAATCCGCATCCCCTGCTACATCGTCATCATCGCAGGGCTGGTCAGCGCGGTGGACCCGTGCATGGAAGCCTATGCGCCGAGCACCGTCTACAACGCGCTCGGCATCTTCATCCCGCTGATCGCGGTGAACTGCATTGTGCTGGGGCGCGCCGAAGCGTTCGCCTCGAAGCACACGGTGGTACGGTCCATTGCGGACGGGCTCGGCATGGGGCTCGGGTTCACCCTCATCCTGGTGATGCTGGGCGGCGTCCGGGAGTTCCTGACCAACGGTTCCCTGTTCGAGATCAAGATCATTACCGCGTGGAGCACGGATTTCCTGCTGCCGGCCAGCGCGCCCGGCGCGTTCATCATCATGGGATGCTTTCTGGCGGTGAAGAATTTCTTCAATATCCGCCGTTCGGCCCGGCAGGGCAAAATCTATATCCCGCCGCAGGGCTTGAGCTGCCGGAGCTGTCGTTTGTGCAAACTGGGCGACGATTGAGCCGGTCAGGATTGCGGTGAGGGCGGGGCGAAGCTGACGTTTTCGTCGGCGACTTTCAGCTCGGTGCAGTCGTTCCAGCCGAGTTCAGCCAGGCGCTGCACGGTTTCTTCGACCAGAATTTCGGGGGCGGAAGCCGCGGCGGTGATGCCGATGCAGCCGCCGGGCGGCAGGACGTCGGCATTGATTTCCCGCGGACCGTTGATCAATTGCGCCGGAACGCCGTTGCGGGTGGCGATCTCGAGGAGCCGCCGGGAGTTGGAACTTTTCTGCGAACCGATCACGAAAATGAAGTCGCAGGCGGCGCAGAGGGCGCGGATAGCCTGCTGGCGGTTGCGGGTGGCGTAACAGATGCCGCCGCCGTCGGCGATATCCGGGAAGCGCTGTTCCAGCGCCCGGATGACCGGTTCGATCTCCTCGGCGCAGAGCGTGGTCTGGCTGAACCAGACCGGACGGTTCAGCGGGGGCAGTTCCGCCACGTCGGCGGTGTTTTCCGCAATCTGCGCCCGGCCGTCGAGCTGGCCGAACGTACCGGCGGTTTCGGGATGCCCCTTGTGCCCGATCAGGATGATGTCACGGCCCTTGCGCTGTTCGGCGCGGGCGTTGCGGTGGATCTTTTTCACCAGCGGGCAGGTGGCGTCGATGACGCGCAGGCCGCGTGCGGCGGCCTCTTTTTCCACCTCTTTCGCCACGCCGTGGGCGCTGAATACCAGCGTGGCGCCGTCCGGCACCTCCGTTAAACGGTCGACGAACACCACGCCGCGCCGCCGCAGGGAATCCACCACATGATCGTTGTGGACGATTTCATGAAACACGTAGACCGGCGGTTTCTGCGCGGCAAGCACCTGCTCGACGGCGTCCAGCGCCCGCCGGACTCCGGCGCAGAACCCGCGCGGAAACGCGAGTATGATCGTTCCGTTCCGGGACATGGCGCGCCCGGTCAGAGTTTTTTGCAGCGGAAGCCGTCGGGGCCGTCCTCGACGCTCCAGCCGAGTTCTTTCAGGCGGTCGCGCATGGCGTCGGCAGTGGCGAAATCTTTGGACTTGCGGGCTTCGCGCCGTTTTTCGGCGATTTCGAGGACTTCCGCCGGGACGGTTTCTTCCTTGATCTCGTCAATGTTGAAAATCGCCAGCACAGTGTCGAACCGGCGGTACATGTCGAGGACGGCACGGGCTCCGGCGGCGGTCAGTTCGTTCTGGTCGAGCATGCGGTTGACCTCGCGCTGGAGGGCGAACACCACGGCGAAGGCTTCGGAGACGTTCAAGTCGTCGGCCAGCGCGTCGGCGAAATCGCTTTCGGCCTTGGTCAGCATGTCCAGGACGCAGGTGCAGACGCCGCCTTCGGCATCGGCCTTTTTCAGGCGCAGGAAGAAGTCGGCGAAGCGTTTGAGCTGCATCTTGGCCTGTTCGCAGGCGTCGAAGGTGAAATTGAGTTTTTTGCGGTAATGAGCGTTGAGCAGCACCCAGCGCATTTCGTTGCCGGTAAAGCCTTTTTCGAGCAATTGGCGGAGGGTGAAGAAGTTGCCGGCGGACTTGGACATCTTTTCGCCGTTGACGACCAGGTGGTCGCAGTGCAGCCAGTAATTGACGTAGCGGCAGCCGTTGGCGGATTCGCTCTGCGCGATTTCGTCTTCGTGGTGCGGAAACATATTGTCGATGCCGCCGGTATGGATGTCAAACGTCTTGCCGAGGTATTTCATGCTCATGGCGCTGCATTCGATGTGCCAGCCGGGGCGGCCTGCGCCCCAGGGGCTGTCCCAGCGGACGTCGCCGTCATTTTCATCCCAGGCTTTCCAGAGGGCGAAGTCGGCCACGGAATCCTTGGCGTATTCGTCGGTTTTGATGCGGACCCCGGCGCGCTGGTTCTCCATATCGATCCGCGCAAGCTTGCCGTATTCCGGAAATTTGGCGATCGAGAAATAGATGGATTTGTCCTCGGCCTGATAGGCGTAGCCTTTGTCGAGCAGGGTCTGGACCAGATGGATCATCTCCGGGATATGGCCGGTGGCGGCCGGGTAGTGTTCGGCCGGTTCGATGTGCAGGGTTTTGAGGTCCTCGAAGAAGGCTTTTTTGTAAATCGCGGTGAAATCGTCCAGCGGCATCGAGTTTTTGCGGGAATCGCGGATGGTTTTGTCGTCCACGTCGGTCAGGTTCATGACCTGGGTGACTTTGTAGCCGAAAAATTTCAGGGTGCGCCGCAGCAGGTCTTCGAACACATAGGCGCGGAAATTGCCGATATGCGCGTAGTTGTAGACGGTGGGGCCGCAGGTATACATCCGGGCTTCCCCTTCGCTGACCGGTTTGAACGCCTCTTGTACCCGTCCGAGGGTATTGAAAAATCTGATCTCTTTTTTCATGGTTCCGTATATTCCTTAAACTTGTGTTCAGCGTGAAAAAACAACCGTTCGCCGCCCGGTCGTGATGATCCGGTGCTCCAGATGCGCCCGCACCGCCCGTGTCAGCACCCGTTTCTCGATGCCGCTGCCGATGTGCTTGAGTTCGGCGGGGTCGGCTTCGTGGGTGATGCGTTCGACGTCCTGCTCGATGATCGGCCCCTCGTCCAGTTCGGCGGTGGCGTAATGCGCGGTGGCGCCGATCATCTTTACGCCGCGTTCCCAGGCGCGCTGGTACGGATTGCCGCCCTGAAAGGCGGGCAGGAACGCATGATGGATGTTGATGATCCGCCGGGGATAGCGCTCGGTGAAGCCGTTGGACAGCACCTGCATGTAGCGCGCCAGCACGACGAGGTCGATGAGGTGCCGCTCCAGCAGTTCCAGGATCTGCGCCTCCTGCGAAGCCTTGTCGCCGTTGACGATGGGGCAGCAGAAAAACGGGACCCGGAATTTATCGGCCACGTGTTCGAGGTCGGGATGATTGCTGATGATCAGGGGGATTTCGCAGGGGAGTTCGCCCTCCTGGTTCAGGGTCAGCAAATCGTACAGGCAGTGGGAGGTTTTCGACACCAGCACGGCGACCCGCTGGGGTTGGTCCAGATAGTAGACCGAATAGCGGAACCCGTATTCCGTGGCGAACGCGGAAAAATCGTCTTCCAACTGTTTGCGCGTGAGTTCCATGTCGCTGAGGTCGAGGCGGACGCGCATGTAATATTCCCCCTCGCAGGTATCCGTGTATTGCTGGCAGTGCAGAATATTGAATCCGTTCCGGTAAAAGAACGTGGTGATGCCGGAAACCAACCCTTTTCGGTCCGGCGATTGAATCAGAAATACGGCTTGCTTCATCTGTTTCCCAAAGTTAAAATCCTGTTTTAAATCATCTCCGTAATATATCGCGAAACCGTATTTATGCAAACATACTCCGGAAATCGGTTGAAAATAAGGGCAAGTAGGAGTATTTTCAAAAAAACACTCAATCATGGAATGAGAATCAGGAAACGATGAACGGATTATTGCCGGTTATATGTTGCGCCGCCGGAGCCGGACTGGTAGGCGGCGCGTTGATTTTTTACCGCCTGCGCCATAAACTGCCGCGCCGCCGGCTGCTGGCGTTTGCCGCTTTGCCGATGCTGTTGGCGGGGGTGGTGGCGTTGACCCCTTTTGTCCGGTCGGCGTTCAAGAGCAAACCGCTTCGGGACTGGCAGGTCCTGGCGGAACGCCGCGCCACTGCGGAGGAACTGCGGCTGTTGCGCGAGAGTTTTCCCGGCATGACCGGGCAGGTGGACCGCGAGGTGTACCATCATCTTGGCCGGTTCAAGCTGGCGATCACCGGGTTTGAGAACGAAGCCGAAGCGAAGGCGTTCTGGGAGTTCCGCAAGAACCAGACCCGCCACCTGCATTTGTACAACGGCAATACGCATATGGAACTGTACGGTTATTTTTCCGAGCTGAGCGCCATGATCTGGGCTGAATTCAAGCCGGACCCGCTGATCCGGCGTTGTGCCGCGCTGGCGGCGAACGGGATTCCGCTGCGCTGGATCGTCCGGCAGGAACCGGAGCCGGGACAGGAATACATCGGGCTGTTTTACAAAACCCTGACGAGTTTCGGGTATCTCGAATTGTTGCTGGCGGAACATCAGCCGGCGGGCTCGGGCGAATGGCTCCAGATCCCGGAGGAATCCGATGGCTGGATGCTGTACGTGCCGTTTCCGGACGCTCCCAATATGCTGGAAACCCTGCAGGAAATCATGACCAAGCCGATCCCCCGGAATTTCTGCCCGCCGGAGATTTTGAGCCTATGAAAATACTGCGGTCCATCCCGGTTCAGGTCCCGGACGAACGGATTTACATGAGGCTGGGGCGTTACCGCCACTTCGCCGAAATCAGTTCCGCGCAGAAAGAACATTTTGCCAAAACCATCGCCGCCGCCAAGTCGAAATGCCGGAGCGCCGCCGCCTGGGAAGTCGTTCCGATTCGGAGCAACCGGGATTCCGAAGTCACGATCGAGGGCGGTGACGTGTTCGCCAGCCCCGGCCTGTCGAAACTGCTGGAAGGGTGCGACCAGGTGCTGTTGCTGGCGGTGACCGCCGGGACGGAGATTTGCGAAGCCGCCAAAGAAGCCTCCTCCGCCGCCGAGACGGCTATTTACGACGCGGTCGGCAGTGAAACCGCCGACGCCGCCGCCGCCTGGATTCAGGATTATGTCCGGCAGGGCTTGCGTCCGCGCGGGCTGGCGGTGGCGGAACGGCGCTTTTCCCCGGGTTACGGGGGATTGGCGCTGTCGGTACAGGAGATTTTTTTCCGCCGCCTGCAATTGGCGGAGCTGGGCATGACGCTGACCCCGGCTTTTTTCATGATCCCGGAGAAATCCGTTACCGCGCTTGCCGGCGTCAGCCGTATCTGACCGCTCCGTTTCGCCTTGCAGGCGACCAGCGCATTCCGCGCGCTGGACCGCGTGCGGCAACGTGCCGCCGCGAAATCCGTTCAGTCAGGATGCGGAGCATCCGTTCGCACCGGGCCGTGCCCGGGCGGGATGCAGCGGCGAAACGCTGCCCGCTCGCAGAGCGGAACCGTTTTTCTAAAAATATTTGAATTCGGGGATTGACAATTTTCAATAAATCACTATAATAGTAATATGAATAAATTACCTGCACAAAAAGTAGACGGATTGATCGACGGCATGGCGGTCCTGCAAGAGCTTGCCGCCGACCGGAATCCGGTTTCCGGGCTGGCCCTGGCCAAAAAATTGAACATGAGCCCGGTCCGGGTCAACCGGCTTCTCAAAACATTTGCCTATCTCGGTTACGCCTACCAGACGACATCGCGGAAATATGCGGTCGGCCCAGGCATTCACGTGATGGCGGCGCAGACGATGGCCGCCTCCGGGCTGCTGCGGCGGGCGTTCGAATATCTGGAACTCCTGAGCCGGGAGGCCGCGACCGTGGCGCTGGGGATGCTCTGGAAAAAACAGGTCTGCTATCTGTTTCATAAATCCCGGAGCATGGCGATGGGCGCCGGGATTGGCAGCCGCAATCTGTATGCGGCGCAGGAATCCAGTATCGGCATGGCGTTGCTGGCGGAACTGCGCGATGAACGGGTCCGCGAGCTCTACGACGGTGAAAATGTTGACGAACTGCTGGATAAATTGGCGGAAGTCCGTCGGGACGGCTATGCGCTGCTTTATCATCATCAGCACTACAGCCTGGCGGTGGTGATCGGGCAGCCCGCCTACGCCGCGCTGGCCGTGTCGGGCATTGCCGACAAACACGAGGTCCCCGCCCTGCTGGAAAAACTGCGGGAATACAGCGCCCGGATGGAACAACAAAACAGTTGACCCGAAACGGGTCCGATCAATAAATATGGAGAACAGGTCTATGAAAACGATCGAGCATCAAGTGGATTTCTGCGTCGTGGGCGGCGGCCTTGCCGGCATGTGCGCGGCGATTGCGGCGGCGCGGCATGGCGTCAAAACCCTGCTCATGCACGAGCGCCCGGTATTGGGCGGCAATGCGTCGAGCGAAATCCGGATGTGGGTCTGCGGCGCCCACAATAACCTTGAAACCGGTCTTGTCGAAGAATTCCGGCTGGAAAACCTTTACCGCAACACCTATCCCTGCTATTCGGTGTGGGACAGCATTCTTTACGAAAAAGCGCGGTTTCAGGAAAACCTGACCCTGCTGTTGAACTGCTCCTGCCAGGAAGTCGAAATGGACGGCTCGCGGGTCAAATCCGTCCGCGGCTACCAGCAGACCACTCAACGCTATCACCGGGTGGAGGCGAAAATCTTCGCCGACTGTTCCGGCGACAGCATCATGGCGCCGTTGAGCGGGGCCGAGTTCCGGGTCGGGCGCGAAGCCCGGGGCGAATTCAACGAACCGATCGCTCCCGAGGAAGCCGACCGCAGGACCATGGGCATGAGCTGCCTGATTCAAGCCCGCGAAACCGATAAGCCCCAGACCTTTATCCCGCCTGCCTGGGCCAACAGGTACACCAAGGCGGGCGACCTGCCGCATCGGTTGCACAATTTCACCCCGCGCTGTAATTTCTGGTGGATCGAGCTCGGCGGCGAACACAACTCCATCACCGATACCGAAGAACTGCGCGACGAACTGTTGAAAGCCGCCTTCGGCGTCTGGGACTACATGAAGAATTATGCCGAGGAAAAGACCGCCGAAAACTGGGCGCTCGACTGGGTCGGTTTCCTGCCCGGCAAGCGTGAAAGCCGCCGTTACGTCGGTGACTACATGGTCACTCAGCACGACGTCGAAAGCGAGGGCAAATTCGACGACATCATCGCCTACGGCGGCTGGAGCATGGACGACCACCATCCGGCGGGGTTGAACACCGTCGAAAAACCGACCATTTTCCATCCGGCGCCGTCCCCCTACGGATTGCCCTACCGCTCGCTGTACTCGAAGAACATCGACAACCTGATGTTCGCCGGGCGCAACATCAGCGTGACCCACTCCGCCATGAGCTCCACCCGGGTGATGGCGACCTGCGCCACGCTGGGACAGGCTGCCGGGACCGGCGCCATGCTGGCGGTGAAAAACAAGACTTCGCCGCGCGGCGTTTACGAAAATCACCTGCGCGAGCTCCAGCAGATTCTGATGGACGACGACAGTTGGCTGCCGGGCATCCGGCGGCCGGTCAGCGCGCTTTCCTCGGCGGCGGCGCTGAAAGCCAGCTCGGGCGAGCCCGAAATGCTGCGCAACGGTTATGACCGTCCGCTGAACGGCAGCGAAAACGCCTGGGAATGCAACGTCGGCGACCATGCCGAATACGATTTCGGCAAGTCCGCCGACATTCAGGAAATCCGCCTGGTCTTCGACAGCGACCTGAAGCGTCCGCCGTGGCAGATGGTTTCCAACTATCCGCTTGACATGCCCCCGTATACGCCTCCGGCGACGCTGGTGAAAGGGTTCCATGTCGAGATCGAAGACGAATCCGGCAGCACCCGTGAAGTCTACCGTACCGCCGACAACTACCAGCGCCTGGTCAAACTCCCCTGCCGGGAGCGCGCCGTCAAAGTGCGTCTGGTGATCGACAGCCTGCGCGGGGACGGACCGAAAAAGGTCTTCGGGTTTGAAGTGAAATAACGAGTCCGGCGGCCGTTTTGCCAGGCGGCGGATTTGCCCGGGAATTCCGGGAATCCGGCATCCGCGGCGCAAGACGGCCGCCGCCGTTTCAGTAAATGGATTTTTTCATGAAAAATTCTAAAATCAGCTTGCAAAAACGCCAAAAGGAAGTAGATTAATAATCCATAATCAATGTAAGTTGAGTTGCGGGGGCGTAGCTCAATTGGTTAGAGTGCCACCCTGTCACGGTGGATGTTGCGGGTTCGAGTCCCGTCGCTCCCGCCATTTTTTCTCAGCTTGCAGATGATTTCCGCTTTCAAAGCGGGGGCGTAGCTCAATTGGTTAGAGTGCCACCCTGTCACGGTGGATGTTGCGGGTTCGAGTCCCGTCGCTCCCGCCATTTTTTTGCCTTTTTTCGGGCCTCCTCACCGGTATTTGATATGACCCGAAGCTCCATGATTACATTTTATGGCTTCAGGCGATTGGGTCGCGAAACATCGGCCTCTGTCTGTTCCGGTGCTTGCAATTAAGGGAAAAAGGTGATATTCTAAGATTGATGCATGGATTCTTCGGGGAAATCGATCCAAGCCTGGGGGAAGCGCAAAAGGCCCGTAATACAGTAAGCCTGAAATAGGAGATTGTAAAATAATGAGGCAAAGTAATAAACTGATATATTATGTAATGTTGGTTTGCTCCATTTCTTTTCCTTTTTATGCGGAAGAAGAGACAACTGAACGGTTTAATGCCTACAAAATATTGTGGTTGAATAGCCGTTCTGTAGAAAGTATATCGGAAAACAATCTAAAACTTTTAACCAACTGGGGATTTTATAATAAATATAAATCCTGGATTAAATATTATAAAGATGCCTTTGGAAGCAGTCTTTCACCGGAACAGGAGCGTAGTCATCGGATATCTGTTGTTGAAAAACAAAAAATTCTTTCGAAAAAAGAAACGGAGTTTCTATTAATTTTATCGGAAAATACCGCGACAGCAGAGTATGGGCAGACGAAAGATAAAATCGTTACCAAGCTGGATCTATTTGAAATAAAAGAAAAAATCGAAAAAGGAAAACTGGATTATTATTTTATTCTTTGCTCCACAGAATTTGAAGGTGATAAAAAAAATCCGGTCATGTGGTTGATGCCGACGTTTCAGCATTATGCCGGCAAGAATAAAGTGGCGGTTGATTATTGCTTCAGCGCTACTTTACCTAAACATCCAACCGAAGTTTCATTTACGTATGAAATTTTCGCCGAATCATGGAGTAAAAAAGATACTTCCAGGCAACAATATGAGTATTATGAGGAATTAACCAATTGCTTGCTGGAGGCAATGGGAGAGGATAATAAAATCATCGTAATCAATCTGAGAAGATAAAATCGATTGATAAATTTCATTTATATAAGAATGATCTATTGACGCGATAAGGGGCAAAGTCAAAATCCGGAAACGTACGAATATTTCGAGACTTTTCATCTCTTGGGAGGCTGCGGTTCAGTTCCGCTGGTGTAAAAATGAAGCTATTTGACGCAAGACAAAAACAACGTGTAAACCGGTTTGATGGGTCATTGCCCAATTCGATATTATCGATTGATCCAATGGTTTGGCCTTCAATATTCAATTCTCAATTGGCCCCGGGATTCACTGAGGAAAAACGTTGTTCCTTAGGTTATTCTACTCGATATCCAACCCCGGAATGGATTGGGGGAAAACCTCCATTCTGGGATGATTTAGAGACCTTATGTTCTACCCTTAAACAGAATAAAATAGATTTGTCATGTTACGAAATAATTATGGTTTCCGATGATCACACGGGCAATCTCGATCAATGGCAATTTGCCGGTTTTGATGTCTTGACGGATTATTTCATCAGTGGGGTTAGTAATTTTTTCCCTAATACGATAAAAAATTTCAAGAAAAGTCTTAATCGGAATTTCTTGTTTGAAGAAAAAGAAGATGCCCGAAAATACATGGAGTGTATGTGCCACGCAGATCATTCGGAATGGCAAATATTGGGTTTATGGGTTCGGAATGAAGTTGAAAGGACTTGTCTTGAATCATCTTTAAGGATCAAAGGGAAATGATGATATCAGGCCCGACCTTCCGGCATGGCTGCCGGGAAATCAGGCCTGAATTCAATCGGTGGTGGAATTGAATCGCCGAGCCCGGATCAAAAAGTCGCGTTGACGGTATTTCCAGCGTATTCGCCCTGCGGCAGCCGGACGGTTTGGCGGACGCCGTCAAGAGTGAGCGTCAGCTCGCCAAGCTTGTTGGATGGATCGGCGGCGTATACGGTCCGCCCGGAAATCAGGAAAATGCCGGGCCGGTCGGTGGCGAAATTCCCGAATTCTCCCGGCGCATTCCCGTTCTGCCAGCGACCGGTGGTCACCGTTGCTGTGTTTATTGGTCCCGGGCTTGCATTTTCAATCATTGTCGGGCCTGTGTTTGAAATAAAGAGAGCCGTCTATTCCAATACATGATAGCGGATCATAGTCCGCAGAGTGACCGTGATTTCGGAAATGACTTCTTCCGTATCGGTGTCTTCAAACCAGATCCGGTTCAGCCCGTGGTAAATCAGGTTGTAAATCTCCATCAGCCCGAAATTGTAATTCGCCGAAATCTTGGTCATTTCCGAGAAAAACACCCGGTCCCGCGGTTCGTCTTCCTTGAAACTGCGGATGGCCGAGGTCCGGCGGATCGGAATCCCGTAGCGGGCCTTGCCCAGCTGGTCCTGAATTTCGCGGGAAAGCAGCAGCCGGATGAGCTCCCGGACCTGATCGAGATCGCTGACCAGGCGGCGGACGCACAACAGGTCCGTGGCCTGTACCATCAGGTCCCTGCCGCCGGGGCTTGAAAAAATCGGGCTGATTCTGTGAATTCTCATCAGAGCGTGTCATCATTTTGCAAGATTTCCTATGTCAAATACCGCTTTTCTTGCAATAATATACTGTCAGTAACGAAGATTATCCATTGCAAATCAAAAGGTTGAATGGTTTTTCATGATCGACTTCTGTATTGCGACGGGGATGGAAGATCCTATTTTTTTTACGCCAAAAAATCAGGAAAAATGTAAAAAAAGCTTGATTTCTTTGAAAATCAGAGTATAATTTATATCAGGAAGCAGGTTAATCTCTGAACAAGATTGCATCGGGTCCGCAAGGGCTTATAGTAAAAAGTTACACTAGAGTAACGCCTGCTTCCTTTTCTTTACCCCAATACCGCATCAATCTCCGCCAGTTCTTCCATGCTGAATTCCGGATTTTTCAGGCAGCCGCAAATATCGGTGATCTGTTGCGGGCTGCTGGCCCCGATCAGCGCCGAGGTCACGGCGGGCCGGCGCAGAACCCAGGCGATCGCCATTTGCGACAGGGATTGCCCGCGGCGGACCGCCAGGCCGTTCAGTGCCCGGAGCTTGGCGACCCCTTCTTCGGTCAGGTACATTTTCTGCAATGCGTCGCTGCGCGAAGCGCGGGAGTCTTCCGGTATTCCGTTCAGGTACTTTCCGCTCAACATGCCCTGTGCCAGCGGTGAAAAAACGATCGCGCCGACCCCTTCTTCCTCCAGCACTTCAAAGAGCCCGTTCTTCTCGTAATCCCGGAACAGCATGCTGTAGCGGGGCTGGTGGATCAGGCAGGGCGTGCCCAGTTCGCGGAGGATGCGGAACGCTTTCCGGGCACGCTCTGGCGGATAGTTGGAAATGCCCGCGTACAGCGCCTTGCCGCTGCGGACGATCCGGTCGAGCGCTCCCATCGTTTCTTCCAGCGGCGTGTCCGGGTCCGGACGGTGGTGGTAGAAAATATCCACGTAGTCCAGCCCGAGCCGTTTCAGGCTCTGGTCGCAGCTTGCGATCAGGTTTTTGCGGGAACCCCATTCCCCATAGGGACCGTCCCACATCAGGTAGCCCGCCTTGCTGGAGATGATCAGTTCGTCGCGGTACGGGCGCAGGTCTTTGGACAGAATCTGTCCGAAGCAGCTTTCCGCCGAGCCGGGCTCCGGGCCGTAATTGTTGGCCAGGTCGAAATGGGTGATGCCGTGGTCAAAGGCGGTGCGGACCATGCGGCGGCTGTTCTCGAAGACATTGACGCTGCCGAAGTTCTGCCACAACCCGAGCGAAATGCGGGGCAGTTTGATGCCGCTCCGGCCGCAGCGTTTGTAGTCCATGCGCGAATAACGGGTCTGATCAGCTTGGTAAATCATTCTGGACTCCGGGGTTTGATCCGATGAGGGGCAGGCGGACGGTGAAGGTACAGCCGTTGCCGGGCGAACTCTCCACGGACACCGTGCCCTGATGGTATTGAACGGTATGTTTGACGATTGCCAGGCCGAGGCCGGTGCCGCCGAGCTTGCGGCTGCGGGTCTTGTCCACCCGGTAGAATCGTTCGAAAATACGGGACAGGTGTTCGCGGCTGATGCCGCAGCCGTTGTCGGTCACGCGCAGGATCACGGATTTCTCGTCGAGACGGACCTTGACCTCGATTTTGCTGCCGCCGGAGTATTTGACCGCGTTGTCGATCAGGTTGAAGATTGCCTGTTCGAGTAGTTGGGGGTCGCCCTCGACCGTGATTTCGTCGGGCAGGTCGGCCAGCAGTTCGATCCTTTGCGCGGTCGCCCGGGGAGTGGCCATTTCGATGGCGTTGCGCACGACGGAGCCGAGGTTTACCGGGACGAAATCGCTGGCGTCGCCGCGGGCCCGGTGTTCCAGCGCCGAGATGCTGAGGATGTCGCGGACCAGATTGTTCAAGCGCTCGGATTGCTGCAGGATCATGGTGCGGAAGCGGTTGCCCTCCTCCGGGTCCTGGTCGGCGCCGTTCTGCAGGGCTTCAACGGCGCCGGAAATGACGGTGAGGGGGGTTTTGATTTCGTGCGACACATCGGCGATGAAGTCGCGGCGGAAGTTTTCGAGCTGGTAAAGGCGGGTGAGGTCGGAGAGCACGAGCACGACCCCGGCGGTTTCGTCGTTGTCGGATTTCATGAGCGCGCCGCGAATCCGCAGGTGGCGGGGGTTGTCGCTGGCGGCGTCGAGGGTGAAATCGCCGGTGAGCGGCTTGCCCTCCTCCAGAACCCGCATGACAAAGTCATGCAGTTCGCTGCCGCGCAGCAAACTGCGGAGCGAACAGCCCTCGGTCAGGGAGGGGGAGTCGAGAATCCGCAGGGCTTCGAGGTTGATGTCGATGATGACGCCGTTCAGCCCGACCGCGATGACCCCTTCGCTCATGGAGGAAAAGATGACGTCGCGCTTGCGTTTTTCCGTGGTCAGGCGGGCGATCTGGTTTTTCAGGGCGGTGACCATCAAATTGAGCTGCCTGACCAGAATCCGGATGAAGCGCGGGGCCTTGCCGGTTGAAAAATGAAAATCAATGTCGATATCGGTCGCCAGGCGGCTCTGCTCCGCGATGCGTTCGATCGGGGCCCGCGTCCGTCTGTTCCAGAAAATCATGGCGGCAAGCATCAGCAACCCGAGCGTTATCCCCAGCAGGGCCAGGTCGCGGCGGATGGCCGACAGCGCCTTGTCCAGCGAGTGCATGGGCATGCCGACCCGGAGCACGTGGTTGACGCCGTGTTTGTCCGCGATCCGGTGAGCGGCGAAGAATAGTTCCTGGGCGGCGGTTTCGCTGTAACGGCGGTAAAGGCCGCTGCCGTCGCGCAGGGCGCCGGCGACTTCGGGGCGTTCCAGTTCATTGCCCATGGCGGCGGGGTCGCGCTCGGTATCGATCAGGACTTTGCCGCGGTCGGAGAGGATGGAGATCCGCACGCCGGCGGTTTTCGCCAGCTTGACGGCCTGCTGGGCGGCGCGGCTCATGTCGTCTTCGACGATGGCGGGTTCCAGCGCCAGGCGGATCAGCCGCGCCTGGCGGTCGAGGTTGTGGCGGAAAATACCGGTGTAGGCCGACTCGAACGATTCCCCCTGGAAACGGACCAATACAATCACCGCCAGCAGCAGCAGAATGACCAGGCCCGGGATGGCGCGAAAAGCAAAATTCCTCATGGAACCGCGCGAACGGAGGATCATTTATTCGTTTCCTGTGTCGCAGTAAAGCATATGGGAACAGTTATCGCAGTTCGGGATCATGCCGCTCCGGCAGGCGTTGCGGGTCTGCGGGGTCACTTTGGAACGGCAGTTGCCGCAGATTTCGCCGTCGAGTTTTACGGCCGGCGTGCCGCTGTCTTTCAGGAGCCGGGTATAGCGCTCCAGCAGGCTGGATTCGACGCGGGAGGCGAAGTCCTTGCTTTTGGCGACCAGCGTGCGGCCCTGTTCCTTGATCTCTTTTTCCAACGAGGTGAACTCCTGGAGTTCGTCCTTGATGGACTGGATGCGGGCGGCGCTCTGTTTCTCCTCTGTTTTGACCTGCTGGCACTGGGCGTCGGCGGTTTCCATCAGTTCGAGGAGTTTGGTTTCGTGGTCGCTGATTTTGTCCTTGTTGTGCTGGATTTCGGTGAGCATGGCCTGGTATTCGTTGTTTTTCTTGACCAGGACGGAGTTGACCTGAAGCTTCTGCACGTTGTCGTTGAGGCGGGCGATTTCGGATTCGGCGGTGCGGATGGCGACTTCGGTGGTTTTGAGTTGATCCTGCCGGGCTTTCAGCGCGGCGCTGACGGCGACCAGTTTTTTCTCGTTGGCGGCGCGTTCGGCGGGGAGCATGGCCAGGCGGGCTTTCAGCGCCCGGATTTTCATATCCACATCCTGAAGCGCCAGCAAATTAAAGAGCAGCTTATTCATTGTTCTCCTTGATTTTCATTTAAGGATACTCTATAATCAGACGGAACTTTTGCAAGCTGTTTTCCTGATTTTTCGCGATTGATTTTCCGCGGTTCCGGCGATTGCCGGACCGCGTTCATGCGCCCTGCCGCCTTTCACGGCAGGATTCCGGCGATCGATTCCCGGTCGATCCGGACGTCGCCGCTGTAAAATGTGGTGTGCTTGCCCTCGCCGCCGAAGACCATCCCGCCGCGTTCGTCAAGGTCGAGCACGGTCCCGGTGAGTCGGCGGTCGCCGGTTTCCAGCACGATCTGGCGTCCGATCAGGCGGTTTTCGCCCCGCCATTGTTCATACAGTTCCCGGGGGCGGCTGACGCTGATGCTGTAGTATTTGTTCATGAATGCCGCCAGTTTTTCAGTCAACTGTTTGACATTGAACTGTTTTCCGGTTTCCGCCAGCAGCGAGGCCGCGGGCTGGTCGATCGCCGCCAGCGCTTCCGGCGGCATGTTGATGTTGACGCCGACGCCGGCGACGATCCCGGCCGGTTTGTTATCCGTGCCGGATTTGATTTCGCCGAGCATGCCGCAGATTTTACGGTCGGCGCAGAGGACGTCGTTGGGCCATTTCAGCCAGGCGCTGATGCCGGGGGCTTCCTCGCGCAGCAGCTCCAGCACCGCCAGCGAGGAGGCCATGGCGGCGTACTGCCAGTTGGCGTCCGGCAGGTTTTTCATGATGAAACTGGCGTAGATATTTTCGTCGGGCGGCGATTCCCAGCGGCGGTTCAGGCGGCCGCGCCCCGCGTGCTGGACCCGTGCCGCCACCAGAGTGGCGTCCGGAAGTTCATGGAAAAACTCAAGCGCATAACGGTTGGTGGAATCCACTTCATCCAGATAAATGACATACGGTTGGTTCATGCTACGCTCCCCGGTTCGATTTTCCGGCTCTCGGTTCGCGGTTCCGACAGCGGTAATTGCCCGGCGTCGAGCCGGTTTCGCGTCGGAAATAACGTGAAAATGAATGAAGGTCCTGAAAATTCAGGCGCTTGGCGATTTCAGCCTGGGTCAAGTCCGAATAAGCCAGCATTTCAATGGCCCGGCGCGCGATGAGCTGGCGCACGAAGCGCATGGGCGTGGCGCCCGTTTCCTCCTGAAACGTCCGGATGAACGAATTGACCGACATCCCCGCGCGCGCCGCCAGATCGCTCAGCGTCAGCCCCGCGTTCAGGTTGCGGCGGATGTAGACCAGCGCCTCGCGGATGCGCGGGTCGCGGGTCTGGCGGTCGGGGTTGCCGGAGTTTTCCAGCAGTTGTTTGTAGCGCAGCAGCAGGATATAGAGATAGTGCTTGCGGATTTCCTCGCCGGTCTGGTCCTCAAACATGGATACCGAAAAAATGCTGGTGAAGATGTCCCTGAAGTCCGTGATGCTGATGATGCTCCCCCGCAGCGCGTGAAACGGCACCGCGTTGGGCTCCAGTTCGAACTTGATGGTGCTGATCCGGCATGGTGCAAAGGATTCGATGCTGTGGCGGCAGCCCGGCGGCAGGATGATGGCCTGCGTGTCGTCGATATAGGAGAACTCGCCGTCCAGACAGATTTTCTGCCGGGTCGGCGAATCGCTGTAATAGTCGATCTGCCAGAAATCATGGGAATGATATCCGGTGGTATACGGCGCAGTGAGCCGGGCAACGTTAACAATGATAATCTTCATAAATTCTATATTGCTTCGACATATTATTAGCATAGATATTCGGGAATGCAATAGGAAGAGGGGGAATTTTTGGTTTTCGGGATATTGTTTTTTCGGGTTTGCATGGTAATTTACGGTATGCGCAAGTTTTTTGGCGGTAAGGAATGCGGGGCGTGGTGCGGGCGGCAGCCGCCCGAAGAACTGTTGAAAAGCCTGCGTATGGTGCTAATGTAATGAAACGCGAGGAATATTTATTATGTCGGAACTGAATCGCCTGAGTCTGTCGATCGAAAATTCTCTGTGCCGCAAGCTGGACGACATGGTCGTCCGCTGCAACTGCCGCAACCGTTCGGAATTTGTCCGCGACCTGCTGCGCGACAAACTGGTGGAGGAACAGTGGAACAACGCCCCCGAAGTCCTGGGCACCATCACCTTGATTTACGATCATCACCAGCGCGAGCTGAACGCCCGCCTGACCCGGATTCAGCACGATTCCCCGACCCATATCCTGGCCGGCACCCATGTCCACCTGAGTCATGAAATCTGCGCGGAAATGATTATGCTGCGGGGCAAACCCGAAGATGTCCGCAATCTGTATCTGGAGCTCAAGAAGCCGAAAGGCATCCTGCACGCGGTCCTGAGCATGAGTTCGACCGGTGAAGCGCTGAATTGATCGGAATAACCGGCGGCAGAGCAAATCTCAAACCGGCGCGGAGTTGATCAGAACGGCCAGCGGAGCAGAGTGGAGCCCCAGGTCAGCCCGCCGCCTACCGCGGAGAGAAGAACCAGTTGTCCCTTTTTCAGCAGATTCTGCTGAATCATTTCGTCGAGGGCCAGCCCGATCGTGGCGGCGCAGGTGTTGCCGTACAGATGAATGTTGGCGAAGACCTTTTCATACGGCAGTCCGAGGCGGTCCGCCACGGCGTTCATGATCCGGATGTTCGCCTGGTGCGGCACCATCCAGTCCAGTTCTCCGATGGAAAGCCCCTTTTCCTCCATCAGTTCCTTGCTGCATTCGTACATTTTGCTGACGGCGAGGCGGAAGATCGCCTGTCCATCCATTTTCAGATAATGCAGATGCTGATCGATCGTGTCGTGGGTGGCCGGAATGCCGGAACCGCCGGCGGGAATCAGCAGACGGTCGAGATAAGTGCCGTCCGAGCCCATTTTACAGCCGATGAAGCAGTCTTCCTCCTCGTCACCGCCGACAAGCAGCGCGGCGGCGGCGGCGTCGCCGAACAATACGCAGGTATCGCGGTCGGTCCAGTCGACGATGGAGGACATTTTTTCGGAGCCGACCACGAGGACTTTTTTCAGGTTCGGATTGGCGACCATGAACGAACGGGCTGTTTCCAGTCCGAAAATAAAACCGGAGCAGGCGGCCTGAACATCGAAGCAGATGGCTTTGGTGTTTGCCAGCTTCTTCTGCAGCGCGCAGGCGGTGCTCGGGAACGTGTATTCGGGAGAGGTTGACGACAAGACGATCAGGTCCACGTCTTTTGCGTCCACGCCGCCCATATTCAAGGCCTTGCGGCATGCGTCGGCGGCCATGTCCGAAACCTGTTGCTCGGGCGCGGCGATGCGGCGTTCCATAATCCCCGTGCGGGTCCTGATCCATTCATCATTGGTATTGACGATCTTCTCCAGATCGAAGTTCGTCATGATTTTGTCCGGCGTACAGGAGCCGGTTCCAATTATCGATATCCCCATTCAAATAAACCTATCTGCAAAATTACAATTATTTAGGGATACAATAGCACGGTAATGAAGAATATTCAAGAGTTTTCCCTTGTTTTTGTTCGGAAAATAACGTTTTTCCCATTTTTGCCAAAGCGCGGGGATACTGCGTGAATATACTTGTTTCCGCTGTTTCGTGAGCGGCAGGGTTGCAGATATGCCTGGTATATTGGACTTCTGAAACGGGACGACGGAACGCCGCCCGGAACAGGCGCGGGGGCTCGTTCCGGGCGGCGGATTGGATGGAATACGGTTCGGTTACGGGCGGGCGATGGTGACGAAGGCCGCCATGTAGGGTTCAAGCTGGAGCTTGTCGCCGTTCTTGATGCGGAGAGCCTTGCCGGTGACCGGATCGAAATATTCCGCATTGCTGAACGGTGCGGTGCTGTTCAGGCTGAATTCCTGCGGCTTGTCGCTGGAATTCAGGACTGTCGCAAAGAATCCCTTATGCGACACCGTCAGGGAATCGGCGCGGTGCAGGCGCTGCGCCACATACACGTGCTCCTGAAAATCCCGGACGTCGAAGACCGGCAGGAACGATTCGCCGCCTTCGTTAAAGACGTCCACCCCGAAACAATCGTAATAGATGCCGTCCCAGTTGTATTCGCGTATCGCTTCGACCAGTCTCTTGATGTAGAGGTCGGTCCAGGTCCGCTGGCGGAAGTCTCCTTTGACGGCCCTGCCGCCGAATGTTTCTTTCAGCTCATAGGCCCGCGAGGGCAGCGCCTTCCATTTTTTCGCGAAGTAGCTCCACTGCGGCAAGGTGTCCATGATGCAGGGTGAAATTCCGGCCGGTTTTCTTCATCGGGCACCTCTGCGGGCTTGGGTTGTTATCTCTTGAACGATCCTTTAATTGATATGGTACAGCGCGAATTCCGCCGGGCCGAGCTTGAGCTGGTGTTTGCCCGGAGGGAGTTGCCCGTCGCGGTCCACCCGGACCGCGCCTTTCGGCAGGTCGAGCGTGAACGGTTCTTCATCCGGCGACGAATAGTTGGCGATGAACACCAGCGCTTTGTCGCCGTCGGCGAATCTGGAACAGGCCAGCTTGGCGTTATCCACCTGGAAATCGACGTCCGGTTTGCCGCGTTCCAGCAGTTCCCGGAAGCCGCAGAGGTTGCTCAGCCCCTTTCCCATATAGTAGAGTTGCAGCGGCGAGTTGAATTCGTTGAACGAATAGATGCAGAGGTTGCCGCCGTTGAGGATCTGTTCGTAGACCAGCGCCTCCATTTTGTGCGGTGAACAATAACCGTAAGTGCCGGGCGTCACCCACGGGGTCGAGCGCCATTTTTCACCCAGCAGCCGGTATTCGCGCTGCGCGATCCGGTGGTTCACGTCGAACAGCCCGGCGCTGTAGGCGGCCGGCATCGAAAGCTGGACGTGTCCGGGATACGCGCGGTCGAACCGCCAGATGCTCTGGTAATGTTTCTGCCCGGCGTATACGTCGTACTGCCCCGCCTGGAATTTGCCGTTGATGACGCCTGCCGCCGCATTGTACAGGTCCTTCTGGATTTCCGCACCGCAGTCGAACAGGTATTCCTGCGGCGTTTTGCCGGATGCTTTGACGGCGGCGGCGCAGCGTTCGCATTTCAGGATGTTTTCGGGCTTTCCGCCGAACGAACGGTGCATCAGTTCGATATCCCAGATCAGGTAATCCGGCTGGATGATTTTGCTGTTTTCGGCCAGTTCCTGCAGGTGTTGCTGGTAGTATTCGCCCCGGTAGGACGGACAGAAGCCTTTTGCCCCCTCGTAGGTGCAGTTCGCTTTGCCCAGATTTTTCATGGTGTGGAGCGGGGATTCGTTCTGGATGATCCTCATGCCCGCGGCGCGGGATTTGGCGAGGTGCTCGGCGGGCTGGAACGGTGTTTCCGGCAGGTCCGCCATACCGCCCCAGTTGCGGGGGAAGTACGGCACGGCGTTGAAACCCAGCGCCGCGTAGGATTGGAGGAAGTCGGGCCAGTCCGCCGCATAATAGTCGATCATCCAGGTGATGGCGCAGAACGGCGGCAGTTTGTTGTCCGCCACCGGAAAGGCCAGCGTTTTCACCGGGCACACGGCGGGGGTGAAATCGGTGTCGCCGATCCGGCAGAAGAATGTCGCTTCGGCGTCCGCCGCCACCTTGCCGTCGGTCCTGAAATAGAGCGGGCCGAACGAATAATCACTGAGCATCCGGCCGTAATAGCGTTTGAAATGCTTGCCGGTATGGCGGGGGGTCAGGGTGTAGCGGTTGTTGTCTTTTTCGATGTTGAACTGATTGCGCAGCAGGTAGGATTCATGGAGCGTCACGCCCGGCGGCAGGTCGATGACGAACCGGCAGGGCTCTTTGGTTTTTTCGGTGCGGTAGTCGCCGAAGTCGAAGAACGTCGGGACAAACAGGTTTTCCGGTACATAAAACGCTTCGGTGGTCGGCTGGAACACCACCGCGTCGCGGGCGGCGAGCCCGTTGCCCACGGCAAAGCGTTCGCGGTTGGCGGGGGCGTAGGTTTTGGCGTTCAGCGCGTCGGATTCGCCGGAAAAGATTTCCCATTCATCCAGATAGAACATGAACCCCTCCGGCTTGACGGTCAGCCCGACGTAACGCGCCGAAATGCCGCTCAGGTCGAATTCGATCTCGATCCAGCGGTTGCGGTCCTCGTGGAGTTTGATGGACTGTTCGTTTGCGCCGATACTTTCGGTTCCGGCAGTGGTGACCTTTTTGGCGGTTCCGGCGTGGTAGAAATTCTGACCGTCCTCGCTGACCGAAATCCTGAACTCCCGCGGCAGCGAAAACCGGTACATCGATTTGGTGAAACTGCCTGCCCGGAGAATGCTCTTGCCGAGTTTCTCGGTCTGCCCGAGGTCGATGCACATATTCATGCCGAAGTTTTCGCGGCCGTAGAATTTAAAATGCCACCCCGCCGTCAGGCTGTTGTCCATCGTGTCGGAGTAATTGTCTTTCTGTTCGTCGAAGCTGGTGGCGGCGGTACTTTCACCGGTGACCGGGAGTGTCCGGGTATTTTTCTTGCCGTCGGTCAGCTTCGACGGCGTCGTGTCCGGCGGATTGTCGGGCATGATGGAGTAATAGACTTTTTTCCCCAGCGCGAGGTTCCGGGTGTCCGCGGCCATCCCGGACGCCATCAGGCAGGATAATGTCAGCAGTGATAACAGTCGCATAGAATCTCTTTCTCCGTGAATATGTTATTTAACAGGTTTGAAAAATTGTTCCGGGTCGATTTCCGGGGATTTGAAATATTTGACATGCCCGTCGATGAACAGCATGTTGGTGCCGCCGTCGTGAATCGGGCCGGGCCGGTTCGAGGTGCCGTTGTAATTATTCCTCGATGAATTCAGCATGACGGTGTAAAATGCCGTCGGAATGATCGGCGTTGTGCTCGGGTTCTGCTGGGAATCGCAGGTGATGCCGACTTCGGCGGGCTGGCGGATCTGACTGTTTTTCATGGCGTCCCCGGCGGCGCCGTCCAGTCCTAGGTGATAGTTCTGCGCGTAGTTCACGCTGTAGCGCGTGCCGCCGGTGTCCAGCGTCGAATTGCTGCCGTAGAGGGCGTTGTTGGCCAGGCAGCGGAACGCCGACATCTGAAAGGTGTTGTTCCATTTCAGAGTTACGTTCGCGAACGGGGCGATCTTCAGGAACCAGGATTGCGCGGCGGTATCGGTGGCGCGCCACGCCGCCGGGAAATGACCGTCGCCGGCGTCCTGATAGCCGAAATGGGCGAGGCTGATCTGTTTCAGGTTGCCCATGCACTGCGAGGCTCTCGCTTTGTCGCGGGCCCTGTTCAGCGCGGGCAGCAGCATGGCCGCCAGGATCGCGATGATCGCGATAACGACCAGGAGTTCAATAAGTGTGAAATTTCGTCCGGACCTGTTCATGGATTGCATACCTCCTTGTACTTGGTTGCGGTGTTGTTGAATAAATCGGTTAATTCGATTTCTTCGAGAATATAATGGCTGAATTTCCGGCAGTAGCCGGTTTTGTCCGCCATGAAATGTTCCAGATTGATGACGTCGCTTGCCGTGTCCAGCACGTCGAGCACCTGTTTCATGTTGCGCGGGCTTTTTTTCAGGAATTCCTCCGAATAAGCCATTTCGCGGAGCGCCGGGATGTTGTTGCGGTGGCGCGCCAGGATGCGCTGTCCGCGCCTGCCGCAGAAAAATCCGATCGTCGCCGCCGCCGTTTCCAGATCGCGGCAGTTCGGCCCGATTCCCATGTAGACGGGCACCGCCGGAGCATACGGGCCGATCGGGGCGGAGCTGACGGAAAATTCCTGAACGCGGTTTTCCGGGATGACCTTTAACGTCGGTGAAAATGTATTCAGCGCCAGCGCCTTGCCGGAGAGGAACAGATTCATCGCCCCCCGGATTTCCGTGACGATCCGGTCGTCGCTCAGGCGGGCGGCGGCGGCGAAGATTTCCCGGTTGAACTTCAGGAATCCGGCGACTTCCGGCTTGTCGAATCCACTCAGGCCGTGCCGGAGGTCGTATTCCAGAATGCCGCTGGACGCCAGTTGCATCAGCAGAAATGGGACGAAAACATAAAAAATCGCCGGCGGCAATTCCGACGCGAACCGTTTCCGTTCGGCAATAAAGAACTCGGTCATCTGCCGGATGTTCGCCTGCTTCAGTCCGGGGCAATGCTCCTCCGCCAGCCGGTCGTTCCAGAGATAGACGCTGGCGCTGAGCGAAAAGGGGCACCCCGCCTTGCCGCTCCGTTTCAGGTCCGGCCATGCTGCCGCGAAGTAATTTTCTTCCGGGCAATGCCGGGCGATGGCCGCCCGGGCCGCTTCGGACGTGTTGAATGAATCGCTGTTCAGGGCTTTCAGGTCGCGGCGGTTTGAAGCCCAGATGATATCCGCCTGTTCCGCGTCTTCCGGCTCGGTGGAAAATTCGATTTCCACGCCGGGCGTACAGCCTTTCAGCTTGGCGGCCAGTTCGTCCCACATTGAGCGGATGAATTCATGGCGGTATTCGTAAATGTTGACGCGGAGCGTATGGGTGACGGCGCCGGCGAGCAGTCCGCCGGAATGACTCTCGTTCAGCCATTCCGACGCGTGGTTCAGGTTGGTTTCGAATGATTTCCGGACGAAAGTGCCGCGGCGTGGGGCGCGCTCCAGCAGCCCGTCGCGGGTGATTTCATGCAGGACTTTGCTGACGGTCATCCGCGAAACGGAGAACTCCTCGCATAATTCCGCTTCGGTCGGAAATTTCTCTCCGTCGGACATCACCGCAATGCGCTGGCGCAACTGTTCGTTCAGTCGGCTGTTGATGGTTTTCGTCATAAATCATCCATGCCTGTTTTTATTTGTATATGTAAATTATACAATTAAATCCGGCAAAAGCAATACCCGGTGGCGTCATTGGCGTTATTTTTTTCAAAAATTTCAATTTCCGGGCGAAGAATGAAATTCCATTTGATTCGTTTCCGGGGGCCGTGTATATTTTAAAATCGAGATATCAACAGGAGGAGCGCACGGATGAGATATCATGATTTCGGCAAAACCGGTTTTCAAATTTCCGCAATCGGATTCGGCTCCATGCGGCTGCCGATCCCGGACCCCGCCGGAGCGCCCGGCGAAGTGGACCTCGAACCGGCGGTGGACCTGCTTTGCCACGCCTTTGCCAAGGGGGTCAATTACGTCGATACCGCCTATATGTACTGCCACCACCTCAGCGAAGTCGCCGTCGGTCGGGCGCTGAAACGGGACAACTGGCGCGAAAAGGTCCGCCTCGCCACCAAACTGCCGTTATGGAACGTCAAACAGGCCGACGACTTCTGGCGCATTCTCGAAGAGCAGTTGCAGAAACTCGATACCGGCTGCATCGATTTTTACCATCTGCACGGGATCGGCGGCGGGGACCTGGACGGCGCGATCCGTGAATTCAAAATCTTCGAGTCCGCCGCGAAAGCGCGGGACCGGGGGCTGATCCGGAATCTGTCGTTTTCGTTTCACGACAAGCCGGAGGAAATGAAAAAGCTGGTCGATACCGGCGAATTCGTATCCGTCCTCTGCCAGTACAATCTGCTGGACACCGCCAATGCCGGCGCCATCTCCTATGCCGCGTCGAAAGGGCTGGGGACGATTGCGATGGGGCCGGTCGGCGGCGGACGGCTGGCGTTTGCGGAAGGGGTTTTCGAAGACGCGCTGGGGGGCTCCATGACCACGCCGGAACTGGCATTGCGGTTTGTCCTGAGCCACCCGGACCTGGACTGCGCGCTTTCCGGCATGGGTTCGGAGGCGATGGTGAACGACAATATCCGGGTGGCGGAGTCCTCCGCCCCGCTGTCCGTCGCCGAAATCGGCGCCTTGGAACAGATTCGCGACAAGTGCCGCAAACTGAGCGAACTTTACTGTACCGGATGCGGCTACTGCCGCCCGGATTGTCCGTGTGAAGTCAATATCCCGGTGGCGCTGGAGTCCCTGATCTATTACAAGGTCTATCAGTTCAAACAGCACGCGTTTGCGCGTTACAAGGAGATCGGGACCAGTTCATGGGTCAGCGGCAAAAACGCCGGGCACTGTATCGACTGCGGCAAATGCGAGAGCAAATGCCCGCAGAAACTGCCGATCCGCCGTTACCTGCGCGAAGCCCGGGAGCTGTTCGAAGCCTGATTTCTCCTGTGCCGTTTGGATAAGGGCGGCGGCGCGCGAAAATGTTCGTTTCCGGGGGGATTCCGGTTTGCTTTTTCAGGAAGCGGCGATACATTATACAGATGTATTGATCGAAAAATTCCATTTATCCAAACTCCAGGGTTCATAGCATGATGAAGTTCAGGCTTCATTCGTTTCATTACCGGGTGATCCTGATCATCGTCGGTACCGCGTTGTATTTCATGGCCAACGTTCAGCGGACGGCGATCCCCGGCCCGATCTTCAACGTGCTCCAGCAGGACCTTCAGGTGTCGGCGCCGTACATCACCTCGCTGGGGGCGGCTTTCATGTACGTGTACGCGATCAATCAGTTGTTCAGCGGCATCCTGATCGAGAAATACGGCGGGGCGCGGGTGATCGCGGCGGGTTCGCTGCTGTTCTGCCTGGGATCACTGATGTTTCCGCTGTCGGGTTCGCTGTTCTGGCTGTATTTCAGCCGGGCGCTGACGGGATTGGGGGCCAGCGCGATTTACCTGAGCCTGGTAAAAGAGATCAAACGGGCGTCGAGCGACAAGAATTTCTCCATCGCGCTGTCGGTGATGATTTTTGCCGGTTATACCGGAGGGATCATGGCCAATGCGCCGTTCGTGGCGGGGGTGAGCGTGATCGGATGGCGGCCGATGATGCTGCTGATCGCGCTGGCGTCGATCGCGTTTTTCGTGCTGTTCCTGCTGTCCGGGTATATGACCAAGCTGCCGAAAATCCATCGGGAGAAGCGGATCTCTTTCCGTCCGTTCGGGGAATTGCTCCGAATCCGGCACAACCTGTACATTCTCGGGTTTTCCGGGTTGAATTTCGGCATGTTTTATGTGATCCAGACCATGATCGGCAAAAAATTTCTGGAAGACTTCTGCCTGATGTCCTCCTCCGGCGCGGCCTGAGTGCTTTCGCTCATGGCCACGATCGCGGCGGTGGTCGGGATGGTCCTGGCGGTGCTCAGCCGCCTGGCGGGCAACCGGCGGCGGATTTTCGTGCAGGTCTGCACGGCGACGGTGGTGGCGGTGTTTTTCCTGATCATCGTGGCGCTGGTCTTCGATATCCGGACGTCCGGGATCGCGGTGCTGTTCTGTCTGCTGACCCTGACGTCGAATCTGGGCGCGCTGGTGGTTCCGCTGATCCATGAAACCAATCCCGCCCGGCTGGCCGGGACCACGGTCTGTTTCATGAACTTCAACTCCTATATCGTGGTGGCGCTGCTGGGCAACCTGGTCGGGTTGCTGATGAATTTGTTCCGGCCGGAATTGCAGGCGGACGGGATCATGCTTTATGGCCGAGGCTCGTATCTGACGGTTTTCACGGCGTTATTTCTGCTGGCCTGTTTTTCGGCGTACTGCGGCTGGAAGATCCGGGAGACCAAGGGGCGCTGCATCGCCGCCGAAATCACCTGACCGCCGCCGAATTCTTATCCCAAGAAATATCCTTAAATGATTTGATTTGGTTCATTTTCGGGCTATTGTTTAGAGTTGCGATTTAACATAGGAATTTGTGTATTTTGTTCAGTTGGCTGAAAAAAAATAAAACCGAGGTCCCCGGGGAAAAAGACGCCGGGACCAGAAAGAAGAAAACCGTCGAGGCCCCGCAGCCGCCGAAAACCGAAAAAGTGGTTTTCCGGTTCCGGTATCTCCTCTATATCATCGCCACCATGCTGATCCTGCTGGCGATCCTGTCGCACGACGCCGGTGATTTCGCGATCATCGCCGGCGGCCGGGTCGGGATCGTCAACAACTGGGTCGGCGACGTGGGCGCCAGGATTTCGACGACGCTGTTTTATCTGTTCGGCATCGCGGTTTATCCGATTGCGGCGCTGCTGCTGGTCTGCGCGATCCGCCCTTACATCCGGATTGCGGTGGTCCGCAAGGGATATATCCTGGCATTGCTGGTGATCGTGCTCGGGACCACGGTGATCTTCGCTTATTCGCCGGAACGTTTTGCCCCCATGACGGATGCGCGCGGCATCGGGCGTGTCGACATGCCCTCGCACTGTCTTTCCGGCGGTGCGCTCGGCCAATGGCTGGCCGCCCCGGAGCGCTCCGGTACGCCGGGCGTGGTCCGCAAACTGATCGGCGGCATGGGAACCCTGGTTACGGCGGTGGTCTTTGTCGTTGGAGGCGGGGTATTCCTGTGGCTGGCGGATTGGCAGCCGGTGGCGCGCCACATCTGGCGGCGCCTGATCGTTTCCGCCGCCCGGCAGGAACAGTCAGGGCAGGGCGCCGATGGCGAACCGCCTCCGCCGCCGGTTAAAATTTCGAAAAAACAGGACCCGCTCCCGGCGGAAGTCATCCCGGAATTCGCCCCTACCGCGATTGCGCCGCCGCCGCCCGCGCCGGTTCCCCCGCCTCCTTCGGCGCCGCCGACTCCGGCTCCAGTGGTACTGCAGACTGCTCCGGCCCCGCGGGTTCTGATTCCCACGCCGGACCCTATTCCTGAACCGGTTATTGCGCCCGCGCCCGTTGAACGGAACATCGGCGCTCCGCCCGAGGTCGATCCGCGCCTGACCCGCAAAGAACTGGCGGAGGGCAAGCATCATAACATCCTGCCCGAAATCGCTTCCGGCAGCAAAATCGTGGCCGAATACGTGGTGCCGCCGGTGTCCATGCTCAATCCCGGCAAAAACGTTGGCGGCGAAACCGAAGAAACCATTTCCCACATCACCCATCTGCTGCAGGAAACCCTGAACAGCTTCAACGTGGACGGTCAGGTGGTGGGGGCGATTTCCGGCCCCCGTGTCACCCGTTACGAAATTACCCTGGCGCCGGGCGTACAGGTCGAAAAAGTCAGCCGCATCCAGAATAACATCAAAATGCAGTTGGCGGCCCAGAGCCTGCGCATCCTCGCCCCGATTCCCGGTAAAAACGCGGTCGGCGTGGAAGTGCCGAACCAGCAGCCGGAAGCGGTGTTCATGCGTCCGCTGCTGGATTCCCCGGACTGGCGGAACTCCAAAGCCGAAATTCCGGTGGTGCTCGGCAAAGACGTCGGCGGCAAGACCCTTATTCTGGACCTGGCGCGCGCGCCGCACCTGTTGATCGCCGGGGCGACCGGCAGCGGTAAATCCGTGTGCATGAATACGTTGATCATGAGTCTTTTGATGCGTTTTTCACCGGAGGACCTCCGGTTGATCATGGTGGACCCGAAAGTGGTGGAAATGGAAATGTACCAGACCCTGCCGCACCTGATCACCCCCGTCGTCAACGATCCGCAGAAGGTCCCGATCGCCCTGCGTTGGGGTGTCAATGAAATGGAACGCCGCTACCGTATTCTGGCCAAGGCCCGGACAAAAAACCTGTCCGGCTTCAACTCCCGCCCGAAAAGCGACGTGATCCTGACCGACGAAGCAGGCAAGCCGATTCCCGACAAACTGCCGATTCTGGTGATCATTGTGGACGAACTTGCCGACGTGATGATGACCGACGCCAAGGCGGACGTCGAAACCTCCATCGCCCGTATCGCCCAGAAAGGGCGCGCGGCGGGGATTCATATCGTAATCGCCACCCAGCGCCCGTCGATTCAGGTCATTACCGGGATCATCAAGGCGAACTTGCCGACCCGTATCGCGTTCAAAGTCACTTCGGGGATCGACAGCCGCGTGATTCTGGACCGCATCGGCGCCGAAGAACTGCTGGGGCGCGGCGATATGCTGTTTGTGCCGCCCGGCGCGTCGTCGATCGAACGTATCCAGGGGGCGATGGTGGAGGACTCCGATATCGAAAAAATAGTGGAATTCGTTTCCGCCCAGGCGCCGCAGCGGTTTGACAATACGGTGATTGAAGACGAGATGGATTCGGATGAAGACGGTGATTTTGAGGAGGGCGATGAAGCGTCGATCGAAGATTTCGCCCATATTTCGCCCCTGATGCAGAAGTATCTGGAGCCCGGGGACGACGACCTGATGAAGAAATCTCTGGAAATTGTACTGATGGAACGCAAAGCCAGCACCAGTTACCTTCAGCGCCGCCTGAAAATCGGCTACAACCGCGCCGCGGAGCTGATCGACAAACTGGAGGAGCGCGGCATTGTCAGTCCGCCGGTCGCCGGCGGTTCCAAACGTGACATTCTGGTTTTTGATGATATATTAAACGAATAAGATGAAATACGAGGTGAGTATGGACGACCGCAATACAAACAAGCCCGGCCTGGAAAATGACAGTCAGCTGCCGTTGGACTTCGAAGAAGCCGCCAGGGTCATGTCCGGCAAAACCGCTTATGTGAATCAGACGGCGCCTGCGCCGGAACATGCGGGGGAAGCCGCGTTCCCCACTGGACAGCCGACAAGTGCGGATGTGCCGGAAGCCGCGCATGCCGGTCTTGATTTCATTCCCGCGTTTTCGCCTACCCCTGCTCCATACCATCCGGCCCCGCCGGTTCAGGTGGTGCCGCCGCCGATCAGCGACGCCTCGCGCAAGCCGTCGAAGACGCTGGCCGATGAACTGTCGAAAAGCAAGGCGGGATTGCAGATTTCCCTTGGTTCCTCGCTCCGCGACATGCGCGAGAGCCGGGGGATTTCCCTGCAGGATGTGGCCGAACATACCAAAATCCGCAAGGATTACCTCGAGGCGCTGGAGTTGGAGGATTTCAAACGCCTGCCGCCCGCCGTGTTCGTCTGCGGCTACGTGCGCAAAATCTGCGAAATGTACCAGGTCCCGCGCGAAGTGAACGACGACGTGATCCGTCAGTTGAAGGCCCATGCCGACTACGGGCTGGGCGAAGAAGGCATCGAGCAGATTATCGAAGCCGATCCTGAAATCTATTCCGAAGCCGATCAGCGTACCCGCCGCATTTTTCTGGTTTCGTGCCTGACGCTGGTGGTTCTCGGGGGAATTGTGGTTGGAATCGTGGCGTTGAGCTTGTCCGGCCGGGAAAACCCGCCGCCTGTATCGAGCGGCGGTCCGGCGGTGGTCGGCGTCTTCAATGCCGACTCGCTCAAGGAGCTGAACCCCCCTCAGGTGATCCGGATGTCGGAGCTGCCGCTGCCGGAAAATTGACGGAAAATTGATCGGGAAATCCCCGGCGGCGAGCGTCGCCGGATGCCGTAACACGGTTTTTTTTCAGGGGGCCGATTGAAAAATAAAAAAACGTAGTTATATTATGCCCATCATGAATATTACAATTATAAACGGACCTAACCTGCAGCTGCTTGGGTTGCGGGAGCCGGGAATATACGGCAGCACGACCTTGGAGGAGATTTATCAGCGCCTCCAGGGCGTCGCTGATTCGCTGGATGTGAAAGTACGCTTTTTTCAAAGCAATCACGAAGGGGAGATTGTTGATAGAATCGGGGACTGCCTGGGCGACGGCACCGACGGGATTGTTATCAATCCTGCGGCGTATACCCACAGCAGCATCGCGATTCATGACGCGCTGAAGGCGGTTTCACTGCCTGCGGTCGAAGTGCATATCAGTAATATTTCATCGCGCGAGAGCTTTCGTAATGTCTCCATGACAGCCCCGGCCTGCCTCGGAATTATCGCCGGGCTGGGAACGAATGGTTACGAATGGGCCCTGCGGGCGATCATCAAACACCTAAAACAAAACAGGAAATGAATATGAAGATCGACGAAATCAAGACGATAGCCAAAATGATGGCGGAACACAACCTGACCGAGTTCAAGATCGAAGCGGATGACTACAATCTGTGCATTCGCCGCGGAGCGGACGCTTCGGCTTACGCCGCCGCTCCGGTCGCCGCCCCGGTTGCTCCCGCTCCCGTTGCCCCGGCCGCGGTTTCCGCCGCCCCGGCCGCTGCTCCGGCCAAGCTGAATACGATTGATTCGCCGATTGTGGGAACTTTTTACCGTTCATCTTCTCCGGAAGCGGAACCGTTCGCGAAAGTCGGGCAGAAAGTCGAAGCCGACTCTGTCGTATGTATCGTCGAAGCCATGAAAGTCATGAACGAAATCAAGGCTGAAAAGAGTGGCGTCATCAAAGATATTCTCGTCGAAAACGCCAGCCCGGTGGAATACGGCCAGCCGCTGTTTGTGATTGAATAACCCTCTCCCGGGAGTGACCATGTTTAAAAAAATTCTGATTGCCAACCGCGGAGAAATTGCCCTGCGCATTATTCGCGCCTGTCGCGAGCTGGGCGTCGCCAGCGTTCTGGTTTATTCGAAAGCCGATGCCGACAGCCTGCCGGTGCGCATGGCTGATGAAGCCGTCTGCATCGGCCCCCCCGCCTCCAACCAGAGCTATCTCCTGGTTGAACGTATTATCAGCGTGGCTGAGATCTGTGACGTGGATGCCATTCATCCCGGTTACGGTTTCCTGGCGGAAAACGCTCACTTTGCCGAAGTCTGCAAAGCCTGCAATATCACCTTTATCGGACCCCAGCCCGAGCAGATCCGCGCGATGGGCGATAAAGCCATTGCCCGCGAAACCATGAAAAAAGCCGGCGTGCCCATCACCCCCGGCAGCGACGGCCTGATCAAGAGCGAAGAAGACGCGATCGCCACCGCCCGGAAACTGAAATATCCGGTCATCATCAAGGCGTCCGCCGGCGGCGGCGGGCGCGGCATGCGGATCGCCCACAACGACGCCAGCCTGATTCAGAGCTACCATGCGGCGCGTACCGAAGCGGAAAACGCCTTCGGCAACGGCGATTTATACATTGAAAAATACCTGGTGAACCCGCGCCATATTGAATTCCAGATTATCGGGGATAACTACGGCAGCATTGTTCACATCGGCGAACGCGATTGCAGCATCCAGCGCCGAAACCAGAAGCTGATCGAAGAAGCCCCCTCTCCGGCGCTGAACCCCAAGTTGCGTGAGCGCATGGGCAAGGCGGCGGTGCGCGCGGCCAAGGCCGTGAACTACAGCAGTGCCGGGACTATCGAGTTCCTGCTCAATGCGGACGGCGATTTCTATTTCATGGAAATGAACACCCGTATCCAGGTGGAACATCCGGTGACCGAACTGGTTTACGGAATCGATCTGGTCCGGGAGCAGATCCGGGTGGCGGCGGGCGAGAAACTCTCTTTCCAGCAAAAGGATGTCAAGATCAACGGACATGCCATCGAATGCCGGATCAACGCCGAGGATCCGGAGCGCAACTTCACCCCGAATCCCGGGACAATCACCAACTATATTCCGTCCGGCGGTATCGGCGTGCGTGTTGACTCGCATTGCTACACCGGATACCGGATTCCCCCGTATTACGACAGCATGATCGCCAAGTTGATTGTCCATGACGTCGACCGCGCCAGCGCGCTCAAGCGTTGCAGCCGGGCATTGCAGGAATTTGTGGTGGATGGCGTGAAGACCACGATTCCGTTTGCCAATACGATCATCAACAATAAAGAATTCGGCGCCGGCAAATACAACACCGGTTTTATCGAAGCGCTGATGAAAGAGAAAAACAATAACTAATTTCAAACCCAATGATTAAGGAGGGCTTTATGAAAGATGTAAAGAAAACGGCTTCGGCTAAGGACACCGTCAAGGCTCCACCCGGGAAAACCAATGAATTGGGCGCCATTCGAATCAGCGACAGCGTTATTTCCAGCCTGGTCCGCAAGGCGGCTCTGAGCGTGGAAGGCGTTTCACGCCTGGCCAGCACGTTTGTCGATAACATTGCGGAGATCGTCGGCAGCCGCAAGACTTCCTACCGTTCGATCAACATCAATATGGATGAAGACCGGGTGGAAATCGAAGTCAAGCTGAATATCAAGTTCGGCTATAAAGTGCCTGAAGTCGCCGGCAACGTTCAGACCGCTATTGTCGAAGCGGTGGAACATACCACCGGAATGAATGTGACCAGCGTCAATGTCATCGTCCAGGAAATCGAAGAGCTGGTCGACGAAAATAACGAAAATCACATTTCCGATGAAATCATCGACGAAAAATAAGTTCTGATTCAATATGATGGAATACTTGAAAAATCTGTTGTTTTCCAGCAACGATGAAAACGGTATCATGTTCAATGCCGGTTTTTTAACCGGCGTTGCGACTGCGATCGGCATTATTGCGATCCTGCTTCTCATCAGAATCATCATTGCCCTGATGTTCCGCCGGAAAAAGTGCAGCGGCATCACCATGCAGGCTGAATTGGGCGACATTTTTGTCTCCACTTCTGCGATCACCGCCGCGATCCGGGCTCTCGAATCGGAGTTCGACGCTCTGGTGATTCAGAAAATTCGCCTGTTCGAAAGCAAAAATGCCAAGGTTCGGATCTGTATCCAGTTGATTTTCGATGAAGGAGGCGGTAATTTCAAGCTCTACAGCGAGAAATTTCAGCGCGCTGTTCTCGCCAAGCTGAAAGATGCTTTCGGAATTGAGAACATTGACAAAGTGAACATCGATAACAATACGTTCAATTCGACCCACAAACCCCAGCGGAAAAACCGGGACGCAACGCCTTTCAGCGCGGACAGCGATCCGGAGATTCTGGAATTTCAGCCTCAGTCGGATAAATGAGAATCGTCCTGGCCTCGCAGTCTCCCCGGCGCAAAATGCTGTTGGGCGGGGCCGGATTCTCTTTTGACATCTGTTCTCCGGAAGTGGAAGAAGTCGAGGACGGCATGTATGCCTGCCATATCCCGTTGGTAAATGCCGTCCGCAAAGCCGCCGCCGTGTCCGGGATGTTCCCCGGAAGCCTGGTCATCGGCGCCGATACCGCAATCGAGTGCGACGGTTTGTTGATCGGCAAGCCCTGCGGCCTGGAAGATGCCCGGCGGACCTTGATGATGTTGTCCGGCCGCCGCCATCGGGTTATCACCGGCGTGGCGTTGCTGGCGCGGCAATGGAACCTTGAAACCACGTTTTCCGAAGAAAGCTTTGTTTATTTCAAACCGTTCGGCGACGCCGTCGTCAACGATTATCTGGCTCGCGTCGAGGTCCTCGACAAAGCCGGTTCCTACAATATCGCCGAATCCGGGGAGCTTCTGATCAGCCGTATCGAAGGCCCCCGCGACAATATCATCGGCCTTCCCTGCGAAAAACTTTCCCGCGCGATCCAAGCCGCCGCATCCCTTATGGGATAATCTTTCCTCTGTGATCAATTTTGATTGAAACCGCAACAAAGCTCCGCGAATTTCAATTCACACCTCCCATTCTTTATGAAAGGCTGTCGGTCGTTCAGTTCCTCGGCGCAGAGAGCTTTCCCTGTCGGGCCGGGTGCCGTATTTGGGAAGGTTGCGGAAAACCGTGTTTGCATTCAAAGTGTACCAGCATTATAATAATTACAATGACAATCATTAAGAATATTCAATGGAAAATATGGCGCATCCGAGAAAAAGGGATAAAATCTATGAAACGCTGCATGTTGCGCTTCAGACCCGTTACGTCGCCGGCGACCGGCTGCCGGGGGAGCGCGATTTTGCCCGTGAATTGGGACTTTCCCGCCGGACGCTGCGCTTCGTATTGGACGAGCTGGAGCAAACAGGCATGCTGGAGCGCAGCAGGCGCGGCACGTTTGTGAAACAGGCGCAGCTTCCCCCCGGTAGCAGCGACGAGCCGATTTCCGTCCTCCTGCCCTGTCCGGACTTCATGACCGCCAGCGGGCAGAGCGCCATACTCCACAGCCGGATCATCCAGGGTGCCAGGCAGGCGGCGATTGCGGCGGGCAGCCGGGTTGTCACGATTCCGGTTTCCATGGTCAACGATCCGGAAAAAATCGATCTGCGTCAGTTGACTGGCGTTCACCGCGATAGCCGGGTCATGATGATTGGAGCGGTATGGTTCAAAAAAATTTTTCCGTTGTTGCGGGAACGCGGTTGCCGTGTCGGCGTGATTGCGAATCAAGGCCCGGATTTGCCGCAGGAAAACCATTGGCATATCTGCTCCTACCGTTTGGACGAACAGCCCGGTGTTTCCGCCCGTTTTCTGTACCGGCAGGGAGCGCGGAACATTCTCTATTTCGGTAGCGATGCCGCCTGCGAATCGGCGGGACGCGCGCATTTCCGGCGAACGCTCGAAGAATTGAATTTGTCGTGGAATTCCGCCTGTTTTCACGTATTTCCCTCCCGGTGGAATCTTCGTTCACGGCTGGACAAACTGGCAATGCTCTGGAAAGCACACTCGTTTGACGGCTTGATTTTGGAAATCAATCCTCTGCAGGAGGTCTTGTCCGGTGCGAATTTCTATCAGGCCACCGGCATTCCGCCGGAAACTCCGGTGGCGCTTTTGCCCAGCCTGCTGCTGAATCACTGGAGGCCGACCCGCAATGTCTGGCTGCGGCAATTGCCGCTTCATGAGGCCGCCGCGGAAATCACCCGATTTTTGCTGGGAAGTATTCCTGCGCAACACAGCACCCTGCAAATTGCCCACATCCCTTTCCATGAATATATCAACCAAAACGGAGGTGTTTGATATGAAGAAAAGTTATAAGCCTTTTTTTACACTAATAGAGCTTCTTGTAGTGATTGCTATCATCGCCATTCTGGCGGCGATGCTGCTGCCTGCGCTGAATTCCGCCCGGGAAAAAGCCAAACGCATCCAATGTGTCGCCAATTTAAAAGAGGTCAGCAGTTGTTTACTGATGTATTCGGGTGACTACAACGACTATCTGCTGGCGGTTTATGACAATCAGAATTATTCCTATTCATATTGGAGCGCGATCATTTGGAAGGCGCGTTACGGCGTGTTCAACACTGTGGAGGTTTGGAGCAAGGGTAAACGTTCGGTGTTCCACTGTCCTGCCGAGGAAGACCATAGCTCGGCGGACCCGGGGAAAAGCCTGTCCGGTTCTTTTGTTGACTATGCGCTGAACCGCAATACCCGCGGCTGGATTGATAGTGCCGCCAATAAAAGTTGGCGCAAAATCGGATGGTTTAAAAATCCCTCACAACGCTCCATGCTGATTGACAGTGATGCTCTGCATTTTCGCCAGCGCCGTCCTGCGGAGACGATTGACGATGTTGACCCCATGCGGCACCGCGGGATTCTGAATAGTGCTTTTGAGGACGGACATGTCGGTTCCGTTGATTTTTTGCGTTTACCCAGAAAAACCATCACCAATCCTTTTTCATTTCAGGAACAGGGAACGGATCCGGCCAATGCCGATATCGTTTTGTATCCCTATTAAACGACAGGAAAATATAGAAAATGATGAAACCGATTATGACCGTTCTTTGCGCCGTAACCGCCGCTATTCCCGTTCTGGGAACTCTACCGGTGGAGGAAAATGTCTTTTTCCGCCATCCCGTCAATTTCAGCCCGGCGGAAGAACGCCATCTGGATCAACAGTGGTTGCAAAAACCGCCGGAAGTTTATCCTTTTGCCCAAGCTGAAGTCAAAAAACAGAACGGCGTTCCGTGGCCGTTTGTTGACGGCAAAGCGGTGCAATTATTTACCCGCTCCATCCAGCACAGCCAGATCAACGGCTTACCGGTGGCGCGGCTGATGCGTGAAAACGGCGTTCAGGTTTTTATTCTGGATATCCCTGCTTACCAGCGGGAAGCGGCAGCGGAAAAAGGTTTCACGCTGGATCAAACCACGTTCGCCGCATTTGAACGGCAGATGAAGGTATTGCTGGCGACGGTGCCGGATGCCAAAGTGATTCTCCGCCTCTGGCTGATGAATCTTCCCGCCGATTATCTGGAGAAACATCCCGAGGCGGTGTTGACCGGCGAAGACGGCAAAACCGATTGGGGGTCCACCTATTACAGCACCCATTCACAACGCCCGAACTTCCTCAATGAATGGCGGCGTTATACCGGTGAATTCCTGTATAAATTCATCCGTATGGCGGGGGAATCGCGTTACGCGCCGCATATTGCCGGATTTTACCTGGGGGCGATGAACAGCGGCGAATGGTGGTATTATAAGGGCAAAGGTGATGTCGGCTGGGATTACAGTGCCGGGCGCAAAGCCGCGTTCAAACATTATTTGCAGGTCAAATACGGTGACAATCACGTTGAAATTCTGAAAAAGCTCTGGAATGTCGATTCAACGGAGGAGGTTTACCGATTGCCGACGCTGAAAGAACGCAATCAATTTCCGCTTTCGCCCAATTCCAAGGTTTCCGACTACAATCAGGTGTTGAATCAACCCATTACCAACGCCGCGATTTATTTCGCTCAAATCATCAAAACGCAAACCTCCGGCCGCTGTCTGGCAGGCATGGAGATTCATGCCGGTTTGAAGACGTTCCGCAACAACGGGACGGTATTTCTGAATCATCTGCTGGATGCGCCGGAAATTGATTTCCTGGGCGGCCCGTCCGGTTACGAGTTCCGTTGCGTCGGTAATTACTCGCAGGAACGCGCGGTGCTGCCGTCGCTCCAGGCCCGCAATAAATTCTGGTTCGCGGAGGAGGATATCCGCACCCATGCCGCCTACGGCACCCTTTCCGGCGCGGCCGGTCAGCCGCCGTTGTCGCGGGAACATTCGCTGGCGGTGATCCGCCGGCAGTTCGCGGCGGGCGCCTGTCACGGTTATCCCGGATACTTGATGGATTTCGGCTGGCCGTGGTTTCATGACCTGGAAATCGCCGGAGCTGTGCGGGAATGCAACATCATTTTCGAATATCTGAGCAATGCCGGAAAACTGAAGCGGCGTTCGGAAATCGCCCTGGTCGGCGATCAGGAAAGCCAATTTTATAGCAATTATTATGCCAATCCGACTCTTAACCGCGACCATACGCTGCCGCGCAGCGGTTTGGATGCCGATTTTTTTGAACTGCGCGATTTCCTGAAACCGGGCGTGGCGGAGCGGTACAAACTGGTGGTTTTCCTGAATATCCGGGCACTGTCGGACGAAGAACGCGCCGGCATCGAATCCCTGAAAAAACAACGCCGCACGCTGGTGTTTCTCCATGACGCCGGCATCGTCAGTCTGAACCGCCTGAACGCGGTTCCTGCAACCGAGGCGTCCCGGTTGACCGGCATCGAATTAGCGGGCGACGCCCGCACCGTCAACGGCAAAATGATTTACGAACCCGCCGCGTTGCTCCGGTATCTGAATCTCGAAACCGCGCTCCCGGATGAAGAAGCAAAAGCGGGGCGGACGGTAACGGGATATCAGGTCTCTTATTCCGATGCCGCAGACGGTCTGTATGTCGGCAACGTTCTTTCGGGACTTCGCAGCGTCGATCCGGACGCGCCGGTATTGGGCAAAGACGGCAAAGGGAATGCCATTCTGGCAATGAAACAATTTCCCGAATGGACCTCGGTTTATGGCGCCGCCTGCCTGTTGCCGTCGCCGTTATTGCGCGCGCTGGCTGTCTATTCCGGTATTACACTGCCGACGGATCAGGCGGACGTGGTGTTCAGTGCCGGCGACGTAGTGGCGGTTCATGCCGTTTCCGACGGCAAACGGCAGATTGTCATGCCGCAACGCGGCGACGTGGTGGAACTGTTTTCACGCCAAACGGTCGCGCGGAACACGCAAACCTTTACCTATGATTTCAAATTCGGCGAAACCCGGATGTTCGTCACCGGTGATGCCAACGTCATTCTCAACGGCATTCAAACGCTGGAACGGCAAACTGCCGCTGAAATTGCGGCGTTCCGGGAAAAATATCCAGCGCCGCAGGTCAACGCCGCGCTCTTCAACTGGCAGCGTTTCCAACGCCCTGAAACCTATTGCAACGCCCGCAAACAGGCGTTCGACAACCGTTACGGCAGTTTTCCGATGAACGGAGCATCGCCGTCAGCCTACTTGGTCGCGGATGCCGCTGTTCTGACCGAACCCGCCCGTGCGTTGCGCGAAGGCGCGATTCCCGATTTGTACAGCGATGCGGCGCGCATGAACACCATGCGTTCCGGCGCGCCGCCGCAACAGTGGGAAGCGCTGGCGGGCGGGCATCCGTTTGTTTATGCGCAGCAGTTGGGAATCGGTGCGGGACAGCGCGGCAAAGTCGCATTTTATTTGCAGCACACGCCCAATCGAGCACTCAAAATTTTATTTACCTCCACTGACAACGCGAAATTATCCATCAATAATACGCCGACCGCTATCCCGGAACATGGCGCAATCATTACCCTGCCGGGCGAATCATCGCTGTTCATGATCGAACTGGACAACCCGGACGGCAACGCCGGATTCAGCATCAAATTCTATGAACCGGAAGCGAACGCTTCGCGCGGTGCGCAACTCCCGTTCGGACTGGCCGCCAAAAATCTCCAGGTGCGGCTGGCGCCGCCCGGCTACAGCCGGCAGTTGGTTCCCGTCGCCGAAACCATCGCCAATCCCGACCTGGCGAACCTGGAATATTTCCGGTCCGGCTGGAAACAGGGGACGACGCGCTTCCTCATCGATCCGCTGGCGGCTTATACGTTGTCGGCCGCGTATCGCGGTAGCGAAGAAGCCGGCGGAACGCTGCTGCTGGCATTCAATGTTTACGACAAAGACGGACGCCATATCAGTTCGCGCGAGGTCCACTTCCTGGCGGAGACAGAAACGGAACTGGCGAAGCCGGCCAACGTCGCCGATACCGTGATCTACCTGAAAAATGCGGATTCCTGGCAGGGAAAACCGGCGGGAGGCGGCAACGGATATGTTGCGTTCAATATTGACCGCTCCGGAAAATACGGCGATTTACCGAACCGCAATTTGTCCGGCGCCATCACCGGCATCGAAAAAAATGCGGAGGAGTGGGCTGTGACGCTGTCCGGTCCCGTCGGGAAAAACTACCCGGCGGGAACCGCCGTCCGGCAGCATCGCAATTCTTCCACGTATAACACGGTTCAGGTCACCGGCAAATTGAGCGGCTCGGGGGAAACCGCCGGCAAACTGGCAGGCATGGCGGTCGGTAATCCCGTTCCCGGCAGATGGTGGCCGGGCGCCTGTTTTGCCCATCCGCTTATCGTGGTGAATCTACGCGGCGGATCCCTGAAAGTGGAATCAGTCGGCATTCGCAAAGAGATATTTGTGGAACAGGATGCTCCGGCTGATTCTGCCGGGAATCGGGGATGACCGCCGTATCGCCGAATCCGGGGAGCTTCTGATCAGCCGTATCGAAGGCCCCCGCGACAACATCATCGGTCTTCCCTGCAAAAAACTTTCCCGCGCTATCCAAGCCGCTACATGAAAGGCATTTCAGGCGTGGATGCTATTTGGTATCAATCAGAGAATCGTTCGGATTGTCCATATTGAAAATAACAGAGATCTGTTTATCGCACTGACCTTGACGATTTCCGAAGCCGGGAATCACTCATGAATTTTGATGGAAATGCATTTTTTTGCCTATAATTCTGAGAATCTCAGGCCTTCCAGACAAATCTGAATTGACAAAATTCCTATGATTGAAAAGCTTTATTTTTTTTCGATGGTAAAGCAGCTGTTAAAACTATTTTCACAAGAGGAATTGAATCATGTCTGAAAACACTTCAGCCAATACGTTGATTGGCGACCCTGAAACTGCAACCCTGAAGCGCTGCTGCAATCTGGTCGGAACTCCCTTGAAAACCGCAAAATCCGGAATTAAGCTGGTCAAATTGAAAAGCGTTCCGCACGTAGGGGCGGGACTGGGGAAGGCGGTAAATGTTATTATTTCGGAGACAGGGGATATTTTCGAAGTCGGTGAGCCGTTTCCCGTCGTGATTCCGCGCATATACCACTTAAATACTACGGTGTAATATGAAAGAACTCAAAAACAGGATTCAACACTTCAATAACTTTTATAAGTTTACCAAATATCAGACCGCGAATGGTCCGGTGGTGTGGACTTATACCATGCCTGTAATTTATTCAGACTTTGGGATAGCAAGCGTGTCTGTATCGGGTGGCAATGGGGTTGGAGTTTCAATTTCAGAGGATGGGAAATCCATTGTTTTCAACACCGACGACGTTATCGGGTGGGATAGAGGCAATGATGAAGACCCGGTCGTTGCAGAAAAAAACATCGTAAACGCATTTGAGGTGTTGAACGCAACCGTCCAAGTCTTAAGCTCGACGGTCAAGACTGGCGAGGGAACGCCAGATGAAACCATCGCCAAAGGCGAATCGGTGACGATTCCAATCAAAGTCCTGAATATGCCCTGGATGCTTGCACAATTCACTCGCCCGTTTATCGAGTACAGTCACATGACTCATCTGGATGAAGTTATTAATGTTCCGCCATGTGCATGGAGTCCCTATACATATAACGGAACACACGGAGCGGTTTACGCGAGAAAACGGGCGCATCTTGAAGATCAGGCAACGGCGGTAAAGTTTATAGACGTAGTCAATCAGGAAGGCGACTACACGAACAGAAGGTATTTGCGGGGCGCGTGGGACACGGTCGGGTATGCTCTTTTCGTCGGGCTTGCCGGTGAATCCCGCAATGGCAATGAACCGTATTTTAAGAAATTATTGCCATCCATTCAGCTATTGAAAAACAAGGGCATGCAGTTGGCGAATTCACAAGAGGCGTTATTGAACAAAACGACTCCGTCGGAATCGGCAACGTCCAGGTTTTATTGGATAGAGGACGAACTGAATGTAAACAGTTTTGACCCGACGCTGAATTGGACTATGTCCGGTGGCGACGGGCAGCCGATTACATGGACGGCATATTCCGAGAACTGGAAAAATGGAGATGTCGTTACCCTTACGCAGGCCGGAACAGGGTCTACACGTTGGACGGGCGTACATCAGTGGGAGACCATGTCGGGGACTACCGATATAACGAAAACATTTTATTCTCAAGACAGGCGTGATATTTACCCCGCCAAGGAAATTGGGACGGGGCACCAAACATCCGATTTTGTATTTACAAATGAATATGCTTTTTTTATCAGAGAGGAAATCCATAAGGCAGTTGTTGAAGGAGACCTTATTGACATAACCGTAAAGGTCTATAAAATGGCTACGAATGATACATCGTTTATATACTTATATACAAACGGTGTATGGGATACGCTTGAGCACCTGATCGCAAATCTCCAGAATTCATCCACAGTTGATGGGAAATTAACTACGATGCCATTAGAGGGCGAGTGTGTTGTCTATTCGCCATGCGGTGCAGAAAACTCCGATATATTTGAATCGGAGACCAAGGCGCAGCATGTTCCAATGTCAAATGGATACGCATTAGATGTACTTGGTGTTCCACGGACACCATCCGCGCATAACTTTCTGAAAGGGAAGAAAATAAAATTGAAAGCCGGAAGCACCATTGGCGGATTTAACCGTCCGGTAGTGAATAATAGCGCGAGTTCTGTATATCGGCCTCATGTAGGGGAGGAGCATATGGAAAATTCAATGGAAATCAGCTATTCAAATTTTCCCAATGCATTTATATCTTTGTCCTCGGATATTGAGTTCGAACTTGTCGTAGACGATTCATCGCTGGACTATTTATGTTTTGAGGCTAATAATAAAAATGTCGAATTGGATTTTTCAATCCCATCTTTTCTGGATTCAGAGGGGCGTTGGCCAGTCTATACGGAAAGTTGGTATATTGCAAATAACCCTGAAACTGGCGTTGGTATAACGATCTCGGTAATTAATTCATCTGCAGATATTGCTGGGACTATAGACTGGGGATTTGCTGCATGTCGTTTGATTGTTGCAACGGCGGCAGGGATGAGGAAAGTAGACCCGACGCAAGTGGTGTTTGCAACATCTGCTAACCTTTTTACCTCGTCTGATGTAAATATGAAAATCAACAGGAATACGGTATACGATGGGCCATGGGGCGCGAATACATCTACTGAGACGTACAATACCGATTTTCACAACTATGGTTCAGAATTTATAGATAGTGCAGAATTTTATCCGATTCAGCAGCCCAACGGGAATATTGTTTTAGAGAGGAACCCGCCACTTGGAACATTTTCATTTTCACATAGGTCTCATCATTATTTTTCCGGTTTAGAATATGGGATTCTTGACAGTGAGGGGAATTGGGTATCAAGTATACATGGCGATCCAATCTGGGAGATGCAATGCTCTTATAATTATGATACAGGCGAGGGCGTTATAAGGTGTTCCAGTTCTATCTTGCAACCCCCGGAATATTTGCTACACGAGGCAGAGCCGCTTCCAGATCCCTGGGTTGTGGACAAATTTGGTTCCATTGAAGATTTTGCCAAAGAGGTAAAGAAAAGGAGGGATTGGCTGACGACAACCCCATTTATCTCTAATTACGGCTCCAGCTTCCAGGCGGTATGTCAATATTCGTCTCCGCCGCCATATGCCAACGGTGTATCTACGTTAGATCAACTAATGGGAAATAGCTTTTCAGAAAAAATTAAGGGTGGACCCGTATTGTCCGGGTACCCTAAAATAATGCCGGAAGCAATTAAGGTATATGGCGCCGGACCAGATCACGATTACCACATAGGACTTGCCCCTTCGGAATATACTACCGCGTGGAATAGTGGAACATACGACTGGATGAAGTCGAACGATTACAATATAGGAACGTCGTCCTACAAATTGGAAATATCAGAATAACAAAATTTGCATGGACCATAGCAATGGAGTGAATGGAATACAACAGCCACAGGTAAGGGCATATTCATGACTGGTGGTGGTAAATTGCTGAAAAAATTCCCTGTATTTGATTGTTATTGTCCCAAATTTTGGAGGTGTCATAAATTTTGTGTAAACACCTTTTTTGTCTAAGCGCCGAAAGGCGCACTATAATGAAATCTACACCACCATTCTCGCCATGTCAAAGGAGGTGTCATAAATTTTGTGTAAACACCTTTTTTGTCTAAGCGCCGAAAGG
>ENA-UOOH01000085-UOOH01000085.1-fermentation-metagenome-genome-assembly--contig:-NODE-85-length-103069-cov-37.426602_pt1 | contig 103069 bp, 102 predicted proteins | sample MGYA00245778_ERZ724025 | MGnify/ENA primary metagenome ERZ724025 (study PRJEB28704, sample SAMN03018313) | fermentation metagenome | biome: anthropogenic terrestrial biome; feature: soil... | reverse complement strand
TTAAAAAAAAAGAATTAAAAAAAAAGAATTAAAAATTGAAACATTTAGGGATCTCTCCACAACAAATTTTAAAAACAACTTCTTATTTTATTGGACTTTAAACTTCATAAGCTTAACACAAAGATTCCCATTAAATTGTTCGAAGTTAATGCATGTTTATACTTTAAATTAACGCTAACTGCAGCCAGACATATAGTTACATTTTTTGAACTAACCTTTTTGAGCTAATTGAACTGGGTTGTAACAAAATTAGTTGATCACCTTGTACTCCAGGACAAGATCCTCTCCCAATCTGTAGACCTTTTTAAACTCCAGGGCCAAAGCATCTTTCATAAAGTCCACACCTTCACCGTCTACAAGGGTTTTGGCATTGAAACCGCCTGCTATCATTGGAGCTACGCAAACCCTCACCTCATCCACAAGGCCATTGATGAGCATTGAATAATTCAAGGTTGAACCTCCTTCAAGCATAAGAGTTTCCACACCTCGTGAAGCAATTGCCCCCATGAGGCACTTGAGATCCACACGTTCTTTACCGCAGACAGTTACTTCAACCTTTTCTTTAAGTTTTTTAACCTTTTCAGGCTCTGCTTCCTTTGAAACCACAACTATGGTGGGTGCATCACTCTTCAAAATCCTTGAATTGAGTGGAGTCCTCCCCTTGCTGTCCACCACAATTCTAAGGGGATTATCAGATGGTTCTGCAGGGATCTTGTGCACAGTTAGACGAGGGTCATCTGCAAGGACCGTGTTTATTCCGACCATTATTGCATCAACCTCTTTTCTGACTTTATGCACTCTTAAAAGGTCTTCATTTCCTGAAATCTCAGAGCTACCTGTTTTAGTTGCTATTTTCCCATCTAACGTCATTGCCGAGTTTAATATAACGTATGGTTTCATATTCCCACCAACACATTCAGTGATAAGTAAGTAAATATTGATAGGTAAGTAAAGAGATTCTGAACCACCATCAACTTGATGTTTAAATACCAAATATTTTCCGGGCATTTTTTTCCGTTGCCCTGTCAACTTCTCGAATTGGAATTGACTTAACTTCAGCCAGAGTCTTCACCACTTCTTCAACAAAGGACGGTTCATTCCTTTTACCTTTAAATGGTGACAAATATGGGCTGTCAGTTTCCGTCAATAGGTTTGAAAGGGGTAGATCCTTTACAAGTTCCTTGTGATGGTCTGAAAAGCTCAGTATAGTTGAAAAAGAGAGGTAATATCCTTCCTCAATTATCTTCTCTGCTGTTTCAAGGTCACCACCGTAGCAGTGGAACACAACGTCAGGAATGGACGAATGTTTTTTAACCATTTCAAAGGCTCGATTTTCAGCATCTCTCACATGGAGAATTAGGGGCATTTCATACTCAACTGCCATATTTATAAACCTTGAAAAGACCTTGATCTGCCTGCGCCTTCCCTCAAGATCTGTTACCTCATGGAAATCCAGACCGCTTTCCCCTATTGCAACAGCTTCATCAATATTTTCGTTTATCTCATCGAAAACCCGTTCAATAATGTCTGAATCTGCTTTTGAAGCATTTACAGGATGAAACCCAAGACTCGCATGCATAAAACCCTTATAATTTTCCATGTACTTTAACGTGCGCCTGTTTCCACCTAAACTTGCACCAGAATTTATTATTCCATTCAGTTTATCCTTTGCTCTTTGCATTACTTCTTCACGGTTTTTGTTATACCCTTTAAAGTCAACATGGCAGTGTACATCTATCATTTTGTCCCTCTTTCCACCTTAAACTTTTTTTATCTATCCTAAAACGTGTAAAATCAACTAGCGTGTAAAATCAAAGATTCTTTAAAAACTCAAATCACCTGAAGAAATTAAAAGATGAAGAAATTAAAAGATGAAGAAATTAAAAGATCAATGAAAAAAACAAATTTTAAAGTCCGAAACGTCTTTCTCTCTGCTGATAAGATCTTAAAGCTCTTAAAAAGTCAACCTTACGAAGTTCAGGCCATAAACTGTCGCAGAAGTAAAGTTCAGAGTACGATGATTGCCAGAGAAGAAACCCGCTGAGTCTTTCCTCGCCGCTCGTTCTTATTATAAGATTTGGATCGTCCAGACCTGCAGTGTAAAGGTTTGCACTCACACTCTTCTCGTCAATGCTGTTGATATCAAGTTTTCCTGCTTCAACATCCTTTACAATCTTTTTTATTGCATCAACTATTTCAAGGCGTCCATCGTATCCTATTGCAACATTCACAAGCCTTTCATTGTAGGATGCTGTGGATTCTTCCGCAATTTTTATGGCCTTTCTCACATCCTCAGGGAGGAGTTCAAGGTTGCCAACAGCATTTATTTTAACTTTGTTCCTGTGAATTTTCTCATTATTTGCAATAGATTCAAAGTTGTCCCTGAAAAGTTCCATCAAACCTTCAACTTCTTTTTGAGGCCTTTTAAAGTTTTCTGTTGAAAAAGCGTAAACAGTGACTATTTGTATTCCAAGGTCCACACACCAATCCAAAACTCTTTCAAGAGTGTCTATACCACGTTTATGACCCTCTAAGGTGTTCATATTTCCCTGAATTTTTGAAAATCGTCTGTTACCATCCATTATTATTGCCACGTGCTTGGGCATGTTTTCCTGTGTGAGATTCCTTGATATGTACCATTCGTAGAGATCGTAAAGTGGTTTTAAAACAGCCATTTTTAACTCCTTCATTCTCATTTAAACCATCTAGATAATTACAATTTTTAGCCAAACTCTATCATGAGCCGTCCATTATGAATTTTACACAGTATTCAATCTTGTATCAATCCCAAATATTAGATTAATAGTGTAAATTAATAGGGAATTGTTCCTTAGCTCTTTAAATTAAGCTTTATTGGGCCATCATGAGTTAATTCATAAATCAGTTATTTGGTTCAATGCATCCGTTTTAACCCTGCAAGGTAATGGGAAAATTTCAGTGCCCTTCTATATCCTTCCACATTCTGGGATCTGGAAGTGTCAATGAATATTTCATTTATCCCGAGGGTTAAGGCCCCGTAACTTTTTATTCCCCCAACCAAAACAAGGCTTCTGAATATTAAATTTCCAGTGATACCGTCTGGGGCCAGTATGAAGTTTGCATTTTTTATTGCATCTTCTATTAGTATAAAGTAGTGTTTTACAGAATATTTATTTCTTGTGATGGAGGTTACAAGTTCTCCCTCTGCAATTGAATCATCAATTCTCTGGCTTCTGCCTTTATCCTGAGCTCTTCCCCCTGAAAGTACCGCTATTTCAGGTTTTATGCCCAGTCCAAGTAAAAATTCAGCTCCAGCTTCAATTATTTGAACCTTCTGGGATACTGTGTCTCCCTCGTCAATACCAACAGGTGCCAGAAGAAACCTGTGACCCTGAAACTCCAGAAGGGATGATCTTAAAAGTTTCGGATATTTTGCTCTTAATCTGCCCATTATCTTTGAAGCATTGAGAGATCCGCGAACTGCAGCATCAACAGAACCGTTTAAAAGAAGATCAACGAGTTCATCTTCAGATTCTGTCAGCAAAACTTCAAAGTCCACATTTTTTGAAGCTTCAACTATGCTCCTGTTTTCCCCAACACCTGCAACTATCTTCATCCTAATTGATCCATAAATTTATCTAAAATACTTCAGGGTTACACAAAAATATTTTATACCTGTTTAGTTCTTTGATCTTATTAAATAAAAAGTTTTTTATTTTAAAGTTAAGGATTATGTTTAATGAGTTATTTAATGATCTTAACGTGTCCATATCAAGTTGAAGTGCTGAGACTCCCCGAAAGTGGTTAAAAAGCCCGATACTCTAGATACCATTAAAATTATAGTTTGTTTATAGTAATATGAGACCTAAGAAGAAAAACGGGTTTTTACTTTATCCGCTTAAAAAAACTTTTAACATGGTAATTTCAGTTAAATCAAGTTTATTTAAAATTTTAAAATTTTAATCAGCACAGGTCTCACCTTCTTCAATTTACATGAGGGTTTTCTAATTTAAATTGGATGTTTAAAACAAACACTTAATCTCAACCTTTATTAAAGTGAATGCCTAAATTTGAATTAAGAGATGAAACTTTCCAAATTTTGAGGTGTTTTCTTGACATCAAATACAAACAAAGAGGTTAACACGAGCTCATCCTCTGGAAATTCTAAAGGTTACCTGGTATGTGAAAAATGTAAGGGTCGTTACGAGCTTCAGGATGATGAATCGCTCGAAGATTTTGAATCATGCGAATGTGGTGGTTCTTTAAAATATTTTGAATATCAGAATCCCGAATCAAATGGTTTAGATGTGGAATCAGTTAACCGGAACGTTGCAGAATCCAACGAGATTGAAACAGAAAACAACGATGAGATCGTGAAACAAAGGATTGTAAAACTTCTTAAAACCGGGACTTTACAGGAAAAAGATGGTTTAAAGGAAGCTTCAAAGCGAAATGCGGAAGATGAGATTTTAGGGGACATTGGAAAGAATGATTGGGTTCTGTGGGATCTGCTCAGGGAAAAAAATGTTCAAAACGATGCCAAAAACCAGAAACTGCTTTTAAATGAGGCCATTAAACAGGAAGAACAGTTCAGTATGCTGATAAAAGAACAAAATAAAAGGGTTGATGGAGGCAATGCTAATTCTGTCCTTAAAAATGGTTGGATCTACGTAACTGTGTTTTTTGCAATTGTTTTTGTTATTATCTTCATGGCGTTGAACAAGGTGTAAATCCAAAATCAAATGTTAGAATTAGGGCTAAAAAAGCAAAATACAAAAAGAGGCAATGAACTAAGGAAAAGTAGAAGGAATTAAAGGATAAATGAATAAGGATCAGAGAAACTGAAATAGAGGAACTGGAAAAAGTAGGTTGATAAGATTAAAACCTATCCCAGCCCATCTTTAACCGTTTTAATTGCATCCTCCATGATTTCCACAGTTCTTTCGAGATCGTCTTCATCATGCATCTTAGACAGGAAGCAGCACTCAAACTGGGATGGAGGTATAAATACACCTCCTTCAAGGAGTTTATGGAAGTAAACATCAAATTTTCCAGTTTCAGAGGATTTAGCATCTTCATAATTCAAAACATCCCTGTCTGTGAAGTACAGTTGGAACATGGAACTCAAGCCTGCAACTTTAAAGTTTAAACCACACTCTTCAAGGATATCGCGCATTCTAACCCTTAAATTGTCGCCTTTAACACGCATATCCTCATAAAATTTGTTATCAAGCTGTTTAAATGAAGTCAAACCTGCTTTTATTGATACAGGATTTCCATTAAATGTTCCTGCCTGATAAACATCACCTGATGGGGCCACCATTTCCATAATTTCTCTTTTACCGGCTAAAGCTCCAATTGGGAATCCTCCTCCCAGTATCTTTCCAAATGTCACAAGATCAGGGGTTACTCCAAAGTACTCCTGTGCACCGCCTTTTGCTATCCTGAAACCGGTTATAACCTCATCAAATATGAGAATTATATCATTTTCTGCTGTTACTTCCCGTAAAAATTTGAGGTATCCCTCTTTTGGTGGTATGCATCCAACGTTGCCCATTACAGGCTCAACTATTACAGCTGCTATGTTCCTGCCTTCTTTTTCAAGGATTTTCACAAGGGCTTCCTCGTCATTGAATGGAATTAAAATGGTGTTTTTTGTTGTATCCTCAGGTATTCCGGGCGAATCTGGTAATCCTGCTGCTCCAGAACCTGATTTTACGAGAACACAGTCATGAGCTCCGTGGTAAGACCCCTCAAACTTCACGATCTTGTCCCTACCCTTGAAAGCTCTTGCAAGTCTTATTGCACTCATGGTAGCTTCTGTACCTGAATTTACGAACCTAACCATGTCTGCACATGGAACCCTCTGCACAACCTGTTTTGCAAGTTTTATCTCATTTTCTGTTGGAACTCCGTAAGCAGTTCCATTTTTAAGCTGTTTTGAAACCGCTTCAACTATGGAAGGGTTTGCATGGCCAAGCATGAGGGGGCCGTAGGCAAGACAATAATCTATATAACTTTTTCCATCCACATCGTAGATCTTAGAGCCTTCTGCCCTCTTTGCAAAGAAAGGATAGGGTTTGTAAGTTCTTACCGGTGAATCAACCCCTCCTGGAAGGAATTTTTTAGCTTCACGGAATAAATCCTCTGAAATCATATTATCACTCCTTTTTAAGATTAATTAACGAATTTACAGCTGCAACAGCAACAGAAGTTCCCCCTTTCGGCCCTTCAGTTACAATGTAAGGTATTTCAGTTTCCTGAACTGCTTTTTTAGATTCTGCAGCACCCACAAAACCCACTGGAACTCCAACTATGGACTTTACTTTCATGTCTCCATTTTCAACAAGTTTTAAAACTTCTAAAAGCGCTGTTGGCGCATTTCCAACCGCAACGATGCCATCAAAACCTTCAGATGCCGCAACTCTCATGGCTGCAGCAGCGCGGGTTATTCCCTCGGTTTTGGCAATTTCAATTGTCTTTTCATTGTTTATGTAACATTTGACCCTACCTTTGTACCTGTTTATCCCGGCTTTGACCATGTTTATATCTGTTAAGATATCTTTACCCTCTTCAATAGATTTCAGGCTTTCCTGAACGAAGTTAGTGCTCATCCGCGTTATATCTGCATACTCCGGGTCTGCAGTTGAATGAACTATTCTTTCAACTATTGCTCTTTCTTGAGGCTTTAAATGTTTTGTTTTATGATCTATAAGAGATTTTACTATTTTTCTGCTTTTTTCGGCTATTTCATAGCCCTGTCTTGTTGAAGCACCCATTGACATGTTTTTCACTTTCCAAGTTTTTTGATAACTCCCTACAGTTCCCAATAGTTTTAGTTGAACTTGATCTTAAATAAAGGCTAAGTTCAAGGTTTTGATGATGCCCTTTCGATCCTTCCGCACAGTTCCTTGCGTTTGAACATACAAATTTATAGTTTATTATTAATATATTGTTGATCATGTGTGAGGAGGTTTACCATGGCAGAAGATAACGTTAAAAAACAGATTCTTGAAGCAATAGCCGGTCTTTTAACCGCAGCATTTGGTTTAATAGCAGCATTAGCCTGGAATGAAGCTATAAAAGCTTTTATATCCCAGTATTTATCTGCAGGCAGCGCACTTACAGGCCTATTTGTGTACGCCATTTTAATTACCATAATAGCTGTGCTTGTAACTGTGATGATAGGAAGAGCACTTGGAAGGTATGGACTGGAAATATCTGAAGATAAAAAGCTATAAAACTTAAAAAAACCTGCTTATTTTTTTTAAAGTAAACCCCATAAGATGCTCAGTTCTCAAAAGGAACTACAGCTGTTTTTGAGATTTTATCAAGGTACCTATCGTTGGAATCTCCAAATAGAAAGCCCAATATCACGTCTAAAATTAGGGGAATCCACAAAATTTTGGACAAGTTTCTTAAAAATGCCTTTTTATAGTTCATTCCATCAACAGAATTAACCCTAAGTTTCATTATGCTCTTTCCCATGGTAACGCTATCCTTTCCTTCCATGTATGTGAAGTAGCCCATGATGAGAAATGCTGCCAGAAGGGACCAGTAATTTAAAATCGCAAATGCATTGGCTGCTGCTATCAAAGGATATGCTATAACTGTTATTATCCATAAAAGGAGAGTTAAAATCCCCATATCAATTATTAAAGCTAAAAACCGTTTGATCCAAAAGTTCTGCACTTTATCACTTGTCTCGTTCATTTTTTGTTTCCCATCCTATTCCAGTCTTATTTCCTTAGCCACTGAGGGTGCAGCCTTAGGATACTGCAGATTCCCTTCAAATTTCGCATCCTGAATGTCATAAACATAAAATAGAAATTATAAAAGGGATTTTAACAGACCCTTGGAACTGGATCAGCAATTGGTTCTTCAAGTATCCTCTTACCGCCCATAACTGTCTCCAGGATCACATGTTTGTCCTCTGTAACCTCTCCAATTATCTCTGCATCCTTTCCATACTTGGTTTTACGGATTGATCCAAGAATTTCATCAGCTTTATCTGGTTTAACTCCCATTATGACCTTACCTTCATTTGCAACTTCATACGGGTCTATTCCAAGCATTTCAGATGCAGCTCTAACCTGTCTTTTAATTGGAATCTTTTCCTCATCTAAGAGCATTCCAACACCAGATTTTGAGGCCAGTTCGTTGAGTGCATTTGCAATTCCACCTCTTGTTGGGTCTTTCATGGCATCAACACCACTTATATCAAGTGCAGCTTTAACCATTCCCCAAACAGGTGCAACATCTGATTTAAGGTCTGTTTCAAATCCAAACCCTTCCCTGTAGGACATGAGGGCAACTCCATGATCTCCGATACTCCCGGTTAATATGATTTTATCTCCAACTTCAAGGGAGGAATCACGTTTAATTTCACCTTTCTTAGCTATGCCTATTCCTGCAGTGGATATAACAATTCTGTCCAGTTTATCCTTTTCCATAACCTTGGTGTCCCCTGTTATCACAGCAACACCCACTTCCCTGCATACTTCATCCATGGATTTTATTATACGCTCAAAGTCCTCACCTGGAAAGCCTTCACTTATCACCATGGCATTTGCAATCGCAAGGGGCTTTGCTCCCATGACAGAAACATCATTTGCGGTTCCTGCTATTGCTATTTTTCCAATGTCTCCCCCTGGAAAGAAGATAGGGTTTACTGTATGGCTATCTGTGGTCATCACAATTTCATAGCCATCCAATGGTATTGTTGCCCCATCGTCAAGATCATCAAGGCCAACTCCACCGTTGACCTTTTTATTAGTTAAATTTCCAAGGATTACATCTGATATAAGGTTCTGCATGACTTCTCCGCCAGCTCCATGTGACATGCCAATTTTCATTAGATCCACCCACTGTTTTTTTTGTTTTATTAATCTACTTGCACTGTTTCATTATAAAATGTTTAAACATGTTCATGTGTCCATCAAATTAATAAATTCAAATCTTAAAGTTACTCAAAATCCCAAAATAATTTAAATATATTTTTAAGACTTAAAACTTCGCATGAACTGTTTTTAATCCGGAAATTCCATTTTTAAATAAGATTTCATTACTTTGAGATTGGAATTTGAAATATTTAAATATAGCTTTTTTTAATCACAAAATAAGTTTAACCAATTTGTGACATGCAGACAATGTGAGAAATTGAAAAAATTAATATAGTGTGAGTTAAAAACATTTATTCTAAAACCAAGACTTTTTTAGTTTGAAGGTTAGAAGAGTTGAAAGTGATGGAACTAGTTACATAATTATTTATATCAGATAAATATTATGGGTATCATTAGATGAATTATTTCAAAAATCAATTAAATTGAATAAATCTAGTGGGTACGTTTATTTGCTCTAAGTTTTCAAAACTCTTTAATTCAATATAATAACTACAGATAAGATTTTGAGGTGAAATAATGGCTATATGGCAAGGAAAATCATTAAGAAAACCAAGTGGTGCACGCGCAATACAGAACAGAAACAAAAGAAACGCTGAATTCGGAAGAGACCCTGCAGAGACCAAAATTGGAGATAAAAGGGTTAAAAAAATCCGAACAAAAGGTGGTAACGAGAAAATAAGGCTTACAAACGCCAACAAAATCAACGTTGTGGATCCTAAAAACAACAAGGTTCAGGTTACAGAAATCCTTAACGTTGTTGAAAACAGTGCAAACAGCCACTTTGTAAGGCGTAACATCATAACCAAAGGCGCTGTAGTCGACACAGGCCTTGGAAAAGCCAAAGTCACATCAAGGCCAGGACAGGACGGTATTGTAAATGGTGTGCTTGTTGAACAAGAATGAATAAAGAAGAAATATTAAAAAAAGTGGACGAATTCCTCGGGGATGTGAATAAAAACCTCCCTGAAGGAATGGAACTTGAATATGAAGGATTCTATGAAAGGGGCTTCTTTGTAACCAAAAAAAGATACGCTCTCATAGAAAACAACAACATAGTTGTAAAGGGCTTAGAACTTGTAAGACGCGACTGGGCACCTGTAGCTAAAAAAACACAGGAAAGAGTTCTGAGGGCTATACTTGAGGATGCATCTCCTAAAAAAGCTGCCAATATCGTCAAAAGTGTTATTGATGAAATAAAAAACGGTAACATAGCCCTGGAGGATCTTGTTATACATACCCAGCTTACAAAAAACCCAGATCAATACGTTCAAAGGGCTCCCCATGTCATGGCTGCAAGAAAAGCCATTGAACGAGGTAGGAAGGTTGGTCCAGGGTCAATAATAAGATACGTTGTTGTAAAGGGGAGAAAATCCATAAGCCAGCGTGCAGAACCCATAGAGGACGTTGATGTTTCAAACTACGATCCAAGTTACTACATAGAAAATCAGGTTTTACCCGCTGTTTCAAGAATAATAAATTCCATTGGTTATTCAGAAGAAGAAATAATGCAAAAAGAAAAACAGAGCAGCCTTGATGCATTTTTCAATTAAGAGAGTTTTTCAATTAAGAGATCTTCAACACACTAAATTCAACACACTGAAAACCACTAAATCAATCATTTTTCATGCGTCCTTCTTAATTTTTTGTTGACTGGAATGTTCTGTTGACTGGAATGTTCTTTTGTTGAGTAGGATATTTTTGTTGAACGGATATAATACTTTCATAAATTTTTATTTTAAAAACTTTATTCTAAAAGCATAATTCTTTTAATGGATAATTCTTTTAATGGATAATTCTTTTAATGGATATTTTTTTGTTTTAAAAACATGTTTATTAATATTCAGACAAAGAAGTTAATATTCAGACAAAGAAGTTGATCCTGAAAAATTTTATTAATTAATTTTAAATAAAAGACCATGAAATATTAATTCAGGGTGTGGATATTTTACATGTAAAATATTTGGTGTAAATATGATAAAAGCTGTTTTTTTTGATATTGACGATACATTATACGACACTTCCAGCTTTGCAAAGCTTGCAAGAAGGGCTGCCATCAACGCCATGATCGATGCCGGTCTTCCACTGGAATTCAACGAAGCCTACCAACTTTTAACTGAAATAATAAAGGAAAAGGGTTCTAATTATAATAAACATTTCAACATCTTAACAAAACGCGTTTTTGGTGAAGAGAAACCGCTTTTAATAGCTCTTGGAATGATAACTTACCACAACGTGAAATTCGCTCTTTTAAGAGTATTTCCAAACACCATATCCACGTTGATCTACCTTAAAAGTCAGGGATACCATCTGGGAGTGATTTCAAATGGTATAACCATAAAACAATGGGAAAAACTCATACGACTTGGCCTTCACCACTTCTTCGATGAGGTTATAACCTCGCAGGAGGCAGGAGTTGAAAAACCAGACAAAAAGATATTCGAGCTTGCAATAAACAAGATGGGATGCAAACCTGAAAAATCTGTTATGATCGGCAACAACTTTCAAGATGATATTTTAGGTGCAGTAAATGCTGGAATGTCCGCAATACTTGTAAACTCAGAATTAACAGAATCTGAAAGAGAATACATAAAAAAAGAGCATTTAGAGTTGGATGTTATAAAGGATCTGGACGATGTTAAGAACATACTGTAAAGGTTTAAGAACATACTGTAAAGATTTAACGTTATAAATGCACTTAAACTTAAATCCAACAAATTTTAAAACAAAATTTTCATTTTTTTAAAGACGATCTTGGTTGGGTCAGGAATGATCCCGGTTGAAGTCAAAAATTTTTATTTTTAAATCATAATTTTAAATCAAAAAATAGTTTAGGGTAATGCCACCAACTATCCATTATCTTAGAACAGGTGTTAAAATGAGCTACTATCATGACTCCAAAATGGAAAAGATTTTTGATATTCTCAAGCAGCCCAGATCCCTTGAAGAACTGCAGCTTCCAGACACATTCATAGACGGCTTGATTTTGAAGATCGTTTCAAGCTACGGTACTGTGCAAACCAGTTCAATCAATGAGATCACGGGATTGCACTGGGATATCCTCGAAGAAATCCTCAAAAAACTTGAAAAACAAGGTTTCTGTGCACAGGTGAGTGGTGGATTCCTATTTTCAAGTGTTAAATATAGCATAACAAAAAAGGGACATGAAAAAGCCAGGAGATTATCCGAAGAAAACCCCTATATGGGTGTTGCACCTGTTTCCTACGACGATTACTATCAGATCATGGAAGCACAGCTTAAAAACAGGTACCCACTTATCATACCTCCAGAAGTAGTGGAAAAAACCTTTAGAAATGTTGTGGGTGTTGAGTATGCAAGGGAATCCCTTGTTGAGGCATGCATAATTGGAAAGGGGATATTTGTTTATGGAGCACCTGGAACTGGAAAAACCTTCCTCGTGAGTAAGATGCCCAATCTTTTACCTCCAATTGTAATTCCAAAGTTCATAGAATTTGGGGGAAAGGTCATCCAGATCTACGACTCGGATTTCCATAAAAAATGCAGAGAACAGCCAGATGACCTCCGTTGGGTTAAAATATACGCACCATTTGTACTTACAGGTGCTGAACTCACTTTAAACAAGCTTGAAACCAATTACAACCCGAATAAAGGTGTTTATGAAACGTCTCCAATAATAAAGGCAAACGGAGGAGTTCTCCTAATTGACGACCTTGGAAGACAGAGGGATGATCACAAACTGATCTTGAACAGGTTAATTGTACCCATGGAAAATAAAAAGGATGTTCTCTACGTCAAAGGAATTCCCGTGATCTTCCACAGCCACTTCATACCTGTCTTTTCAACCAACCTTGATGTAAGCATCATGGACGAAGCCCACCTTCGAAGGGCACCCCTGCATGTTTTCCTTAAAAAACCTAAGCTCAGTGATGTTGTAGAGGTCTTCAGGTTAAACATGGATGCTATTCATGAAGAATATAATGCTGATATTTTAAAAAGATTTGTAAAAGTGTATGAAAGCAAAGAAAATGGTGGTGAAGGTCTTAAACCAAGTTTTGCCCATGCAAGAGACCTTGCACAGATAACCCAAGCCGTCCGTATAAACAAGGGAAAAGACCACATAGATACTGAAATTCTTGAGGAAGCACTTCAAAAACATGTTCTGATTGCACTTCAAAGAATGAACATTGACATAGCTCAGGTGGCCAGAAAGACCTGCACATTTCGCGTTGAAACTGCCCAGGTAACCAAGGCTTACAGGGCCCTCCTGAAATATGGTGCTAATGAAGTTTCACAAGAATCCAATGCAGTCCTTTTAGACATGGATGAAGGCATAACACCTGTTCAAATTGCAAAATATTTAAACAATAAGGATATTAAGGTGGATAGAATAGATTTAATTGCAGAATCAAAAAAAGAACTACGTAAAACAATTCTTGAATCATAATTTTCGGATTGAATCATAGCTTCTGGAGCAGAAATGGTAAAGTTCAAATAACATCGAAACATATATGTCTATTATATAAGGTTATTAAACAGCGTTAGCAATCCACGAATATTTATGATGAACAATTTTTATGATACAAGTTGTTGTTAAATGACCCTTCCAGTTTTAATCTATGCAGATTTTGAATCACGATTGTTTTTTGTAAGTTGAACCACAAGTTGAGCTCGCTTGCCTAAACAGTGCAAATTTCACAGTTTATGGATAAACAGAAAACAGTAACAAACAGAAAACAGTAACAAAACATTAAATAAAAATAAACGGAGAACAATAAATTGAAACAGTATTTCTACTTAATTTCAGTTATACTTCTTGTGGTGGCTGCAGCTGCAGTTTTTACATATGAAAACAGTTCAGTGCAAAAAAATTATTTTGACAATGGTGAAATTTCCTTTGATTACCCGGCAAACTGGCAGAGCGTTGCAGTTAAATACTCTCAGGTTGCTTCGTTCACAGATCCAGAGTCCAGCCTTAACGTGACTGTCAGCAGACAGCCAACACCAGGGGATTACAGTTTAAACAACTTCACGTTAAACTTTACGGGAGATAATTCCAGTTTTAAACTGGTTTCATCTGAAAACATCACTGTGTCTGGAATGAATGCCCATGAAAATATTTACAAGGTCAATTTAAATGGTTCTTCCCTTGATGATGAGGAGATCTGGATTGAGAACAATGGAGTCTTGTACAGCATAATATGCACAGCACCAACTAAATCTGGCCTTTTTGGTGATGAATCACAACTTAAAAATTCTAAAAACAGTGCTGCAATTGATCTAATCACCAAGAGTTTCAGTATAAACACTTCCAGCATAAAAAACTCAAGTTCACCCTTCTGGGGGAAAATTTCAATTCCAAGCATTAATGCAAACTGGGGAATACGTTCAGACACTGTGAATGCATATAACTCAACTTATCACTTACCTGTAAGTTATTATCCTGGTGAAAATGGAGTTTGTGGTATTTTAGGACATCACACCATGTTTTCAGCCCCATTCAGTAGAATTGATGAACTTAAAACAGGAGATACAGTGATAATAACCGATTTCTTGAGCCAAAAGGTGTACACTTACACTGTCACATCAAATGGAGACATCAAATGGGATTATAAAACAAATCCTATACAATTTAATGGCGGAACCCAGGAACTGACCCTTGTAACATGTTGGCCACCAGGCAGGCAAGAAGGTGCCTTTATGATACACTGCAAACTCAGCTCAGTGCAGCTGATTTAATTTGTAACAAAAACTGATTTAATTTGTAAAAAATTTAATTAAAACAAAATTTATATGAAGTATACATGAACTAGTAATGAAGAATCATGTAATGAAGAATCACTGATCTTAAAACAATCAGAGATGAGTGGTTTGGTTTACGAGCTTGTATCAAAAATCATAAGTATCTTTAAGGATCTTGGAATCATGGAGATCCATAAAATTCATAGAAGTGATAAAAAATGGTAGATTCATCTGTTATACTGTACTCCCACATAATCCCCCCAATTGTTGCATTTATAAGCGTCCTACTCATATGTTCTGGAATAATGGACAGAAAAACACCTTATACTATCCTAGGCGTGCTCTTATTTTTTGCAGGAGGACTGCTGCCCTTCGTGGTACTGCCATTTGTTTTAGGGGGCTGATAAAAACCCAACTATTCAAGTGGCATTCAACAAAATTTTTTATCAAAGAACTTTTTTTATCAAAGAACTAGAGACTTATTGAAACTAGAGACTTATTGATCATTAGAGTTTACTACTGATTTTTTTCTCAGCAAATTTTCAGGTTAACCAAAAAGTTAAAATAACAAATTCAAAATAAAGTTTAAAATCCTTTAAAATCAAAATTAGATAATTATAATTAAAAATCAACTATTTCAGAGTTACTAATCTTTAACTTTTTTGAGTCTACCCTCAATGGTATCCCTGTTTCCACAAAACACACCCTTACCTTCAAGTTTTATTGTTGATGCCATGGAAGCGAAGTTGCCACAGATTTCTGGATCAGATGTTTCCATCCTTTTAATTACATAGGCGGCCATGAATGTATCACCCAATCCCGTTGGATCCATTGTTTGCTTGGGGATAAATGCAGGGATTTCATATATATCATCAGTTTTCCCTGAATATACAATGGCCCCTGTATCTCCTTTTGTTATTATAACTTCATCTGGTCCAAAACCTGCCAGAGTTTTTGCAACATCCGTAAGTTCATGGATGTGGGTGCCCAGTATCACCCTTGCCTCCATTTCATCAAGGAATATACCATCAAAAAACTTCAAAAATTCCTGAAAGTTATTCCACGGTTTTAAAAAAACTTTAAAACCATTTAAATGCCTTAAGTAGCCCTGTACGCCAGCATAAATAGGGATCTGGAACTGGGACAGGTATTCAACTGTTTCAACCGGAAGATCAAATGGTGAAAGTGGTGACAACAAAAATGCATCAAAGGATTTAAAATCTAATTCAGGAATATTATCCGGATTTATAGGATTAACAGGAATATTTGCCCTTTGTATCCTGTGATTCGGGTCATGGTTCGGATATATGTTTTTAAACTTCATGGTTTTATCCACAAAAACCGGGAAAACCTGAACATCATCAGGAAAGGCATTTAAAAGACTTTCATCCTCTTTTGAAACTGTTACAACTGCAGTTGTATCTATTCCTAAGTTTGAAAGCATTGCTGCCTGGTAATGTACTGCTCCACCTGTTGAATGGCAGACAGCTTTCTCCCTCACAATTGTGTCCATGGTTAAGGGGCCCATTATAAGAAACTTCATGTCTTTATCTTATGTTAGGGCACTATTAAAACTTTTAAAATTTGAACACACTTAAAAATCATCCCCCTCAAATCAATCAAAGCTGTGTTTTATTTTACCACCATGAAGTGCTGAGCCAACAAGAAACTTTTCAAATCCCAGACTGGAAAGCATTTCAATGTCCTCATCTCGGATACCTCCTCCAAGGATTATTGAGGTTTTAAGATTACTTAATTTGGATATTAATTTTTTATCAACTCCTTTTTCTGTTCCAACCCGTGAAATATCAAGTAAAATAGTTTCCTTCGGATTTAACTCTGTTAATTTATCCATTAACTCATTTAAATCAAGTTTTATATGTTTACTCAGTACATGGTTGTTTTTGATATCCACGCTCAAAACTAAGCTTTTTTTAGGAAGTTTAAATATTTCATCAAGGTATTTAAGGCTTCTAAGAGTTTCTGTTGCAATTATAACCTTGTTTGCAACCTTTAAAACTTTTTCAACACCATTAACATCCCCAGCACCGGCATCAAGCATCACTGGAAGTATCTCATTCACCTGTTTTACAAGTTGAAGGTTCGATCCTTCGCCCTCAATTGCATCCAGATCTGCAATGTACATTCGCCTGGCTCCAGCATTTTTTAAGGCTCCTGCAATTTTCACTGGATCTGATGAACCGCTGAAAACAGTTTTAAGGGGTTTGTACGTTTTTCGCATTCCTGATTTACCTGAAACTGCATTTCCATTTTTTATATCCAACACTGGGATTATCATATTGTTTGCTCCACAAAATTTCATAGATAGCTATGAAGGGCCTGGATAAAAAAATTAACGCAAGGTTAAATGGACGGATAAAAAAAAATAGTTAAAAAATTAAGAAATAACTAAAAAAATACAACTAAATGACCTAACTAAATAGTTAAAAAAATATAAAATATATATAAAAGAAAACTAATTGAAAAAAATTGGATCAATTAAAAAAAGTGTTGATGAGTTAACTGGTGATCAGTTAACTCCTGAAACTTTTGACTCAGAGTATCGTTTTTTTTTAGAGCCCTTCAACAAAGTTATCAATCGCTTTCAGGGCATGAGAAGCTGCTTCATCAGCTATACTTTCATCTGCAGAGGATAGATCGTCCAGGAGAATTTCAACAGTGACATCAACGTCGAGTCCACTTTCATGATGGAGTTCCACATTTATGTCAAGGTCTACAACCTCTTTTTTGGAAATTTTTGAAAAGATAAAGTTTTCTGCAGCATCAGCTGCAAGTTCTGATATCTTATCAAGCTCCTGGTCTGTGAGTTTCCTCAAATTAATCTTATCCCTGAGTTAATCCAGCATTCTTCATTGCTTCCTGAAGAGATGTCTGCATTTCCTGAAGCCTGCCCATTATGCGGTCTTCCTGACGTTTAACTGTCTTTTCACGAAGCTGGAGTGTTTCAACCTTATCTTCAAGTTCCTGGGTTAGTTCAGTTTTATCTGATTTTATAAGCAAGTTTCCAGCGGTTTTGTAGACTTCACCGTTTTCTTCAACTTTATTCAGTTCTTCAAGCGCCTTCTCAGTTTCCTTTATCTGAAGTTCAACATTCTGTTTCTGCATTGAAATTGCCTGTGCCTGCTGCTGTACCTGCTGGAATTGAGTTAACTGATGCTGGATATTTTGTGGAATTTCCATTTTATCACCTCTAAACCTTATCTTGGTTTTAATTTTACCGAGTTTCTGATCCCTGGCATTAAAATAGGGCAAGGATCATTTAAATTTATTTAAATTTATTCAAGAATTCAAGAAAATTGTCATTCCTTCAATTTATTTTGTTGAAGGATCTATTTCAATTTTTCAACAAGGTATTTCTAAACAATTTTGAATTTATCTTTTGAATTTGTTCTATAAAATTTCACAGACAGGTACACTTAATTCATATATATAAATAAACTCAACCAATTATTCAACTTACTTTTTATTATTCAGCCTATTTTTTGAGTTCTAAAACATCATAAGACAATTTTACCCACCTTAAATATGAATTTAAAGACGCTCGAAGGGATGTTGCATCTTCAGCATCGATCCTGATCTTCAAGGTGTTGCTGGAGAGTTCAACATTAACAGACGTCCTTTCTGAGGGCGAAGTGCGAATTTCGGGTTCTATTGACCTTAAAACAATTTCTGCATCGTCTTTACTTTCAAAGTTCATTTCAAGTTCTGTTTCAACACCTTCAAGAATTCCCACATTTGTACCTCCAATTCACAGATTCCAATATATTAGATTAAGCTCTTCAAATTAAACTCAGTTAAATCCAAAAAGTATTTAAATTTCAATCCGCCCCGATCAGGAGAATTTAAGTCTTGATCAGGAGAATTTAAAGTTTCCAGTTTTTAATGTAAATAACGGGGCCTGTTTTAATACCGTTATTACCATAAAACTCGATAACTGCCTTCCTTTCATTGTCACCCTTTTTAATAAGCAGAAGGTTCTTCTCTTTTAAATGAGATTCCGGAATATCAAAAACTTCAACCAGTTTCTTCAGATCGCTGAATTCACACTGCAAAGTGAGATCCTTCTTCTTCACCCTTTCTTGGGAGGTTGAAGTTGAAACTGTAACATCTAAAGAGATTATTGGATTTCCATTTTCATTGTAGAAATCAATTCTACTGGGGTTTCCCTTAACCTCAGACACTACTGCTGTTTTGGTAGATCCAAGTTCAGAAGATTTTAAGAGAACGTTCCGGAGGCTCATCTTGCCGCGGTTAACGTACTCTGAATCTATGACTCTGTTCAGATCTTTACAGAAGGATCTCGTTCTCTGTGAAGGTTTTCTAGATGTTGTTATCAGCATGAACTACCTAATTATATTGGATTTGGTAAAAAAATGTCTTAGATAAGTAAGTTTTGTCTTAGATAAGTAAGTTTTAGGACTCATAAATTGATGAATAATAAAGTATCATCATGTGCCCATCAAATAAATAAGACTTATCTTTTTAGAATTATCTTGCTTTTACAGTTCTTTTAACAGGCGGAATCTCCTTAAACAGTATCCTGTATCTGCAGTGCGGACATTTAGATTCACTGTACCCTTTTACATCGACAAGAGTACCACATTTTCCACATCTGTACAACTTATAAGCCTCCAACTACTCTTTTAATGTTTCTTGCTGCTGTTTTACCCATTGGAGTTGACGGAAGATATGCTCCACCTGTGAATACTGCACCACATTTTCTGCATTTCCATATTCCTGCTGAAACCCTTTTTACGGCAGGCCTATCACATTTAGGGCAAACATGATTCTTTTTCATGTTTTCTTCAACTAATTTAACTGTCCTTTTTGCTTTTCTTCCGTATCTGGGACCGAATCTTCCTGTTATACCTACTTTACTTGTTCTTGCCATTATATCACCTTAAATTATTTTATCAATTTTATTAAACTTTTGTAGAATATATTCATTAGAATGCAAATCGTTAAAAACTCTGTTTTATGAATTTTATCAATAACATCATCAGCTGATTATTTTCATTGATCTGTAAACTAATTGTATATCTTATATTTGTAAATTAACTATGTTGTATGTAAATTAACTATGTTGTAAATTTACAGATCTTCAAACAATCAGAAATTAGGATAAATGGGATTAAAACCCATTTCATTCAAGATATTTTCGAAGCTCTTCTGTCTTGTTTTTTGCAATGTTAACTGCTTTCAAGATTTCATCCCTTGTAATTGGTTTTTTACCACCTTTCTGCATTGCGCAGATGCTGCCGTCAGCCCTCATTCCAATTGAGATACGGGCGTCCATTATCTCTTCCTCTTCAAGGGATGGATCAAGAACCAGTTCATCACCTATTTTTGCAAATGTACACATTAAAGCTTTTTCATTGAAGGGCAGCGGGATCATTTTTTCATGATCCAGTATCACTTCATCGTTTTCAACAGTTGCTGTTGGTACCTTGGTATTCATGAGAGCTGCCACAGCTCCAAGTACCGCTGCATCCTGAAGGTTGCCGTCATAATCAAGAACGTGGATATCCAAAAATATCATCCAAACCTTTTTACCTTCAATTATACAGAGTTTTTCAAGGTCAACCACCTTTCCTTCTCGTATACATCTATCTGTGACCCTTGAAAGCTCTACAGAATTTTCATCAGGTGGTCCTGGTTCAAAGTTGGGAGCTGCCATTGGAAGTAGTTCTGAATTGGTCATTAGCACTCCCATTTTTGGTGTGTCCGAAAATGGTTCTGCTATCTGTGTTTTTGCACCCACAACCAGCTGAGTGTTTCCCAGTTTAACCTTTGCAGAGCCTTCAGCCTTATTGATAACACCGGTTTCAAGGGACACTTCACGGTATTCATCAAATGCTCTACCGTCTGCCCTTTTTCCCTCTTTTATAAGATATACTACGCTTTCCCTTGTAATTTCAGGAATTATGCTGACCATCTAATCACCATACCTTTCTTTTATGGCTTTCTTCTGTTCTTCACTTATTTTCATGCATCCCTCAACTGCAAGATCAATGGCCCTTTCAAATTCTTCCCCAGTGAGATGTCCATCCATCTGTAAAAGTGTGATTTCACCGGTTCTGGGCATCATGGCTATTGGAAGATCAGCCTCACCTTCCTTATCCTCAGCTTCTGAGAGGTCCATAACTACCTGTCCATTGGATTTTCCTGCTGCACATGCAACAACTATGTCGCGCATTGGAATTCCAGCATCTGCAAGTGCAACAGATGCCGCTGTTATTCCAGCACATCTGGTTCCACCTTCTGCTTCAAGAACCTCTATAAAAACATCTATGGTTGAGCGTGGAAACTTTTCAAGGAAAACTGCAGGTGTAAGTGCTTCTGATGTTATCTTAGATATTTCCACAGACCTTCTATCAGGACCGGGCCTTTTACGGTCATCCACTGAAAAGGGTGCCATGTTGTACCTGCATCTTAAAACTGCCTTATCCGGCTGCATCATATGCCTTATATGCAGTTCTCTCGGCCCATAAACTGCCACAAGTACTTTGTTTCCACCCATTTCAAGGTAAGCTGATCCATCGGCCCTTTCAAGCACCCCTGCACTGATTTTTAACGGTCTTAATTCATTAAAAGCTCTTCCATCAGCTCTTGCACTGGTTTCTGTACCTGTGCTTAAGTCACTCTCTACTGTAATCTTAATCACCTCTGATTATTGGATAAACTCCTCTCTATTTTCTTCCTCTTCTTCAGATCCTTCAAGATCCTCACTTTCTTCCTGAATTTCACCAAGAATTTCTAAAAGCATGTTACGTACTCTATCTGTTAATCCAGAGGTGTGTGACTGTTCTTCGATCATTTTTATAACTTTTTCAGCCACCCTTTCCATTTCAGGTTCGCCTTTGACCCATACAACCCCATTTTGACCCACAACAACATCACAATGGGTCTCATCTTTTATCATGTTTATCATGGAACCCTTTTTACCTATGAGTCTTGGAACTTTGGTTGGAGTAATGTTTATTAGAATTCCGCCCCTGAATTTACCGAGCCCTCTGCCTTTAAGGCCCAGTTTCACCTTCTTCACTTCATCAACGTCCACAACCCTTAAAAATAGAACGTCACCAACATCGAATGTTCTGCTTAACTCTCTTTTTTCCTTCCCAAAAACATCCGAGGCTGGCAAAAATCCGGAATATGGAGAGTTTATATCCAGATTCCACATGGAGAACCTTATATCTGTAATCTTACCAATGACCACATCTCCCCTTTTTGGAATGTACTTGCTCTGTAAGGGTATTACACTTATTTTTTTGTCCCTTATAGCAACAAGGCCTACAAGGGAGGACAATATGTTGTTTTTTTCCCTGAAAGTCCCTCTTCCAGTATGATATTCTTCATCTGCCAGAACGTCCCCGGGAACCACTATTTCCTTATCCTTTACAAATATCACATTCTGCCTCCTTTAAGTGGACTGCCAAAAAAATTAATGAGTTTCCATGGGTTCATTATTGATGTATTTAATTTTGATGTAGTTAATTAAACAATTTTATTAATTGATTAAGTAAGGTTATTGATAACAGTTTAGGAATTAATAACTGTTCATCAGATTTTTGTTCATCAGATTTTATCCATGAAATTTTTGAAATTTTATTAAAAATTTCTTGTTTAATAAAAATTGGGTAATTGTAAAGTAGGTTTACTTTAAAGGTAGGTTTACTTAAAATTGTAAATTAAGTTTTACTTAATTTACCACCTGTAGGGCCATACTTTGTTAGCCACAAGTTAATGCCTGATTTACTACCTACTTAAGCAATTTCGTTTCCACTTCTCCCCTTGTAAGCTCACTCAACTTTTCATAGAAATTATCCTGCATTCCACCGGGTATTTCAATAACAGCCACCCATGAACCGTCTTGCTGCCATTCTTCCTTCTTAATCTTTCCAAATGTTGGGATAACACCGTAAACCTTTCCTGTGAAATCTCCTGGTATCTTTATTGCCACGTTCACCTTTTCAAATCTTATGGGTATTTTGGTGCGTATGGCTTTCATAACAGTTTTTACCTGCTCATCAACGCTTTTAAAAGGATCTATATGGAGTCTGCATTCATCCATTGCTATTTCTATCCTTCTTGCAGGATGAGGAAGTTTTGTCTGGGGGTTTATGGATTCCCTGGTTATGGTTGCAACGATGAGTTTGCGTTTTTCTTCCTGCATTTCTTTCCGCTGCTGAGCCGTTAACTGAACATGACCCTTCTTTATTATGGTTACTGCAGCTTCAAGGGGATCAACCGTGTTAAAAGCCTTCATCATTGCTTCTTCAGAGGCTTTATCCCCCTTTTTAGAGTCTTTGAAGACTTCTTCAACTGCAAGCACGTCTTCCATTTTTATTTCTTTTCCACTTTTAAAGTCTGATGCAAGATCTGGATCCACCAGGATCTCAAAATGTTCCCCATAATATTCTAAACGAGCTATAACTGCATCCTCAAGGTTGATCATAATTTACTCCTCTTTTTCCTCCTTGGACTTTCTTATGAGGAGTTCTTCAACGTGCTCTGCTATTTCGTCATCTGAAAGTTTTCTGAATTTTTTATCCTTAATTCCAATTACTGCAATTTCAACGCTTTCTTTGGTGGTTTTACCATCTGTTGCCTCATATATTGCATCCAATGCAAGTTCTATGGCTTCTTCAAGATTTATATCTTCGTGGTATTTCTTTTCAAACTCTTCCATTGCCACGTGTCTTCCAGCACCAATTGCAGTGGCTTTGTACTCAATTAAAGCTCCGCTTGGATCTGTTTCAAAGAGTTTGCATCCTGTTCCATTAACTCCTCCAATTATAAGAGCTGATCCGAAGGGTCTAACCCCTCCATGCTGGGTGTACATCTGTTTCAGGTCGCATATCCTCTTTGCAAGACCTTCAACCCTTATTGGCTCGTTGTAGGTTATCTTGTTGATCTGAGATTCTGTTCTTGCCTTCTCAATGAGGGCCCTTGCATCTGCCACCAGTCCAGAGGTTGCAGCACCTATATGGTCGTCTATCTGGAATATCTTTTCTATGGATTTAGGTTCCACAAGTTTGCTTGTGGGCCTTTTGTCCACTGCAAGTACAATGCCTTCTGTTGATTTCACACCTAATGAAGTTGTACCTCTTTTTACAGCTTCTCTTGCATATTCAACCTGAAATAGTCTTCCATCTGGGCTAAATACTGTTATAGCCCTATCATATCCTGCTCCTGAAAACGGTTGCATACATATACCTCTCTATGTTTTTCGAATAACAAATGAAATTTTAAGTTTTTTTTACAAAATTTTACTGTGACACCTTTTTCAAGATGCAGCTTAGCATTTCTTGAAAAAAATATCAAGTACTGATCATAGTTTATGTTCCATATCTTTACTGTAAAGCATTTAAAAATTATTGTTTAAAACTATTTATTCATCTTGTCCTTCTGGTTTAATAAAGTTTTTTATTGTGGCTTTGATGGTTCCTGAAATTCCAAGGGTGTGGAATACAACCTTCCGACCTCTGAATTTTGTAATTGTTGGAAGTACAGCTTTTACAGCGTTTAATTCATTTCTGTTACACCGAATGATTCCCTTCATAGTACTGCTATTTTCATAATCTCCAAAATCGCATTTCCACACTTTAACGATCCAAAGATCAAATTTACCAGTTCCACATGCCCCATAAAGATCCTGTGAACCATCCCATATGATGTTTATCAAATCCTCACGCGTAACTGGTACCTGAGAGACAACCTCAAATGCAATGTACCTTTTTTTAACCCTGAGGGTTGGCGGCAGTATTTTGAGTTTCATCTGAATCATCGTTTTTCTATAATAAAAAGAATGTAATCTTAAGAATAACAATATATAGTGTAAATCCAAGAAAATTAAATCTGGAAGGGTAACTTAAGAATAACATGATTTAAATGGTATCAAAGTGTTGGTAACCCACTTACAATTGTTTTTTAAGTGGTTTTAGGTGATGTTTCTTGCTTTGAAACCATGTATCGAAAGTATTATTTTATTATTACATGTTTTTCATGGTTCTACTATTCTTACACCACTTAAAACAACACTACCCCTCATTTCATTTCTTTTAATTATTCTTTGGGGTGTCTCTGAAAGGGCTTGTTCTACTTCATTTGCTGTCATTTGAAAACACTGCGAAAGTGCAGTTATGTCCTGAGGAGTCCTTAGATCGTAGATTGATGTGGCATCACTTGTAATTATCACGGGAAAATTAAATTTTCTTTGAAGCTTTATTATACTCCTAAATTGATTAAAAACCTTATATCTATGCCTTAAACCTGTTTTAAGCAGATATTTAAGGTTTAACTCGATTGCAACCTCATTTTCTGCAGCTTTCCTTGCAAGCACGTGGTTGATCCCACCATCCCTGCATCCTTTGTAGGGTTTTGACAGTATATCAATCCGCGGATCTTCACATGCAGCCCTGTTTACCTTTAAATCACCGCCTCTAACAATCAAAACATCAGCTTTACCCCTGAACTTTTTAGTTTTCCTTTTAAGATCTTCAGGGCTTTTCACAGCCAGTTCAACAGCACTCCTAACTTGGAAGCCCGGTTTTTCGAACTCTTGTTTCAGCCTTTTAAGATCATCCCGAGCATCTTCATCATACTCATCTGAATGTTTAACAACTGCAACACCACTGTAACCCAATCTTTTTGCTTCCATGATGAGTTTTTCATTTCCACTCTTTACATGGACGTGAAAATCAAAAAAGATGTTATTCACCACCTGATCAGCCAGTTCAACTGTTTTAAGTTTTAGACGGCCTTAAATATTTCCTCTGCAATTTTCAGGGCCACTTCTTTTTTTGCAGGGTAAGCTGCAATCTTGATCTTAACGTGAACAGAATCACCATGTTCGATTACCTTTAAATCTCCAAGGTAAGCCCTTTGTTTATCAAATCTTAAAAATAGATTTCCTTTATCATCCATTTTAGTTTCAAGTTGGTTTAAAATCCTTTTTTTATCTGGATCCTTCAACTTACCTAAATTTTTGACAAAATCCCTTATTTCCCTTTTTCTGGTAATCTTGTCGCGTAAAATTAAAACAGGATTCTTGTAGTAACCTTCTGTGAGCTCACTTTGAGGTGAAGAAGTTGGAAAAAGTGTTTTAATTGCACTTTCCACTTTTCCCTGGTTTTCTGTTCCATAAACAAATGCTCTGTATGAGACGTTATGGATCATAAGTTACCTTGCCTTCTCTGCCCCTTTTCCTTTACCTCTAAGTCCCCTTCCCTTCTTACCTGCACTTGTGAGGCCTCTGAAAACACGGTTCTTGTGCTGTTTGGCGCAGATCCAGTTTATTTTAGGGTCGTTTTTAATTGAAGGACTGTTTGGGTCAACCAGGATCACTTCGAAGAACTTGAATTTTCCATCTTCCCAGACCCAGTATGAGTTTAAAACTTCGAGGTTAGGGTACTTTCGTGCAACCCTCTCTTCTGCTATCCTTTTAATGGATTTTTTTGGAGTTATCTTGACTACACCCATTCTTTTAGGTCTTCTACCTGCTGTGAACCTTGTTTTTCGCATTCCACCCCTGCGGACTCGGGTTCTCACAACTATGTATCCTTTTTTGGCTTTGTAACCTAGGGATCTTGCTCTGTCGATCCTTGTGGGTCTGTCTATTCTCTTTATTACACTTTCTTTTCTCCAAACAGGAGCTCTTTCTTGCATTAGCTCCTTAACATAGGAGTTCTTTGGATTTTTCCATGCATCTCGTATATATTTGTACATCAATTACACCTCTTTTGTTCAGCTTTCGCCACATCCATGAGACTTTCATCTCAAAAAAGTCAGGTTATTTAACTATTTAGTAATATCACCAAAATTAGCGATGATCATTATTGGTTAGATCTACTTAAAAAGGTTGCTGTCCCATCAGTTCATGATTAATTTTTTGCTCATTAATCTTTTTCATGTTATCAATGGAGTTGAAATTTAAAAAAATTTTAGTTCATGTACTTACTTTTATGTGCTTATAAAAATGTACTGCACCTAAAAAAAATTAAATGTTGTACTTTAAATGATGTTGTACTTAGAAAAATTTAAAAATTTAATATCTAAAGATTTAAGACCTCAAAAACTGCAGATTAAGGATTATTCCTTTAACTCAGCCTGTTTCTCTTGGATTATTCCTTTACCTCATACAGTATTTTTATGGCCTTTGTGAAGGCGGGTTTTCCGGCTGTTAGAAGAACAACCCTTAAAACATCCACTATTTCATCAGGGGTTATGTCTAACTCCTGCATGCCACTTATCATCTGTTTTTTTATGGCCCTGTCATCTGAAGCTGCAGCAGTTATGCCTATGGCTATGAGTTTCTGGGTCTTGTAATCAAGAACTTTTCCTGTGTAAGCTGCATCGTTCAAAGCCACACTTGCTTCATACAAATCTGGATAATCCTTTTTAAGGTGTTTCATTCCCTTGCTGAAAAATACTTCATCTTTCATTGTATACCCCCAAAATTTTCTTTATTCAATATAATTTATGACCCTCAGAACATATAATCTTAACTTGGATTTTCAAAAGAATCTCATGGATTTAGATGAAACCCCATTTTTAGGTAGAAAAACATTCTATAAATTTTAAAAACGTCAAATTTATATTGAAGTTTTAAACTAAACTTAAAGGTTATAAAGCCCCTTTATTTTCCCTTCCTTCCCTCATACCAGTTCCAGCTTCACGGCGCATTTTATCCGGTTTGAAGAGCATCTTAACAACGTTATCTGCATGTTCCCTTGCCCGGTTTTCTGCAAGCTGTTTGAGGTCCTTATCATCGATTCCTTCATCTTCATGGATGAACACCTCAATTATGTGTGTGTTGGTCATTAACTGTGCATTTATAAGTCCAGTGGAGGCTTCATGGGCACATATTTTATCTATTTTTTCAGGGCCTGGCATTCCAAATGCCATTACAAGATCGCAGCCCTCCTCTTCAATGAGTTTCTTTGATGCCACAGGAAGGTCCTTCACACCGGGTACAGTGCGCCTTACAAACTTTATGTTTCCAACTTGTTTCTTAATCTGATCCAGTGCAGCTCCTGCCATGTCAAACCTTGCAAATGTGGTGTCGCAGATTCCTATCTTCATTTTATCACCCGTAATCTTGATTTTATTGCAGATAAACTTTTAAAACAATGATTGCATCATGAATGATGTATCATAAAATAATATTACGGTTGAACTATAAAATTATTTTGAAATAAAATTATTTTGAAAGGTTAATTTTGAGCTTTCAAACTTATTTATTAAAGTTCTAAGAGTTTTAAAGGGATTAATGCATTGAAAAGTTTTAAAAGGGATTGATGCATTGATCTTTTGGGGTATCCTGAAATTCTGAAGTTAAGTGTTGCTGAAATTGTTCTCAACTAAAGATGTTCACTAAAAAAATGAAAAGGGTATTTAAGACTTGAATAATTTTTTAAACCTTTATTAAATTTAAAGATTATTAAAGCCCAAATGACTTTTTAAGCAGATCAACGTTCACAGATCCTGCACGGAACATATCCCCATTTCTGATATCATTAATTACAACTTCTGCAGGTGCGAACATTCCCTTGTCTATCTTGTAGAAGTCAAATCCTGCCTCTTTAAAGACGTCATAGAAGGGTTTGCCGTATCCTTCAGATGAGGATGATGGCAGTTTCTCTGCAACAGCCTCCAGATCGTCACCTTCTTCAGATTCTATGTAGTAATAAGTTCTACCTCCAAAGAGCACTGCATCATTGGTTTTTCCCATTGCTTTAAGGCCGTCGGGAGATACGGGTGCTATTGGTGCTATTCCTGCTGCGTGTTTGACCTTGTTCACATCGAACTTTAAAAACTCGAGCATCTTGTAGGTACCATTTTCAACAACCCTTCCTGCAATTTGGATTGAACCGACAAGGGATGCTGTTGGAGCAACCAGAAGGTAAACATTTTCTGGTGAGACACCACAGTCTGAGGCTATTGAATCTGCCACATCTGCACCTGGAAGTTTGTCAGATTCTAGCGTTAATATTGCAACATCTGCATCGTCCTTGTATCCTATTGCCTCATACGTTTCTGCAGGTTTCAATGCTAAAGCCCTTGCAGGACCAGAACCGAGTGCAAAGAAGTCACCAACACTCACAGACCAGCCTGCCTTCTGGGCTCCAAGTGTGGATATTGCTGGGAAACTTGTTTTTATCTTAACAGAAGGTATGGCAAAGTTCTCTGAGAGGTCTCCTGGAATGGAAATTCCCACCTCTGCAAGTCCACCTAAACAAACCTTGGTGTAAAGCTCTCCTGCTTTAAAACTTCCAAGAACGTTAACTCCGCAGTCTATAATTGTTGAACCGTTTTCGAGTTTACTCACTGCTATACCAAGCATGTCTGCCTTTTCAATCATTTGATCTACTGTTTTTTTTGCTTCAAGATTGACACTTACCATTGTTTCACCTCATAAGTCAAATTTTTTCATAATTTTTACAATAGGTTATACATTTACAATTAGATTAATTATAATTTAATTTTCAAGTTAATTCTTTTTAATCCAACAATATTTTTAAGCTTTTTTATTTTAACTTTTGAGTTTTAGACACTGTTAAAAATCATGTTTTACAGTGACATTTTTATGCTAAACAATGACATCTTTATTTTAAACAATAACTTCTTTATTTTAAAGCTTTATATTAAAGCCCATGTCAAAAAAAATAATGTTTGAAATTTTTAAAATTAAAATTTTCTTTAAAATTAAAATTTCCAGAAAAATGAAGTTTTGAATAAATAAAAAGAAAAAATAAAAGTACAGCTGATTTAGATACTGATTTGAATAAAGTTTAAACAAATTTAAGTAAAATTAATTTTAAAATTAATTTTAAACCCTTTTAGCCTCTTTAAAGTTGACCTCGTAGATGTGGGCGCTTATGGAGTGGATGGTGATCGTTCCAACCTCAACTCCAACCTCCGCTGCTGCGTACTGGGCTAGGTTGCTGAGTCCAACCGCATTGGGGAACCATGCCCCATAGATATCATGAGATCTCCACAGTCCTGTGGTGTTGAGCTTTCCATCCCGGATCTTGAAGTCCACAAGTATCATGCAGGGTACTTCATTGTTTTTGGTGTCAACTGTTGGGTCCCAGGTTATGGATATTGCTCTTCTTGACTCTTTAAAGTTTTTAAGCCTGTTTATTGCTTCCTGTATCTGGTCAATGTCGTCAAAGTGTTTTCTGAGCCTGTTGCCGTAGGTGTAAACAAATCCCTGTTTGTCGTCGCTTAAAAACTGGTCTGCATATTTTTGAAGCTTTTCACCCTTCCAGAAGTATCCCTCTGGTTCCTGGGTGTCAAGCGGGTCTTTGATGACCACAACGGTGTTCAGAAGTTCCTTTGTAATTGACCCCCTCTCATCGGTTATTTCAATACCCTTCTTCATTATGGTTTTTACAAGGGCTTTCCATCCCTCTTTTATGGTTGGTACCCTTTTCAGGATAGCCATTTTACCGCCTCCGTCATTGATTTGAGTTTAGAGAATGCAGCTTCCTTTGGAAGCATTCTCATTCCACAGTCAGGGTCCACTATTATGTTCTCTGCCCCCACACATTTAACACCTCTTTTTATGAGTTCTGAAACCTTTTTGGGGTCTTCAACTTCCTTCTTCTTGGTGTCGATGCATCCAAATCCTATCTTTTTACCTTTGGTGAGGCCTTTATTTGCTGCTACTTCAAGAACATCGATGTTTCCAGGGATCCCTGCAAATTCACAGTCTATTATGTCCACAGGGAATGTTAAAAGCTTTTCAAACACGTCACTCACATTTCCACAGACATGCATGGCTGTTGGGACCTTCAGATCTTCTGTTATGATTTTAACAGCTTTTTTTGCAGTTTTTATATCTGGAAGTCCGGTTGACAGGAACGGTTCATCAATCTGAACGTAAACTGCCCCTGCTTCTTCTAAAAATTCTGCTTCCCTCTTTAAAGCATGAGCTAAATCAATTATGGCTTCATCTTTGTTCTTATAAAAACCTTCAATTAGGGATGAAAAGATAATGGTGGAAGGACCTGTAATTATGCCTTTAACTCCCTTAACACCATCCTCAATTGTGCCCTGATTTGAACTGTACTCCCGGGAGATGCCTTCAGAAAATTTTAAGGCATATTTAAGGTCTTCAGCGGATATGGATGTGGTAGAAGGTTTTATTTTCCCGAGAACTTTGGGGGTGTTGCCTTCAACTGTCATTCCTGGAATGGCCCTTGCAAAGATCTCAACCATACCTGCCCTTACCTGTCCATCAGATATGATATCAATTCCTACTTTTATCTGATCCCGCACTGCAGCTTCTATGGCGGGTTTGTAATCATCGTAAGTCCCAAAAAAACTTGAAAGTTTCTGGGATAGAGATGATGGTTCCTCTGGTAGTGAAGGATAACTTCCAACAACTGTGGTCAACATTTTCTAACCTCTAACGAATGAATTACTGATTCCAATGAAATTCTATCATATTGAATATGTTTTGATGGTATATAAAAAAACACGATTCAAATGTCATTGCAAAAGAAAAATTATCTGCACTTATTAAGATCTGCATTAAGATCTGCACTTGTTAAATGAAGGATCATAAATGATTGTATTCTGGACTTGAGTGTCAAAAACAGGATTTAAACGAAAGTGCCATGGTTGTTCTCAAAAAATAGCCTGAATTATTCAAGTAACTGGCACCTTAATCTTCTGGTATCTGCTACAAGGATTTTATTAATCTGCTACAAGGATTTTATTAATAATCCATTCTACAGACTCCATTTTACAGGTCCTTAACCAATTTTATAATTTACTTCATAATTTCAGTTCAATGAATAAAAGCTGATGGTTTTTGATGAATGGATTTGATGAATGGATTTAATGAAAACATCAAGGACCATCCTTTTTCAACTCAATGATGCTCTCACAGCATTCATCGCCCATGCACATCCTTTTACTGAATCTGTGGGTGTATCTTGGATTTAAAGCTTCAATGGCACTTTTACAGTAAGCTTGACATAGATGGTGCACGTTCATGGTGGGAGTGCACGTCTCTTTGTGTATGTTCAGCATAGGACAGTGGGTTAAACAGTCAACCACACGATCTTCCGTTTCTTCCAGGGTCTCATATTCCCATTCCCCCATGAGAATCATTCTAACAAGTCTCCAGGTGTCACTGACTTCTATGGCATTTTCAGTACCTAGTTTCAGGGAATCTGCAATTGATTTTATTTCTCTTCCTCCTTCAGTCCAGAAGGCCAGCCCATAATTTATAAATAAAGTTTGAGCCGTTCTTGTTGCAATTTTCCACTTTATTTCAGCAGATATATCCTCCAATTCCATAGTTTTGCACCCCCTTTATTAATTTAATGAATTAATTTGAACCATGGTTTTCTCCTTCATCTCTTAACTCAACAACAATCTCACAGTAAGGATCACCCTTACACATTGTTTTAGTGAATTTTTGGGCGTATTTAGGGTTTAAAGTCTCAACAAGAGCTTTACCATATTCTGAACAACCTTCAAACAGTTTTATGCCTGGAGAACCTGTTTCTTTAAGTGAATCCATGATAGGGCAGTTTTTTAAATGAACTACAACTTTGTCTTCGTTAGCTTCCAAGGTTTCATATTCACAATTTCCAATGAGGATCCGGGTCAATATCTCCCAGGAGTCCAAGATCTCCATAGCATCTTCAGCTTTTAGTCCCATTGAATCAATCATGTCTTTTATTTCTTTCCTTATTTCAGCTGCAGATCTACGATTTTCCACTGGTTTTTCGCTTTCTTCCCTGATAGACGGTTTAATATGGGTTGATCTATTCATTAACCCCCATGCAATACCCAAATAGTGTTCTTGACTGATATTGTTAAGTTCTAAAAGCATTTCTTGTTCCTTGGTGAGGTTGAGAACGTTGCTGAAGGCCATTCTGTTAAATATAGACGTGGCTACAGGATCCATATCTTTACGTATTGTTCCTTCATCCATGCCCTGTCTGTAGGCTTCAGCCATCATCTGCACCATGTTATTGACCTCTTGCAGAAATTTCAATACGTTAGGATCAGTGGGATCCTCAAATTTCATTCGATGAAGTTCCGTTATTACATTCCACTTCTGTGGATTTTTGAGGGAAAAATCAATAACTCCAGTTCCCGAAGCCACGATCTTTTCAGAACCTGTCTTGCAAAGGTCAACTTTTTCCTTTACAACTTTGTTCATCTCTCTGTTGAGTTTGGCATTGACAGCTGCGCATAAACTGTTTTTGTTTTTGAAATAGAGGTATATGGTTCCCTTAGCCACATCTGCTTCCTTTGCAACATGATCCATTGTCATTAGTCTAAACCCCCTTTCAGCTATCACTCTCTCAGCAGCATCCAGTATGAAATTCTTCTTTTTTTCCTTCTTAATTTCCATTCTTGTGCTCATATTCCAACCCAATAATGGTGATTTTTTACATTTTGTGCTCATGCACCCTGAAAAGGCATGCAAACAAATTTTTGAATTTTAGTCATTTATGTACATTGGTCACTTATATATTAATGGTCATTTATGTATACTAGTCATTAATGAATATTAGTCATTAATACTAAATAAAAGTTTCCATTACATAAAAGTAAAAAAGTGAAATCAATTAAAAATAAGTAAATTAAAAATAAGTAAATTAAAAATAAGTAAAAAAGAAGTTGATTAAATTTTGATTAAATTAACTGGATAAGACTCTCAAAGACTGAAATCCCAGAGCTTTAAACTTTCAGTCAATTGCAACTGATTTTATCCTGGCCAATTCCTCATCATCAACTGGAATTTCAATGACAGCTGTTCCATAACATGGTTTGGTGTATGGAATCATAACCATCTTAGTTTCTTCATTGATTCCTATTGGTACAGGTGGAAGACCTATTATACGAGCTCCAAGTATTTTTTCTCCAGGATTTACGTGGATTACCTTGACAGCTTCTTTTTCAATGAGTTTAGCACAGTCTTTAAATCCAGATCTTGAAGCCAGTATTTTGTAATCCTCTGATTCCTGAAGATATATTTCAAGACAAAACGACATTTTAACCCTCCATTTTCTTGATAACCCTATCAAATTTGACTTTCAATGGTGTTGGATTGTGATAAGCTCTTGCCGATATTATTTTAGCATCTGTGTTGTCCTGAACCGCTTTTTCAAATTTTCCAAGCAACTCTGCATCCTTTTCAAAGACCAAAGCCAGAGATTCTGTTTTAAGAATATGGTTGAAGGTTACGAAGTATGAAACAGCGGCATCTTTATGTACAAACCCTAAAAGAAAATCAAATGCATTTTCCTCCAGATTTTCAAGACAGGATTCTATGTCTATCTTGTTTTTTATATAGAATTCTTCTGGGTCTGAAACTTCAATAAGCTTCATTGCAGAAGGTGTGCCTGCAACTGTAACTTCATATCCGTTTTCAGAAAGTTTACATGCAGTATATACTGCCATAGGCGTCTGAGATGGTGCTTCTGGACATCCCAATAATACCAAAGCTTTTTTCATGATTTCATCTCCTTTTTATCCATTGACTAATTTTTATTGACTAATTTTTCTTAACAATCAACACATGAGCAACTACCAGTGCACTCAAGAACATGAAGGTTACCATTGCTGTTCCATTTATTGAACGTGTCATTAAAAACAGCCCCACAAGTGCCTGGGCTATGAATGCTGTGAGGGATCCTATAAGTAATGCCTCTCTTCCAAGGTATGTTTTATTACCCTTTTCCCTTTTTTCCCTGTAAGCTGTTAATATTTTCAGACCTAAACAAATTACGAATACACACCATAGGAGTAAAAGTGCAAGTACAATGTATCCAAAATCAAAGGAAATTCCAAATATTCCAGGCAGCATGTAGTCGATCACATCTTTTTTAGTGACTAATATGCCATAGAACAGGGGAAAGGGCAGTCCAAACTGCATGATCATTGATATTGGTAATGATATGTATCCACTTGAACTTCCAAGGTCTGCAGAACCCCAGTAACTCGATCCAACAACGTGACCAAAGAGGGTTGTGTTGTGGATAACCATACTGATACTGGGCAGTGCATACTGTTCAATCCTTGATATTCTAAGGAGAGGGCTTAATATTGACATGGAAAGCAATCTTGAAAGTATTTCAAGGGAACCAAATCCCGCAATAACAACAGCTAAAATTAGAAACATTCTTTTGAGTGTGAAAACTGATTTCTGGCGGAAGGACTTTGATATCAGGAAAAATCCAATTAAAAGTCCCAGGAACCATAGCAAAAGGAATGACCTGTGCATTAAACCTCCAACAATGGCTATAATAATAATTAAAAGTATTGTAAATGCTTTGAGATTTTTAACTCTTATTCCTGCTTCCTGCATCATTGGAAAAGCTGCTAAAACTGTTACAATTACAAAAAGCGCAATCGGACCATAAGGGTGCGTGAACTCATGGTGTGTCAGTCCGGGTATGAAAAGACAGAGGGCATCCACTCCAAAAAGGGCCGTGAATCCCAGACTTAAAATTAAACAACCCACAAGTACAATACTTAAGGATAAGGGCACAATATTTAAGAGGAACATTACCCCCAGTTGTATTACAAGCGCTACTTCTATTATGAACTGAAGATGATTTTGAGCAATCAACATCCTGTTCCTCCAACCAGACTTACCATCATCATTTCCTCTTTCATAAATTTAATCCTTTAATCTTTAATCCTTTAATCTTTTTATAAATATTCAACAACAATTGCATGAAATGGTTAATCAAAATTCTTAACGTTATTAAGTAATTTCTTAACATTATTAAGTACTGTTTGTGCTGGAAAATTTTTATGCTTAAAAATATTTTTTTTAAAATCTAATCGTTAAAATTTAAGATTACCCTGTTAAAATTTAAGAAATAAATCCAAAACCCACATAGGATCAATTGTTGAGCCTTGAACTTTTGATCTATAACTCGTCTCAATTTGCAAGGAATTATATTAGGAATATGAATCTCTGAATTTCCAATCAATATGAATCAAGTTAATAAGTATCACTGCAAATTATATTCCCAAAATGTACTTTAATTGCTTCATTCTCTACATTTCACTTTTAATGGAAATCCTATTTAAAAATTTTATGAACAAGGTTTATAGGATAAAATAAACTGAGAACGGATTAAATTATTTTAAAAAAGACCACCCTGTGTTCTCCGGGACCGTTGTAATTTCTAATAACATTTAATCCATCAATATCAATTGTTTTATCATTTTCATACTCCTTAAATCCTAGGGTTTTGTAAAATGAAACTGCAACCTTGTTGCGGGGTTTGGTGAGAAGGTAAACTTTTCTACATCCTTTATCCCTTAAAACTTCAAAGAAACTTTGTAAAAGGTATGCTGCTATACTTTCCTTTCCAAAACCGGGTTTTACACAGAGAATATGTATGTAAGCATTGTTTGGATCCACTGGGGATATGAAACCCAAAAGAAATCCAAGTACACTTTTTTCTGCAGAATCTTTAACTAGGAATGACGTGTTTCTAAAGAACTTTGTGAACATGTGATAAATGGAGTTCTTCTCCCTTGTTATGGAATTACACTTTTCTGCAAGTTCTGCTATTTTAAGAAAATCATCTCCACGAACATTTCTTACCGTAATATCCTTCATTATTTTCCTCCCATAACTTTCAAGGTTAGCATTAAGTTTAAATATGACCAAGTTAAACTACTTTATAAGGGCTGGTAGCTCAGGAGGTAGAGCGTCGCCTTGGCATGGCGGAGGCCCCGGGTTCAAATCCCGGCCAGTCCATTAAATTTTTAACTTGTCTTAAGTCTTTATTAATCTATTTTAAGTTTTAACTCATTTTAAATCTTTAAATAATCATGAACTGTTTAAATGCTTGAAAATCTTTTCTTAATAAGTTCATCTGTTAGTTTCCTATTATTATAACTGGGATGATCCCAAAGTTTAAGTTTCAGTTCTTCAATTATAAAATTTGTTATAAAAATATAAAATTTGTTATAAAAATATAAAATTTGTTATAAAAATAATTAAAAATGATAATAAATCATTAATCAGAGAAAATAAATCAATTAAGTAAAATGGATCAATTAAAAGTTTTATTTACTTCTTTTAAGCCTTTAATCACTCTTTTTAAGAGCTTAACTTGCCAATAATTTTTAACTTGGTAATCATTATTTTAGTATGCAAACACACTTAATTCTTAATTTTTTTATCTTAATTTTTTAAGCATGTCCATTTTATGCCGAGTTGTGGGATAAAAATTCTAGATTCGCTGCATGAAATCAAAAAAATAAATATTAAAAAAAAAAGGGATTAAAAAAAGGATTACAGGTAAATTATCGATCCTTAATAAACCCGTCAATAGCACTTATAATCTCATCTAAACCTTCACCGGTTTTGAGACTGCTTTTTATGACATTTATATCAGGATTGATCTCTTTAACATCTGCGACCATTTTATCCGAGTCTGCACCAACTGCATCTGCAATGTCAACCTTGTTTATGATAACAAGGTCTGCATCCTTGAATATTAATGGGTGTTTCTCAGCTGTGTCATCTCCTTCAGTAACGCTTATTACAACCATTCTTATGTGGGATCCAAGGTCGAAGTCCACAGGACAAATGAGGTTTCCAACGTTCTCTATGAAAAGCAGGTCTATGTCCTTAAGGGGCAGGTCAGGAAGGGCGTGCTCAACAAGATGTGCATCAAGATGGCATTCTTTGCCTGTGTTAAGTCCCACAACAGGCACGTTATATCTTTCAATTCTTCCAGCATCGAATTTACTTATAACATCCCCTGCTATCACACCTATCTTGTAATCCATCTTCTGTATCAGGGTTTCTATGAGTGATGTTTTTCCAGAGCCTATGGCTCCTAAAACATCTATTGAAAATGTGTTGGCTTTATCGAATATTTTCTGGTTTCTCCTTGCAAGCTTTTTGTTTGCAACCATGATATCGTGTTGTATCTCAATATCTGCGATTTTATGCATTTAATCACCCTCTAAAACGAATCGAACTTCATTATAAAGTCCGTTGTTAATTTATCCTACATTAAAATTCATATGATTTTAAAGTTCGTATCTTAAAAAAAAATTCATGTTTTTTATGTTAAATGTTTTTTAAAATCTATTAATTACCTTCCTGTCCAAACCATTTAACCTGTTAATAATATATTAATATTATGTTAATATTTGGTACAGAAAAAATATTTGTCCACCAATAATTTCATCATGAGATCTATCTGGAAGCATTCTAATAAACTTTATTTACCACCAGATTCATTCACTACCTGAAGCGTCTGCATCATCTTCCTGTTCTATTTTAATTGTTTTAACGTTGCATTCACGTCCTGCAGTTATTTCAAGATTTCTTCCACCACATTCAGGACATCTTACAATTGCCAGATAATGATCAGAACCATCCATGTTAGGCAGTCCTTCATAGTTACATGTTTTACAGTCAATTTCCACTGGAACTTCTTCTATATTAATTTTTGAGCCTTCAAGGAGTGTGTTCTCGACAAGAACATCTAAAAGGAATTTAAGCTGCTCCGGGTTGAGCATGGTGAGTTGCCCAACTTCTATAGTTACTTCAAGTATCTCTGTAGCGTTGTTTTTCTCTGCAACATCCAGAACTGTTTTAACCATAGCATTAGCCATTGAAAGTTCGTGCATTCAGCCACCTCTTCTATGCTACTTACGTTGATCCTACTATTGGTGGAATCTGGTTAATAAAGTTAACAAATTAATTTTTCAGATAACTTATTTTATTTATCATTCAATTATCTATCATTCAAAATAAGTAAAATCTACGAAAAAGTTTTGTTGAACACGCCAGCAAAATTATTAACAAACAGCTCAAGTCTCCCTAAAATGAAACTTTGGTTGGTAAGGAATTTAGAAAATTTTTGTAGTAAAATTATTTTTGTAGTAAAATTAAAATGCAACTTTTAATCAATGAAAAAAAAATCTTTTCCAGAAGTTATCCATATTACTTTGTCTGCATAGTTATTTAATTGAAATTGATAAAATACCTATAATTGTTTACTTGATAAAAAAATTGATAAGTACTAGTTTGAATAATCTAGATCTGTGATAATTGAAGTTTACAATGATTTTAGGAGTAACAGGTGATATTTTTGATAATTGGTGGATCCGCTTCACAAAAATTAGCTGCAAAGGTTGCATGGAAATTACAAGACACCTTAAGTCCCATTGAAACCAGGAAATTTCCTGATGGTGAACGTTACATAAGAATAAAGGGTGACATCCCCCAAGACGTGACTGTGGTCCAATCAACGGGTTACCCCCAGGATGAAAACCTCATGGAACTCTTCCTCATCCTGAAAAACCTTAAGGATCTTGGAGTTAAAAACATAAAGGTTGTGATTCCCTACTTTGGATATGGAAGGCAGGAGCGCAGGTTCAAAGAAGGAGAAGCTGTCTCAGCAGCTATAGTTGCAGAACTCCTTGAAGCTGCAGGGGCATCAGAGATATTCTGCATAAACCTGCACGAGAAAGACATGAAAAAATTCTTCAACATTCCTGTACACGAAATATCGGCAATGCCCACGATAGCAGAACACCTCAAAGAAATGGACAATCCAATTATAATCGGACCCGACAAGGGTGCCCTTGGATTTGCAGAGGAAATTGCAGGGATCCTGGACTGTGACTGTGATCACCTGGAGAAGGTGCGGCTCTCACCAACGAAGGTTGAAACCAAACCGAAAAGCATTGATGTTAAAGGCAGGGAAGTTGTGATAATAGATGACATAATAAGTACGGGTGGAACAATCGTCAACGCCACCAAGATCCTAAGGGAACACGGTGCCAAAAAGGTTGTTGTTGCATGCGTACATGCAGTACTCGTTGAGGATGCACTATTGAAGATCTTCGCAGCAGGTGTGGACGATGTGATCGCCACAGATACCCTTCGATCAGAGGTTAGTGCTGTTTCTGTAGCTTCTCTTATTGCTGAAAAGTTAGAAGAAGTTTAATTGAAAGAAATAATTGAAAAAAATGAGATTTTGTAGTTGAGAAATTGATATTTTACTTGAGATATTTTACTTGATAACATCAAGTTTCAACAATAATTTGCAACAAATCTAATTTATTTTTAAATTTATCGTACTGCAACAAATGGAATCTTATATTTCTAGATTTATAGATTCTCTTTCTTCTTCAATTCTTTTTTAACCATAATTTTAACTTTTTTTTAAAAGATTAATTAATCTTTCTAAACAAAGACAAAAAAATGGATAAAGACAAAAAAAGACAAATAAACGTTTTTAAAATAGTAAAATTAGGTTAAGATCCACTTTAAAAGTCTCAGTAAAAAGAGTTTTTGAAATTGTAAAAGAGTTTTTGAAATTGTAAAAGAAAGTCTTTGTAACATATTTAAAATCAGACCTTAAAAATCAGACTTTCAACAGGGAATACTTAATCAACTGCCCAGGTCTGTTTTCAGGACTGCATATTCCCTCAGATGTTTCACCTGCATTTTTCGCCGCAGTCTTTTGCATTTTTTCCTTCTGTTCGGGAGTGTAATCGCCAAAATACAATCCTTCTTCATCTTTTTTCAGCACGTCGTATTCTACAGGGCAGTCTGCAACAGAAGGTACTAAAAGACAGCCATCTTCACTTACATCCTGTTCAACTCCAATTTCCCAGCCCCTGCTGAGTACCGCTGCATGATTCAACATTTCAACAACTGCATCGTTCTCCGCTGTCACGTATCTGGCCGTGTTCTTGAAATCAGCACATGTTGCACCATTTACAATCTTTGATTCCCCACCAAGAACGAATTTACCGGTTGCACGCACCTTAAAAAGGGGGTACTTGCATGCATCATCCAGAAAAGTTTTGATGACTATTTCCCAGTTATCATCCTCAAAGGATGCTTCCCTTTTAACATACAGTGTAGTTTCATCCTGATTTTTAATAGGTTCGGGTTTTTTACTCTGCCATTTACCATTTAAGTCAGCGTATTCAAGCATTTTATCACACACCTTGAAACATTTAGTTAATGAAACATTTAATCAGTAAAATATCTTCAGATAAAATCTTTATAAAAGAATATCTTTAGTATTCTATTCTTTAGTGTTCTATTTATTTCTCGTATTTTATTATTCATTCAATTAATCCATTTGATTGAATGATCTAAAAATCAGGTTATACACAAAAAAACAAGTTACAAAAAATAGAATATGCAAAGAAAAAAATGGAATAAAAATCTTATTTCCTTTTATTTGCAGGTTCAACATTTACAGATTTGCCTTTTATTCTGGATCCACTCATTATAGAGATAAATTCACTTGCGCTGGCTTCAGGAACTTCCACAAACGAGAACTTGTCAAAAACATCTATTTTCCCTATTGTTGAACTTGAAAGACCTGTGCTGTCTCCTATAGCTCTTATTATGTCTTTTGCTTTGATCCTCTGTTTGCGTCCCACATTCATGAAAAATCTCACCATACCCGGGCTTGCACCAGTATCACCAAAGTCAGCTGCTGGTTCAGGAGTTTCTTTTTTCCGGGTCATGACAATTTTAAGAAGGGCTGCAGCCAATTCAACAGAGCTGTAATCTTCTTCCATCATTTTTTCAACAATATGTATCTGTTTTTCCAGATTTTCTGCGTTAATAACATGTTTAACATTTTCCAGGAATTTGTTGGTTTTGATCTCTTCAACATCCTTTATGGACGGTATCTGATGCTGTTCAATCTTGGTTTTGGTGTACTTCTGTATATCTCTGAGCTGGTATATCTCCTTTCCAGACACAAACGTAAAGGCCATACCTTTTTTACCTGCCCTACCTGTTCTTCCAATCCTGTGAACGTAATACTCATCATCGTTTGGCACGTCGAAGTTGAAAACCGCTTCAACGTTTTCCACGTCGATTCCCCTTGCAGCCACATCCGTTGCAACCAGGACATCGATCTTACCCTTTCTGAACTTGGACATGACCCTGTCCCTCTGGTTCTGGGTCATATCTCCGTGGAGGCCGTCTGCGGCATATCCTCTTATCTGGAGGTGTGTTACAAGTTTGTCCACCCTTCTTTTGGTGTTGCAGAATACCAGGGAAAGGTCGAAGTTATTTATGTCAAGAAGGCGTGAGAGCAGCTCCAGTTTCATTTTCTCCCTAACCTCAAAGTAGACCTGCTGGATCTCAGGTACAGTGAGCTCCTGGTGAACCACTTTAAGGAATTCAGGGTCGTTCTGATATTTACGGGTTAAGCTGAGAATGTCACGTGACATTGTTGCAGAGAAAAGGAGTGTTTGTCTTTCACGTGGCATGTCCCTTAAAACAAATTCGATATCGTCCCGAAATCCCATATCCAACATTTCATCAGCTTCATCCAGAACCATGAGCTTTACATTTCCCATTCTCAAGGTTCCTCGCCTCATGTGGTCCATGACACGGCCAGGTGTTCCTATTATGATTTGCACTCCCTTTTTAAGGGCTTTGATCTGTCTCTCTATTGGTTGACCACCGTAAACTGGCAGTACCTTGATCTTATCCATGTACTTGGAGAGTTTCCTGATCTCCTCTGCAACCTGAATTGCAAGTTCCCTGGTTGGACAGAGTATCACTGCCTGCAGATTCCTGTCTCCCGGATCAACCATCTCAAGTATGGGGATTCCAAATGCAGCTGTTTTTCCAGTACCTGTCTGTGCCTGCCCTATAACATCTTTACCAGCCAATATGTGAGGTATTGCCAGAGATTGGATTGGTGTAGCTTCTTCAAATCCCATATCTGCAACAGCATTCTCTATTTCAGTGGATATATTCAAATCTTTAAATTTAAGTTTTTTCATTTTCGTATCTTCCTTTATTTTACGTATAACTCAATTAAATAGCGTTATATCTTGTAAGCTCCTAAATCTTCAGTAAAATTAGTATGAGTAATTAATGAAGTTCAATTGAGAATTCATTCAGAGTCCAAGATCACCATTCTACTAAAATTTATATTGAATATGTTTGTTCATCCATATAACATTATGTCAGAACGTCCCCTAAAAATGGATCTTTAAGTGCCAAGATTTTTTTTCTTTAGGTTTACAGTTTTTCTTTATTTGAGATGAGAGGACATCCAAAATTCAAATTAAAACATCAAACCAGATTATTTCCCATGAAAACCTTGAAAAATGAAGATTAAATGCTTTAAATTATGATTTGACCCAATAGATCTTGCATGTAATTAATAAGTTTGCATGATATTAAAATAAAATCCTTTTAAATAAAATCCTTCCAAAATTATTTTAAAATTATTTTAAAATTAGATCAATGCAATTGAAACCTTAAAAAACCAGACTAAAAAAAGTAGAAATAAAAAATACCTAAAAAATATTAGGAATAACCTGAACTCAAAGTTTAAAAACTTCAAGAGTTATTCAAAGGTTATTCAATGGGTTGTAGGGTTGTTGTTAATAATTCCCTTTGGAACCATTTCTGTAATTCTTCGCATCTTCTCAATCAAACTCTTTTTGCCCTTTCCAACCAGTGCGTATTCAAGAACATCACTCAGGGTTTCAACTGGTATCACTTCAATTTTGTCCTTGTATCTTTCCTCGATCAATACATCAGCCATGTTAGATTTTGGTATTAAAACCCGTTTGATGCCCGCTTGAGCTGCAGCCTCAATTTTGCCCGTAACACCGCCCACAGGGAGCACGTCTCCCCTGACACTGAGTGATCCGGTTAATGCCAGTGATTGGTCCACAGGTATGTTTTCAAGTGCAGAAACAACTGATGTTGCAACTGAAACACTTGCACTGTCTCCTTCAACACCTTCATAGGTCTGGAGGAACTGTATGTGTATGTCATATTTGGATATGCTGGTTCCTGTATTCTTTTTAATAAGTGCACTCACGTTCTGCACTGCTTCTTTAGCTATGTCACCAAGCTTACCCGTTGCTATTATCTTACCTTCTTCTATACTTTGGGCAGGTGCTGCTTCTGCTGCTATTGGAAGGACTATACCGCTTCTATCTCCAATTATGGCCAGACCGTTCACCCTACCAATTTCAGTGCCCTCTGTTTTGAATACACTGTATTCCTTCCTTTGAACTATGTAGCGGTCAGCTATCTGCTGTTCCAAGGTTCTTGCAAGTTTTTTAGCATTTAAGACGTGGTCAACTGTGACGAATTCTGCGTTTTCACCTTTAGCTATGTCACCAGCAGCCCTTACAAGCCCTCCCAGATCCCTCAACTTCAGGGTCAACGAATCTTTTTTACCGGATCTTCTCTGAGCTTCCCTTATAATTTCTGCTATAGCTTCTTTACTGAAATGAGGTATTCTACCATCTTTTTCAACTTCCTGAGCAACAAATTGGACCAGTTTATTCCTGTTTTCCTCTGTGTCAGGCATTGAATCCTTCATGAAAACCTCGTAACCATATCCACGTATCCTTGATCTGAGTGCTATGTGCATGCCCTCAAGAACTTTGAGGTTTCCAGATGCAACCAGCACAAAGTCACAGGGTACTGGCTGTGAACGTACCATGGCTCCACTGCTCGTCTCGCTCTGTCCTGTTATGGAGTACTTTCCTTCCTGCATTGCAGTTAAAAGCTCCTGCTGGGTTTTCATTTGCATGGTTCCGATTTCGTCTACGTAAAGCACACCCTTGTTTGCCCTGTGTATCATTCCAGCTTCAACACGTTCATGTGCAGGTGTTCCAAGTCCTCCAGACTGGTATGGGTCGTGTCTGACATCACCAAGTAAAGCTCCTGCATGGGCTCCTGTAGCATCAATGAAGGGTGCTTTAGTGTTGTTTTCATTGTTTACAAGAAGTTTTGGAACCATTACAGAAGTTCTTGGTTTTATCTGTTGAAGTGCAAGGAAAACGAAAGCTGCAGCAATTATCGCAACTAAGAACTGGTTGAGAGCGAATCCAATGACCATGATCATGGTTATGGCAATGATCATGAACATGTTCTTCTTTTCTTCCTGTCCTTTGGCCTTTACCTTGTAATTCATAACAACTTTTTTACCCTCTCCAACAGGCATTGCACCTATAAGGGGATTGTTGTTGTCTTCCACGTTGGGATAAACTAGTACATCCTGAAGTTCTTCTGGTGGGAGGAGTTCTGCCATTCCTTTGGCAAGCATGGATTTGCCTATACCCGGTTCTCCAATTAACAGAACATTTCTCCTCTGTTTTGCTGCTTTTTTTATGGTTTCAACAGCTTCTTCTTGACCTATTATCTGATCTATGATCCTTTTAGGGACTTCTATGTCCTGAGAGGTTTTGTAAGTCTTAAAATCAGTTTTATTTTCCGATGGAGTTGTAGAATTTGAATTTAAATTTGCCATAGTTTGTGACAACCTCCTGAATTTTGCATAAATACAAAAATCAAAATGCTCTGGATGATATTATATTGACATATTTTATATTGATATATAATATCTTATGTATTGTATATGAACGTTTGCTTTTAACTTAGAAAATAACAAAAAATTGTTTCTTTCCATTAAAAACCTTTTAATTAACATTTTTCAACATAATCTGGATTTTTTGGGGCCATTTCTTTATCTGATCATTTTTGACCTCTTGATTTGATCATGCCTTTTGATCATGAAAAAATTTATTTCATTTTAATAACTTTAAGTATATAAAATCATTGGTCTTAAAATCATTGGTTTGTGAAAGCAAAATATGGTTTATGAAAGCAAATACAAACTAACCAAAAAAATGGTAAACCAAAAAACATGTGGTAGTTAACAAATAAGGCGATGGATCCAAAAACCTTTTTAAAAGGTTCCCATTAATTTAAAAGTTTAAGTAAATGGATGTGAACCCTTAAACAGCCACATTTTAGGCATATAAAACCCGGTTAACTATCGTGTCATGTTTAAATGGCTGCAGATAAATGAAATGGAAGTTCTAACAGTAAGCCTATAAATTTTTATATAAATCAGTTGAATTTAGATCATGAAAAAGTTGGGTGAAGGTAAAAATTTCAGGAGATGGAAATTTGAATTCAAAGAATAAAACAACTTGCATCATGGTTCAGGGAACCTCATCAAACGCAGGTAAAAGTGTAACAACCGCTGCACTCTGCAGAATTTTCTCGAAAAGAGGTTACAGGGTTGCTCCCTTTAAATCCCAGAACATGTCACTGAACTCCTACACAACAAGTGAAAAAGCAGAAATATCAATAGCACAGGTACTTCAAGCCGAGGCTGCAGGGGTTGAACCATCCTACAACATGAATCCAATCCTCCTGAAACCCAAAGAAGACTTTGTATCCCAGGTCATTGTCCATGGAAAACCTGTAGGAGATATGAATTTTTACCACTACCAGAACAACTTCCGTAACCAGGCTCTGAAAGCCATCAAAACATCACTTGAAGCCCTGAAAAATGAATATGATATAATCGTGATTGAGGGAGCAGGATCCCCTGCAGAGATAAACATGCTGGACAAGGACCTTGCAAATATGCAGATAGCCCGCATTGCAGATGCAGAAGTGCTTTTAGTGGCTGATATTGATAGGGGCGGAGTCTTTGCATCCATTGCAGGAACATTCTCCCTTCTACCTGAAGAGGACAGGAAGCGGATTAAAGGGATAATCATAAACAAGTTCAGGGGAAATCTGGACATACTCCTTCCAGGAATACGTAAAATAGAAGAAATCGTGGGCGTGCCTGTTTTGGGGGTTTTACCCTATGATAACAGCCTTAAACTCCCTGAAGAAGATTCAGCATCACTTTCGGAACATAAATACCGGAAAAATGAGAAACTGACAGTTGGAGTTATGAGGCTTCCTAGAATCTCCAACTTCACAGATATAGATCCCCTTGAGTACGAACCAGATGTTGGTATAAAGCTCATTGAACTGGGGGATGAAATAGGGAATGTGAACGCCCTGATCCTGCCGGGTACAAGAAACACCATAAGCGATCTTTTAGCCCTTCAAAAAGCAGGTTTTGTTGATGAAATAAAAGAACTGTCAAAGGAAATCCCAATTTTTGGTTTATGCGGAGGATATCAGATGCTTCAAACGAAGATCATCGATGAAGCACACAAAGAATCAAAGTACGGCAGCATTGATGGAATTGGACTTTTGGACGCCAAAACACGTTTTGATTCCACTGAAAAAGTGGTTACCCAAAGTCAGGGAAAAGTGCTTGGAGGAGGAATCTTTGAAGGTCTTAAAGGAAATAATGTGAAGGGCTATGAATTACATGAGGGCCTTACCACACTTGGAAATTCAAAGCCCCTTTTTAGAGTTATTGAAGGGTGTGGAAACTGTCCTGGCTCTGGATACGATGGCGCTGTAAATGGATACAGTTCAGGAACCTATTTCCACGGCATATTTCACAACTTCCAGTTCAGAAGGTTTTTCACAGATTATCTGAGGGCTTCAAACGGTCTTGAAACCCTTGGATTTGTTAACGACAATTTTGAAGACATGAAACAGTTTTCAATTGATAGACTTGCACAGATCTTCCAGGAAAACGTGGATATGAGCGTTTTAGACAAAATGATGGGAAACAGTGAATTTAAGGGACGAGATTAAAAATTTGGTAAAAATTACAAACAAAATAATAGAAAATAATAGAAATCCAAAGTTGATATTATATCTTAAATTAAATATCTTGATTTTAAAATTAGATAATTATCTTTAAATTTATTAAATTTTATTGTGGAACTCTATCCTGCCTTTTAAGATATAAATTTATTTGGTAAAAACGCCAGTAACCTTCTTAACCTTGGGTGTTTTCACAAGTACCAAGATTCTATCTCCTGACTCCAACACCATATCATTTTTAGGGATTTTTAATTCATCATTCTTGTATACGGCAGTTATTATATAATTATCAGTTGGACTGACATCCTTTACCATTTTCCCCACTGTTTTCTTATTGTTAACAACCAAATCCAGAAGTTCTGCATTTCCCTTTCCAATTACACTTAGATCTGTTATTTTTGGCCGTGTTATGAGCTTTTCAAGATAACCTGCAGCCGTAAGCTCTGGACTTATAACTGCATTTACTCCCGCCTTTTTAAATGCTTCTTCATGGTCGGGATTGCTCACCCGTGCAATTATCTTTGGTACTTTGTAGTCCTTCGCAAGTAAAGAAGCGAGTAAATTAGCTCCATCGTTTCCAGTGGCCGCCACAAAAACCTTTGCATCACCGATATTCGCGCCTTCAAGGATTTTGGTGTTTGTTCCATTGCCATGGATGACCAAAGCATCCAGTTCGCCTGCTGCATTTTCACAGAGAGTTTTATCATTTTCAATTAGAGTTACATCGTGTCCAACAGAAATCAAAGCAGATGCCAGGTTCAATCCTACCCTGCCACCACCCATTATTACAGTATACATAGTAACACCTTTTCAACTTAAGATTGCTAATTTAAAACAAAATTAGACAATACTAAGACAATTAATAGATTTAGTTATAAAATTTTGAATTATAAAATTTTAATTACCGTGTTAATATTGTTCAATTACATAAAATTGGATTAGTAACCACAAAAACGTGTTACTGGATAAATTCAAGTTCACGAGAAAGATTCCAGCCATTAATTATCTGTACGGGTTGAATCATTTAAAATTTTATTCAGAATGATTTCATCAGGAATTATTCTATTTTCTGGGATTTTCTCTCAATAAAAAGTCAATTACAGGAAAATTATTAACTTACAATCTTGAATTACAAAAATTATTAAGTTAAAATCCAATTAATTTGATTAGAACTTTTCATCCTATTAAAAAAAGTCATATATAAATTTTTCTATCCTCATTATCTTAAACAGATTTTAAACCTCTGATAGGACATGGATAACTGATTAATCACTTGAAATTTTAAATTAAAACAGTATAATAGTTTAATATTCGAAAATAAAAACAAATAATCCAAATTTTCAAAAAAAAGAGTAAAATATTGCAGGCGTATTGAATTTTATCCAGGTTAGGCCTCAATCATATTAACAATAGGCGTAATTTCGATTAATTCGAATCCCACCAGACCTAAAAACTTATATACTATAAACCCAAAACCATGATATGCGGTCACGCGGTGTTAGTCCAGCATGGTTAAGACACTAGCCTGCCACGCTAGTGACCCGGGTTCAAATCCCGGACACCGCATTGCGGTTGTAGTCTAGTCTGGTTAGGACTTGGGCCTTCCAAGCCTACGACCCGGGTTCAAATCCCGGCAGCCGCACTTTTACATTTTAACATGACCTTTTTTTGCACGAACTTTTTTTTATCCGATTTTTGCAGTCCAACAGTTTTAGATCCAACAGTTTTAGATCCAACAGTTTTAGATCCAACAGTTTTAGATCCAACAGTTTTAGAATTTATATGGCTAGATCAAGCTTTGTTAAGTATAATGTTAAGTAAAATTATGTATTAAGTATAAATGTATTAAGTATAAATTAGCGCTGTAATCATCTATTTAGACTAGCAATCATCTTAAATTTTTAATTAACTGCTGTAAAAACAAGAGAAAGAATTAAAAATATGAGATTATAATGGTACCAAAAGTTCTGCAGCCACCATTCTGCAGATATCTGTTTTGGTAATCACTCCCACAGGTTTTTCATCATCTAAAACTAGAAGCCCTGAAACATCTGCCCTAAGCATTAAATTTGCAGCGTCTTCTATGTTATCCTCTGCAGATATGGTTATTATATTTTCAGACATTATATCCCCAATTTTTGGGGGCGTGTACTTATTTAAGGTTGGTCTGAGACTGCCAAAGACACCTATCAAGTCTGAGTAAGATAAAACCCCAATGGGATTTCCATCATCATCTACAACAAAGATTCTTCTTATACCTTCCTTATACATCTTTTCAAACGCTTCCAGTGGCCTTATATTGAAGTTTACACTTATAACATCCTGATTCATTGCCTCTCTAACTTTCATGTTACCACTCCCACAGATTATACCAAAAGTTTTATTAATCATTAAGGTTTAGATGTAATACTTTATTGGCATACCCCGTACTTAATTGTTTAACCCGTATCCTAAAGTGTTGTATCCTAAAGTATATTGGCAAAGTTACTTTTAATTTGTGTTGTACATATCAATAGGATATCTTGTTACTCCTGAACAATATGAAGATCAAACTGAAAAATATAAATAAGGATGCGGGTAACAAAGTTTAATACTAAAAAAATATAAAATATTATTAGAATATTACTAAATTCACTTTAGGTATAACTGTATGAAATTAAGTAACAATATTGTTCATGACAAGCAATATTGTTGCTTAGGGGTAAGATTTATATTAGTAACTGTTCGTATTATGATAATATAATACATGGAGGGAAAATTGTGATGAGAATTAGTATGTCACTACCAAAAAAGCTTTTAAATGAATTTGATGAAGTATTAAAGGATCGAGGATATCAATCCCGATCAAAAGGGATCCGAGATGCCCTCAAAGATTATATTGTTAGGTATCAATGGATGAATGAAATGGAAGGTACCAGAATAGGAATTATTGCTGTTATATATGATCACCACTACACAGGGGTTATGGAAGATCTTACAGATATCCAGCACGATTACAGGGATTACATAAACGCTGTTATGCACGTCCACATGACAGAGAAGTACTGTCTTGAGGTCATAGTTGTAAAAGGAGACGTGAAATACATCCGCGACTTAACGGAGAAAATAATGAGATTAAAAGGTGTAGAACACGTTAAACTCACAAGTACAGCCAGTGGCGAAAAAATAGATAGAAGCTAGTTATTTTTTACTCAAATAATAAGTTTAAGCCAATAATAAAGGCTTAAGTTAATCTGAAGGTTTTTGATGGGTAAGAAAAGATTTGGTAATACAAAATAGAAGTTACAGGATTATGAGACAGATTATCAACACGTATCACCACGATCTAACATCAGACCCTGAAAGATTAGCTGGTTTCTATGAGGCCATACAAAATAAGGCTAAAGGAACTGTATACGACATAGGTGCTGGCTCTGGAATTCTTTCCATCTGGGCTTCAGCCCATTCAAATTTTGTTTATGCTGTTGAAATAAATAAAAACGTTGCAAAACGCACGAGATCACGTCTAAAATCCTTTAAAAACATCAAAGTGATCACTGGCGATGCAAGGGATACCCTTTTTTTAAAGAACGCTGACCTGAAGAGAGCAGATCTTATAATATGTGAAATGTTGGACACTGCCCTCATAGATGAGGAACAGGTCCCTGTTTTAAATTCCGTCATGAAATACCTGAAAGAAGACGGAGAAATCATTCCATATGGTGTTATTAACTGTGTCGAACCAGTGCAGACGGCAGTGGAACATATATGTTACGAAGAACATGGTAAACCTGAAACTGAGGTTCTTGGAGATCTTACAGCCTACAGCACCATTAAGTTCAAGGGCAGCCCAACTTCAAAACTGAAACCAATTGAAGAAAAGTTTGACACAGTTGTTGATCTTAAAATAAACAGCAAAGGGATGATTTCAGGGATGAAAATTACAACTTTTACATTGATAACTCCTGAAATAATCTGCGGTCCCACTCCAATGTTAAACCCTCCTTTGATTATTCCAACAAACAGTTTAAAGGTTGATTCTGGAGACAATATTAAACTCAAGTTAAGCTACGTTATGGGTGGTGGATTAGATAGCATTAAAACTTCAATTAAAAAAATTTCTTGATGGCTCAGATTTACCCCACAAAAAAATCGTTTTTTTATGCATAGGAAATGATATGAGGGGAGACGATGCAATTGGCCCGGTTACAGCAGGAAAATTATCAGAGATATTCAGTGGACGTAGGGATATCACGGTCATCAACGCTGGAACAGTGCCTGAAAATCACACAGGCGCAATTCGGAGGGAAAATCCATCCCATCTATTTATCATCGATGCTGTGGACATGAAGAAAGAGCCAGGACATCTTAGGCTTGTTAAAAAAGAGGAAATTGCAGATTATAATATTTCAACCCATGCAATGCCTTTATCATTTCTAATAAAATATCTTGAATCTTCAATAAATGCAAAAATTATTTTAATTGGAATTCAACCAAAAGCAATGGACATGGTTCAAAGTATCCGGAAAAAGAACCCAATTTCAAGGGAATCTGAGGAAGGTGTTGAAAAACTTCTGGAAGTACTTCAAGACGTGCTTTAAGAAATTAAGATCTAGCTTTTTTATATTCCTCTTATGCTTTATACTCCTTTTATAAGATCAGACTTTTTTTTTAGGTACGTAAATATAAAACATGGATAACACTAGCTGCAACCCAAATAGCACATCAATCATAATATAAATAAAAGGTTGATCTAAAATAGGAAGGAATATCTGAACTGGTATCTCATGTTTAGCTTGAATCATGTTGATCTTATGCATCTTAAATTTCCAGTAGTATTCTAGTAATATTTTAAAGATAATCCGTGATAAAATGAAGATATTGTTTATAGGAGCCCGACTTTTTGATGACGTTGCATTGTATGCAAGAAAAAAAGGAATAACCACTATTTTAACAGAATCAAATCCTCAAGCAGCCCACCTCAAACTTGCTGATTCTTACCATGTAGTTTCACGCGGAATGGAAAACCCAAAGGAAATAGCTCTGAAAGAGGATGTTGACGCAGTAGTACCCCTCATGGGCGTTGATGGGCCCCTACCAGAAATTGCAATGATGAAGGAGGAGCTTGAAAGTGTATACAACCTGCCAGTCATTACATCAGGGGTTAATGCAACCTCAATTTCAGGAGATAAACTCAAAACAAAGGAATTTTTAACATCAAACGGCATAAAAACTCCTGAATTCAGGAAAATCAGTGAAAACTCGGAAAACATATTAAAAAAAGAAAACATATTAAAAAATGATTTAAAAGGTAAATTACCTCTTGTTCTGAAAAAAAGTAGAGGCCAGGGTGGATCTGGAGTAAAAATTGTCTCATCTTCTGGAGATGTTGACAGGTGCCTTGCTGAATGGAACGATGAAAGTGAAATTTTCATTGAGAAATTCATGGAGGGTGTTGAAGTTTCCATAGAAGTTCTAAGGTACAACAATGAATCAGTTCCCCTTGTTCCTGTTTACAAAGGAAACACCACCCTTGAAGGTGTCCATCCACTTAAAAAGGTTAAAAAAGCCCCTTTAAACTTGGAAGGTGTTGATAATCAACAGAACAACCAGATGATAATGGAACTTGCAGATCGAATTGCCCAAAACATGGGTACCGAGGGAACCATGGACATTGACATCATATTTGACACTGAAACCAAAGAAAACTATGTCATAGAGATGAACACAAGACCCAGCGGTACAAGATACATCACTGCAGCCTCAACAGGAATAAACCCAATCCATGAACTGGTTGACATGGCATCTGGAGAATGGAAAGCTTCAAAGGTTAAAAAAAGCATGAAAAATTTTTCTGCCTTTGAAATACCCGTTGGAAGTTACAGAAGTAACAGGAACAATTATAAATTCCGAGATTTTCCAGGAGAAAACTCATGGATCGTTCACGGCCCGGAAAACTATGAAAGAGTAACAATCCGGGGCAAAACATGTGCAGACGTACTTGAAACTGCCCAGAAGTTGGGTATAAATCTGCATTCTAAGCTGCATTAATAAAAAACAGTTACTGCCTTGAACAAGGCTGGAGTCGATCTTGGTAAACAATTTTCTATGAAATAAATTTTCTATAAAAAAATAGTGGTAAACAATTTTACGGAATAATTTTTATGGAATATCTTAGAGATAAAAAAAATAAATGTAAGGTGGTAATTTGAACAGTATTCATACAGAACTTTCTATATTCATTATTACACTTTTATCAACACTGCTTTTCACTCTCTTCATAAGGCGGGTGTTAAGATACGCAGATGTGAGAGATAACCCCATAGTAACAGAACAGCGCTACAAAGCAGGAACCCCCACCATGGGTGGGCTTGCAATACTCCTTGGAGTTCTCCTGGCAGCATGTGTTTACATCACAGACAAAAACTTAATCATCACAGTTGTTATCATGATGGTTGGAGGAATCATAGGACTGGCCGACGATCTCATAGGCCTTAAAACCAAGGAATTCCAGAAACTTGTGAAAAGTGTGTCACCAGACCCTATAGAAATAGGCAGATTAACACTTAAAACTGGTGAAAATGCCAGAGTCACAACACCTAAAGCAAAAAAAGACTTTAAAAGGCTTCTTGAAGAGAAAAAGATCGAAGTGATCGATGAGGTTCCAATAAAAAAAGAAGAAAAGGAAAGCGAAAAGATCTTTGCCCAGATACTGGTCTCACTATTTCTTGTGGCAACAGGAGCTGTTAGCACATCTGTAATGGGATTTAACCTTGGCCTTCTTGTTATCCCAGTTGTTATATTTGGTGTTGTAGGCTCAATAAATGCTGTAAACCTTATAGATGGTATGGATGGACTTGCAGCAGGCATAGTCGGCATAGCATCCGCTGCATGTGCAATCTTTTCCATTTCAACAGGCAACTTCGCAGGTTCAACACCATTTTTAGTGATAGCTGGTGCTTGTTTTGGTTTTCTGGCTTTCAACAGGTATCCCGCAACCATATTCATGGGAGATACAGGTTCTATTGCACTTGGAGCCGGTTACATTACGGCAGCATTTCTGGGAAATGTGATATACTTTGCAGTGATCGCACTTGCAGTTCCAATAGTTTCAGTTATTGTGAGTCTGATGCACAGAGCTCATATAATAAAGTTACCAGTTGAACCACTGCACCACACATTAAATTATAAGGGACTATCAGAAAAGAAGATAATAATACTTTATTGGGGCTTAACCCTCATAATATGTGCTGCTGCAATTTATTTTTACCATGCACTTTAAATTCTGTCTTAATCCCCTTTTAAAGTTAAATTAAAGCACCAAGTTAAAAAAAATGGGTTGTAAAAATAGTTTCTAAAAACAGGTTGTTAAGTTGTAATTTCAAGCAGTATCAAACCAATAATTGTAAAACAGCAAAACTCTAAGGGAACAGTGAAAAAATGGAACACGTTACCACAGCTTATCTTGCAGAAAAGGTGAATGGAAAACTTATAGGGCCTGATAGGGAAATTTCAGGGATATTTAATTTTCTTCATGACGCAAAAGAAGGCGATGCTGTAATAAGGCACAGGATAGATGAAAAGGGAATTGAAATTGCAGCTTCCAAGGGTGTTTCATGCTTGGTAACTCAAAATCCCCATGAAAAAGCCATTGAAACCGCCAAAAAGCTGGAATTTCCCCTTATAGTTACAGAAAGAATAGAGCTTGCAAATGCATTTGCAATTCACTGGGCAGTTGAAAACTTTGCAAATGATTCTCTGCGCGTAACTGTAACAGGTACAAATGGCAAATCCACAACCACCCACATGATCTACAGCATTCTTAAAGAAGCGGGTTACAATACCTACACCAACACAGATTCTAAATCTGAATTCAACACCCTGATTGACCCTATCGTTTCAAAACAGATTGCAGAGTTTCCAGGTAAAATTGAAGCCATGGCAGTGGAAGTTTCAGAGGTTCAGGGTTGGCTTGGTAAGTTAATGAAAAACCATGCTGGATTGATGACAGCTGCAGTGAATCCGAGTGTTGTTGTCATTACAAACGTCACCCTTGACCACATAGGTCTTGTAAACTCCATTGAAGAAACATTTAATGAAGTATCAGGCTCAGTAAAAGCTCTCCACAATGGAAACCATACATTTGCAGTTTTAAACCATGATGATCCACGCGTGAGGAAGATGGAAGCTTTCAAAGGCAAAAACACCGCGGTTATCTTCTACGGTGCTGATGCTGATGTGGAGTTTAAAAATGAGGGAATCTTTTACAGGAAAAAACTTCTAATAAAGGGAGAAGATCTGCCTTTTAAAAGTCAGCACTTCATACAGAACATAATGGCAGCCATAAGCGCAGCTATAACCCTTGGTATTGATTTAAACATCATAAAAAAAGCAGTGTCAAATTACAGGCCTTTAAAGAGAAGGTTCAACATATTAAGCCGTGAGCCCCTCATAATAGATGATTTTGCACACAACCCAAATGGGATAGTTTCAACGATCAAGAGCGCTGCTAAGTTGTGTGAAGGAACTTTACATGTTGTATCTGCAATAAGGGGGTCCAGAGGAAATTCTATAAACCGTTTAAATGCAGAGGCAATTGCTGATGGTCTTGAAAATATTTCTAAGGATGTTGATTTTACCCTGACCTTGACAACAAGTAGCGACGTTGTTGACCACCTGAACACGGTTGTGGACTCTGAAAAGGCCGTCTTCACAGATACGCTCAAGGATAAAGGTTTAAATTACACTTTACATGAAACACTGCAGAGTGCATTGGAAGAAGCTTTAAATGCTGCAGCAAAAAATGACACTGTTCTGCTCGTTGGAGCTCAGGGAATGGATCCTGCATCCGAAGTTTTAACAAAAATTGATAAATTTAAACCCTTAGAGTAATCAAATTAAGGGCAAAATGAAAAATTAAACTTAAAAAGTAAATTAAACTTAAAAAGTAAATTAAACTTAAAAAGTAAATTAAACTTAAAAAGTAAACTTTAAAACTTAGTCTCAGAAGTAAAATTAAAAAAAAACAATCAATTTCTTATTTTTTTCTTATTTTGATCTCAGTTTTTAAATCCTCTGATTCTCCAGTTAATTTATATTCAGTTAGTTTATATTCAGAGAGCTTCATCTCACAAGTTAATTCAAAAAAAACATGCTTTCACATTTTTTTCAAATTTTGCTATTTCGATGCTTCCAATGTGTTTCAAACTGTATCTCTCAATTAACTGTTATGATTTCATAAATTTAATAGTGGTTTTTAATAGGAGCAGCAATTTTATAGGGCAATTTATAATTTTATAAGTGACTGTTACAAAATTTAGATCACAAAATAAAACTTCAACAAAACATTTTTAATGGTTCATGAGAATTAGGGAGTAGAAATATTTTTTAAAAAATATTTTCAAAAAAATGTTCATCCAAGGCTTGAGTTAAGTACAAGAAAGGAAATTAAATTTTTAAAATTTCAAGGGCCAAGAACCAAATCAATAGATTTGATTTTTCCATGGTATCAGTACGGATGTTAGGTATCAGTACGGATGTTAAAGTACTAAAAACATTCATCTTGTATCGAAGTTTCCCTGGAATTTACGCCCATTAATACACATTAACCCGTTATGGATTTTAAGTTTCATAAAGACATTTTAAATACATTTAATCTGATAAACACTGAAAAAACGTTGAAAAAATTAAAGAGGAGCTTATTATGAATTGTATAGTTATAGGTGCAGGTAATGCAGGACGTCCTGTTGCAAGGATTCTGAACCATGTAGGCAACAAGGTAAGGATCACAGACAGCAAAAATCTGGAAAAATTCCCGGAGAAGGTGCAAAAAACTCTTCTAAAAATGGAAGAGGAGGGAGTGGAGCTACAACTTGGCTCGAACACTCCAGATTTTAATGGTATGGACTCTGCATATGTTTCACCTGCAATACCCAAAAAAGCCCCGATTATGGAAGGAATAGCCAGTAAAATAGAAAACAAGGAATTAAAGTTAATTAGTAACGAAGATGTATCATGTATAATCAACGATCTGATTGATATAGATACTATAGGAATAACAGGAACCGTTGGTAAGACCAGCACCAGCCATGCAATTTATGAGATATTTAAAAACGCCGGGTACAAGGTTTGGCTATGCTCCTCCAGGATGGGCAACCTTTTAAGTGAAACCATAATCGATGGAATAGTAAAAGGCCTTCCCAAAGAAAATGACATTGCAGTGCTTGAAATACCCCACGGAACCTTAGGAATAATGTTCAAGGTTCATCTTAAGGTGGCTGTGCTTACAAATATTTATATTGACCACCTCGACGAATTCGACAACTCCATGGAAAAATATGTGGCTAGAAAGCGTTTGATAACATGTTCAAGCGATGTGCTGGTTGCAGGTGCACCCTGCAGGAAATATGTCGAGGATTTAGATGATACAGTGTTTTACTGTTTTAATGAATCCAAATCCGCTTCAGAAAGTACAAATATCAGAGAGTACAATTCAAATGACACCTCCAAAAAATCCGAATCTGAACATGAAAAACCTGAACATGAAAATCCCAAATGCCCTGTCTCAGGTTACTACAAAAATGGCACATTGGGATTGAAATATAATTTAAAAGGAGTTCCCCACCTATCAAGCGGTGAATCTGGCGAACTCAAAACCCAGTTTAAACCCTGCGGATATTACCTCGAAAACTCAGTAGGTGCAGCTGCAGCTGCACTGTGTTACGGTTTAGATAAAAAAGCCATCGAACATGGTCTAAGCAAATTCAATGGAGTTCCAGGACGCATGGAATACGTTGGAAAGTATAATGGGAGGGACGTTTACATTGATCCTTCCCATGTGATTGAAGGATTTATAAAAACCCTCAGTCTCTTTCCAGAGCGAACCCTCGTTGTGTTGGTGGAGAATCTTGACACAGCAAACTCTCGAGACAAGCAGAAACTTGGAGAAGTGATTGGCAGATATGCAGATGTCATGATCTGTAGTGCATACAATGAAACAATGAACAAATTGGACAGAAACGCTGTCCAAGAGATTTTCAAAGGTGCTAAAGACTCAAATGCCCTCAAAATTGGGGTTGATGACCTGAAAACAGCTGGAGAAGTTTCAATCAAATATTCAAAACCAGGGGATGTTATAATACATGTGGGTCCCGGTGCCATAACCACCTACGATAGCACCAAGTTCAAGATGATGTCTGGAATAGAAGAAGGATGTAAAAAATATGAGTAAACAGAACGTAGAAAACATGAATGAACCCGATTCAAACATGAAACATGAAACATATCCAAGAACAACCCAGGCATCATCAGAGGAAAAAGGACCACTTCCACAGGAGGGCACCTACGGAGTTGTGGGTGTCTGTGGAGTGGTTGGAAACCTCATCGCAAGGGTGCTCATGGACCATGGCTTCAATGTGACCTGTACAGACATGAAACCTGAGGCTGAGTGCAGATTCGGGTACACACTGGAACCATACCTAAAAAAGTACAATCCCACCATATATTTTTCAGGCCATCCAGAGTCATTTTTAACTGAACCAGATTACATAATACCCCCACCAAGTCTTCCAAAAACTTCAAAGCTCTTTAAAAAAATAAAAGAAAGTGGAACAAAGATTTTAGAAGTTGAAGATATTTTAAAGAGGGTTAAACCCGATAAACCAGTTATTTGCATCACTGGAACGAACGGTAAAACAACAACAACCACCCTTCTAAAACGTATATGTCGATCTGCTGGTCTGAAACCCACAGAACACGGTTTCAGAGATCTTCAGGGAAACATTGATTACATACCACCCTTACAGGGAAGGCTCAATGGAGATGTTGCAGTGCTTGAAACTGGAACTTTCGGATTTCCAGAAGACCTCAAACGGATGGTAAAACGCTGCGAACCTTCCTGTGGTATCATGACTAACATTACTCCAGATCACCTTGACAATGATCAGGACTTTTTAAGCTACGCAAACATAAAGGGAGATTTCGTTGAATACCTGAAGGATAAACAGCTGATTGTGAACTCAGATGATCCAACCCTCTGGGGCTTGATCAAGTCTAAAAACTGTTCTAACATGACAACCTTCGGTGTGAATTCCAAATCCACAGTGAAAAGTAGGAAAAAATGTTGGTGCGGCCATGAAATTTCCATTGATGAGACCATATCTGGTGTTGGGTATTACGAGTGCGAATGCGGACTTAAAAGGCCTGAACCTGATTATCTGGCAACAGACATAAAAAATGGTGGCTTTACACTGAAAACACCCCATGGTTCTTTGAGGTTAAATCCCAAGATAATGGGTCTTCACAACGTTTACAACATTCTGGGTGCTGTTGCAGGAGCCGTTGAATTCTTCAGGATACCTTTGAAGAATGTAAAAGAAGCTGTTGAAAGTTTTGAAGGGGTTCCAGGACGTCTAGAGCACATATTCACCTTCAATGGGAAGGATGTTATCGTTGACTACGGACACAACCCTGCAGGTGTTGAAACTGTGCTGAGGGAACTTAAAAAGGTTTATGATAAATTGACTGTTGTCGTTACCATTTCATCAGAGTCAGGTGCATCAGGGGATGATGAAATACTCCAGAAGGCCCTTGAACTTGCAGATTTTGTTGTTCCAGCTTCAAGCAGTTCAAGAAGAGCAGCAGAAAAACATTTACCCAATGACAAAATAGCAATGACCAGTAAATCTCGGGAAGAATTCAAAAAGGGAACCCTTGGAGCAACACAGGACCAGGTGATTGAAGGGTTGAAAAAGGGTCTAAAATGTGATGCCCGTGCAGTTGTGTGCCTTGGTGAAGCCGCCTTCAAGTACAAAAAAGCAATTGTCTCCCTGAAAACCATTGAACTGTGATTTTAATTTTATTTTCGTTTTTCCCAACATCAAAATTTAAGTATTAGATATCCTAAAACAAGTACCTTAAACTAACTTTAAAATTCCTTAACTTTAAAAGTTCCTTAAAAGATTTAATGAAAACATTTTAAAATGTGTGAAAAAATTGAAGAAATGTAAAGAAATTGAAGAAATGTAAAGAAATTGAAGAAATGTAAAGAAAGTAGAAAATGTATAAAAAGTGATGAAAAGAACTAAATTTTTTATTAACTTCAAAGCTCTTCTACAAAAAAAATTAATTCTTAGATGAAATTTTACTTTTAAATGAAAATGCAAACTCTAAACCTAATTTACCTTCCTTAATTAAACTGGAAAAAGAGAAAAAAGATAAGAGTAATAACATTTAAATGAACTAAGAATAATCTTGTAAAAAGAATTATAACCTTGTAAAGAATTATATTAGGAAGTTTCTGTAAAAGCACTAACGGTGAAATGTGATGTTCATAAAAATAAGGAGAGACACTCTAATCATTTTAATACTTGCATTCATCCTGATCTTGTCAGGTCAACTAATGACCTACATGGCGTATGCTTCCTCAAATGGAACAGGTAATGGTGTGGCCATATCAGGTGTTATAATAAAGGGAAATGATATAGTGCCCACAGACTCCATACGTTCCAACATAGCCAACACAGGGTTCAGATCAGGTAGCTACATAAGGGGGGACACATTAGTTACCACTAAACAGTCACTGCCCCTTAACGAGGCCATAACAAATGCTCAACAAGCAGCTGTAGCAACTACCATTCCAGGAACAACTATTAAACCAATAGTGGCGGCTGATGTACAGGTTGACAAGGAAACAGGATTGGTTACAGTAACTGTGGTGGAAGACTTCTCACAAATCAATGTAAACGGTACGGTGGTATAAAGCATGAAAGCTGAAAGACCAAAGTTAATAAAAGCCCTTCTACTTCTGTTCATAGTAGCGATAGTCGTTGGTACGTCTTCTGCAACAACAAACATGATAATTATAACTGATCCTACAGGGCAGGATCCCAACGGTGCTGCAGCTGGAAGTATGTCCTACGCTGAAAACATGTTTCAATCAACCTTCATCTACTCAACAATGAACCATTTCTGTGTTCTCTCTGGTGGTGAAGGCGACTCAACACTCAGACTTAAAGCAACGATTGCAGTCATAGATGCACTTGAAAAAAATGCAACTCCTTCACAAGCAGCTTCAATAGCATCAGGTTACTCAGGAATCAGGATCATGTGCGGTACTCCAACAGGTGGTGCTGCAGTTGGCGGATCATTTGATGCATATGTTGTCACTGTTTCAGGTAACGGCACAATAAACATCACACCTTACTCCACTACATCAGGAGGCGTTGCAGTACTGCCTGCAGGCACAAAGGGAGCCATCATACACCTGAGAAACTGTGAAGATAACCCTAAGTTTGGAACCGCTGATACTGTTCGTCTACAAACTGCTGAAAACATTGGAAAAATGATAAGGGATGGTTACCCAGCAACCTACATCTTAGGTCAGGCCTTTGGAGAAGTTGCAAACGACTCGGGCGAAGACCATGGTGGAGGAGGCATAAACCTCGTCTCAGGAATCACAACAGGAAGCATGTTCACACCAGCAGAACTAAACCAAACCGGATACCCTATGGAACAGGCATACACTAAGGTCTGTCCTGAATGTGGATGGAGTGTAAGTTATCCAGAGGCTGACAACTATCAAACCTGCCCAAACGATGGAACAACACTCAAAACAGTTACTGCTTCTCAGGCCCTTGCAGATGATATAACAGCTACTGCAAACAGTACATCTGTATCAGTTTATGGAAGTGATGAACCTGGAATCTCAGAAACAACCGATGAGATAGTTACGGCTTCCGTTAAAAAGAATGGGTACAACAGTGAAACAATTGCAAAAGCCATAAACTCAGCGATAGACAACGGATTGATCGTTGGGGTTAACTACGTTGAACCAAAGGATATAAACGTGAAAGAAAGTTCTAGAGCTGTGGGTGTTTACTTTAAAGCACTCCCTAACAACAGGTCGGCACCTCCATGGAACCTTCCAATAAGCTCCTCCATTTTGAACTTACTTGGAAATATACAGACAGCAATTGGTTTGATACTGGTTGTGCTTGTTTTATTCAGAAGTAGCCTCATAAATTCCTTCCTTAAAAAACGGTAGTATGAGTTATGATTAATGAATCATACAGGAATTTGAGGACGGGATTGATCCAAGGATCAATCAACTTTTATTAACTTCCTTTTTTTATTGAAGTGTTTTGAAGTGAAGGTGTTTTTGAAGTTTTTATGAGATGAAGCTTCACCATGAAATGAGATTTCAACTTAAAAAAAATAATTTTAAGTACTGAAGGTTATAGAATCTTATTTTGGGATGAAAAGTTAATTATTAAGAAAAATAATCAATAGGTTTACTGTTCACGTTCACGAACTGGATATTTATTATAGTATTATGTGCAGATTAGGAAAATTTAATGGAAGCTTAATAGAAGTTCAGTAACTTAATAATGATCTAAAAAGTTCAGTAACTTAATAAAAGTTTAAATGCCAATTCAGGAACACTAAATTTTCAATTTAGTTTTTATTTGTTTACAGGAAGGTTTATTTGTTTACAGAAAGGTGAAAAAATGGCTTTAATTTTAATAAGGGCTGAGAATCAGAAGAAAATTTTAAACAGTCTTGCAGACATTGAAAGGCATGCAGACTTAAAGATCACAGGAAAACCCAGGATTGTAAATCCAGAATCTGCTGACAGAATTGCACAGGAAATAATTAAACAAAAGTTAAGGTCAAAATCAAAGATAGCTGTTATAGTAAAAGTAAAGGATGATACAACAAAAAGCATAGTTCATATAAGGAAAATACATCCTCCAGCACATTTAATGGTTATAAGTGAAGAGTACAAAGAGTTCAAGGATATTGAAAGGAACTTCAAAAGTTCTCCAGTACTGCAGGGATACTACTCACATAAAAAGGGTAAAACAAAATCCAAAAACTAAAATGAATTTATTTGGTAGAGTGAATTATTTTTTTACTAAAATTTAGCTAAAAAAGGATTTTGATTAGAAGAGTTGATTAGAAGGATTTTAATTAGAAGGATTTTAATTAGAAGGGTTTTAATTAGAAAAAGATTTTAATTAAAAAGGAAGAATTTAAGGAAATAATTTCAAAGTTCAACATCAATTAACTTTAAATCAATTTCCAACCCTTTTATTAAATATTTCATAATGACATTAATGTCTTTTTATTTTAGCTATGTCCCCAATTGTAGCTCCCTTTATCTTTGAAGATCCAAAATCTTCCTTGGTCACGTCACTTGTTTTTTCAAGGAGGGTAACATGGAGGATCCTTTCAAATTTCTTTGCAAGCTTTATATCTGGAACCATTTTACCAGATTCCACTCGACTTATAACAGAGGCCTTTTCATATATTTTTTCACCGAGTTCTTCACGGGACCATTCCTTTTTTTCTCTGGCCTTCCTCACAATCTCGTTGTAATTTTCAAGAACTTCATAGGTAGGTTCAATGGGGCGTGGCTGTCTTCTTACACCGCCTCTTCTCGCAGCTCCTCTGGATCTTCCCAGTTTCTGTGGTTCCCTCTGAACCTTACCAAACTTTGAACATTCCTGACATGTGATCATTAAAGATCCTTCAATTTTCGTTTTCAATGGTTTTCCTGTTATACTTTTTCCACATATCTCGCATCTCATGCTGATCCCTTTTAGATTTGTACTAGTTAAATATATTTTGTACATCTACATTTAAATATTATTAGAGACAATAAGACTAATATTTATCAAAACTCAATATAACATTAGATATATTAACATAAAATTAACTTTTTATATACCAAGATCTAGGAGTGAACGAGGATCATGGAGAACATGTCCCCAACTGTATTAAAAAAGATTGAAGACCTTAAAAAGGAAATAAAAATCCTCAAAGAGGAAAACACTAAAACAAAACGTAATTTAACGTGGAAAGTAAGGAAGCTCGAGAAAGATAAAGTCTTAATCGAAAATGAAAAGATGAGACTGGAGAGAGAAGCAAAATCACTCAGAGGAGAGATTGAACGATTCAGGTCACCTCCACTCGTAATCGCCACAGTAACGGAAGTTTTGGAAGATGGAAGAGTAGTTGTTAAAAGCAGCACAGGTCCCAACTTCGTCATTGGATACTCAAGATTCTTAAATAAAAAAGATCTGGAACCTGGAGTAAGGGTGGCACTTAACCAGCAGACATTCAGCATAGTGAACATATTACCATCCGAAAAAGACCCACTTGTAATGGGTATGGAAGTAGAAGAAAAACCAAATGTAAGCTACGAACAGATTGGTGGATTAGAGGAACAGTTAGTTGAAATAAAGGAAACTGTAGAACTACCCCTCAAAAAACCAGAACTATTCACCAACGTTGGAATTGAACCACCAAAAGGTGTGCTCCTCTACGGACCACCAGGAACAGGTAAAACACTCCTTGCAAAGGCAGTTGCACATGAAACCAACGCAACCTTCATAAAAATCGTTGCATCAGAATTTGTTCGAAAATACATTGGAGAAGGTGCAAGGCTTGTCAGGGGCGTCTTCGAGCTTGCAAAAGAAAAGGCACCAAGTATAATCTTCATAGATGAGATCGATGCCATTGCAGCCAAAAGACTTAAAAGTTCAACAAGCGGTGACAGAGAAGTTCAAAGGACTCTCATGCAGCTTCTTGCAGAGATGGACGGTTTCGAAGCCAGAGGTGACGTTGGACTGGTTGCAGCAACCAACAGGCCGGACATACTCGACCCAGCTCTACTGCGTCCAGGAAGGTTCGATAGGTTCATAGAAGTCCCTGTTCCAAATGAAGATGGAAGGATGGAAATACTTAAAATCCATACAAGGAACATGTCCCTGGATGAAGAAGTAGACCTTAAACTCATTGCATCCCTCACAGAAGGAGCATCAGGAGCCGACCTCAAAGCAATGTGCACAGAGGCTGGTATGTTCGCAATAAGGGAAGAAAGATCAACGGTTACAGTCACTGACTTCATGGATGCCATCGACAAGATAATCGGCATTGAACATGAGGAGGATATGAGAAGAGAAGCTGGAGTAATGTTCGGATAAAACTCTTCTCTTCATTTAATTTTTGAATTTCCATTTTTCTTGAACTTTCATTTAATTTTGAGTTTTCAAAGTTCTACATCCCGGAAAAGGAATCTCTAATTTTAAGCCTATGATGAACCCTATGAGCTCTGATACGTGATGAATGATGGGCGAGCTGAGGCTTACTTAATTTTTAAGTAACCTTATTTTTAAAGCAGTTTATCCACAGCATCAATTTTGTATCAATAATCTATTTTCATAATTGTTTAACATTTATTCATGTAAATTTAGTGCTAAATTTTTAAAAAAAGGTTTAAATGATTTTTTTTTAAAAAATATGTTTTAAATGTATTTTAAATAATAAATTATGGTCTAAAAAGGAATTATAGATTAAAAGAGTTTATCGATTATTTAAAAGAATATTTTTAAGAATAAAGTCTGAAAAACCTATAAACACCTCAACTTCCTGCAGATGGCATCAACATCACCTGAAACCCACTCATTTTTAAGTTCTGCAACCTCAGGGCGCATAACGACAACCACTGGAATTCCAAGTTCCAGGGCAGCTTCTACTTTCTCTGGTGTTCCACCTGTTTCTCCGCTCTCCTTTGTGACCACAGCTGAAACATTGTACTCCTTCATCATGGCACTGTTGAAGTCCTTTGAGAACGTTCCCTGCATTGCAATTATGTTCCCACCAGGCAGACCTGTTTCAAGGCATTTTTTAATGGAAAAAATGGATGGAACAACCCTTGCAATGATTCTCTCAGGTTTTACACGTTCTGTGAGGTAATGCAGGGTTGAAACCCCTGCAAGGTGCATTATTCTTCTGTTTACATCTTCATTGGCTATCTCAAGGGCCTTTGATGCGGCATCCTCAAAGGATCGGACCTTGTAAACAATTTCCGATTCTGGAAGAGGTATTTGCGGTCTTTCGAATCTTAAATATTTTATTCCAGTTTTATGAACTGCTTTTATTGCGTTTTTGGTTGCCTCAACTGCGAATGGATGTGTTGCATCCACCAGTACGTTTATACTTCGTTCATCTATGATTTCAACAATTTTTTCAGATGGAAGTCCCCTTGATATAACATCAGAAGCCCCTGCAGATCTTGCAAGTTCTGCACCATAGTCCGTGGTTGTGGTGGCGAGTATTTTGATATCTTCAAAGTCTGAAAGTTTTTCCATGATACGAACTGCATCATGTGTACCTGCCATTACTATTACATTCATTTTAACCTACCTCATTTTATTAGTCTGTTTGAAACGAATTCACTGACAAATATTATGGCAGCAACAGCAGCTACAAAGAGCCAATCTCCAGCTGAAATTGCAGTTGTCCGGAATATGCCCTGTAAGAATGGTACGTAGATAACACACACCTGCAACAAGAATGATGTTGCAACAGCCACCATTAAAACCTTATTTGAGAAGCTGTTTCTGGATTTGCAGTTGAATACGTTGAATATCTGGAACATCACAAATACCGTGAAAGCCATTGTGGTTGCCTTTATGGTGCTGACGCCTGATGAAAGCTCGAAGTAGTACAGTGCAAGCGTTCCAACACTCATAACAACCCCTGTGATAATTATCCTCAGTAGGTTTCTTCTGGATATGATCTGTTCCCTGCTTGGTGGGCGTTCCATAACATCGGGATCAGCCGGCTCAACACCCAAAGATTGAGCAGGTGGTCCGTCCATTATCATATTTATCCAGAGTATCTGGATGGGGTTGAAGGGTATGGGCATGTTTGAGATGGAAGCTGCAGTTATGGTGATGATGGCACCTATGTTGGTTGAAAGCTGGAACTTCACGAATCTTCTTATATTGTCGAAAATTGTACGGCCTTCTTTAACTGCCTTAACTATGGTTGCAAAGTTGTCATCCTGAAGGATCATGTCTGATGACTCCTTGGCAACGTCGGTTCCCGTACCCATGGAAACACCAATTTCCGCTCTTTTAAGGGCTGGAGCATCGTTCACACCGTCCCCTGTCATGGAAACCACATGTCCTCCTGATTTAAGGGCTTCAACAATTCTGACCTTCTGTTCAGGGAAGACACGTGCGTAAACATTCACATCTTCCACCACTTTCTGGAACTCTTCATCGCTGAGCCTGTCGAGGTCAGATCCTGTGAGAACCTTTCCACCATTAAGAATGCCAATTTCTGATGCTATGGCAGCTGCAGTGTCTTTATGATCACCTGTTATCATCACAACGTTGATTCCTGCATTTTTACATGTTGCAACAGCATCTTTAGCTTCCAGGCGTGGCGGGTCCATCATTCCAACAAGGCCCACAAAGATCAGATCCTTTTCCAGTGCTTCCTTATCTTCAAGGTCTTCCTTATCTTCAAGCTTCCTGTAAGCTAAGGCAAGCACTCGCAGTGCCCCTGCAGTCATGCCCTTCAGATCGTTCACGATCCTGTCCCTATCTTCTAGGCTCATCTGAGAGAGACTTCCCTCTTCTGAAGCATTACCTTTTAAGGTGCTGCCTTCTGAAACACTACTTCCTACAGCATTTTCTCCCACGGCACCACTTTCCTCCATGGCATCTCCTTCAGCTGCACCTTTTTTTATCATGCTGCAGCGTTCAAGAACAAGTTCAGGTGCACCCTTGATGAGAAGGTACCTCTGGCCGTTGAACTCGTTCACTGTTGTCATCCTCTTTCTTTCACTGTCGAGAGGAATTTCAAACAGTCTTTTATGTGTTTTTTCAAGTTCTTCCCTATTGTAACCATTTTCTTCCGCGTAGAGAAGCATTGCCACGTCTGTTGGGTCGCCTATTGCCTTGATTTGCCGAGAATTATGTTTTTTAGGATTATTTTTTCCATATTTTATTTCTTTTTCTTCCTTAGATATGGTGGCGTTGTTGCAGAGGGCAGATATCTTGAAAACCATTTCAGGATCTATTATGCTGGTATTACGTACTGCCATTTTGTTTTTGGTGAGGGTTCCTGTCTTATCTGTACAGATGGTTGTGCAGGACCCAAGCGTTTCCACAGCCAGGAGTTTTCTGACAACTGCATTGTTTTTGGCCATTCTCTGCATTCCAAGTGCAAGTGTGAGGGTTAAAATAGCTGGCAGTCCCTCAGGGACAGCTGCAACTGCAAGTGAAACTGCAGTCATGAACGTCTCAACAATTGGAACATTTTTAGATAGCTGGAGAAGGAAGATTCCAGAACACACAACAAGGGCTATAACACCCAACATTTTGCCCAAACCTGCTATTTTGTCCTGTAAAGGTGTTTTAGTTTCCTCTACCTGGATCATCTCTGCAATTTTACCTATCCTTGTGTTCATGCCCACTTCAACAACCACACCTTTACCTCGTCCTGAGGATACGTTGGTGTCCATGAAGGCCAGGTTTCGGGTTTCATCACCCTCGCAAACATTTTCATTTTTTTTGACAGGTTTTGATTCTCCTGTTAAGGGGGATTCATCCACAAGAAGGTCATAGCTTTTTATGAGTCTAATGTCTGCAGGTACCTTGTCTCCTTCTTCAACTACAACAACATCGCCTATTGTTAGTTCATTTGCGTCTAGTTCCTGCTTTTTACCGTCACGCAGTACAATTGCCTGGGTGGATGTCATGCCCTTAAGTTTTTCCATGGCATTTTCAGCACGGTTCTCCTGCATAAAGCCAACAACTGCGTTTAAGATTACCACCACCATTATAACTGCCGCGTCTGTGGTGTCTCCTACTGCAGCAGCTGCCAATGCTGCCACGATAAGCAATACTATGAGAAAGTCCTTAAACTGTCCTAAAAACCGTTTTATCGGCCTTGGCTTTTCTTCTTCAACCAGCTCGTTTTTTCCATGTTTGAGAACACGTTCACTGGCTTGTTTTGTGTTCAATCCGTTTTCATTGGATTTTACATTTTCTAAAACTTCATCAACGCTTAAATTTTGCCATTTCATCATAACACATCTTGTAAAAAATCGTTCTTTTGTAGTTTACGAGTTTCATCTTCCTGTAGGTATTTATAGAATCCGTTGCTAGGGGTTTTATTATTAAATCCGCTCCAATTTTTTCTGCTAATTTCATAATGCAGGGTTGAAGTTCCTCAGGGGGTCGTATTGAATAGATAAGGGATGCATTCCCATATATTTTTAAGTTAGGATCGCAAATATCATCCTTGATTATGGAGTTATGGGAAGGTTTAATATCCGTTAGAATAATATCCATTTTAAGATGTCTTTGCAGGTTCAAAGCAACTTTAAGGAAGTTTCCCGCACCCACCTCCACTATCTTAGATGCATCAGCGTAGTTTTTGATAATGTAATCTGCAAGATCGTTCCACAATTATAATCACCGCACAAGTATTTAGTTATTTATAGACAACAATATTTACAATATTTACTGGAGACATCCATGATAATAAGAGAATTCAGACGTCCTGACATTAAAAGAGTATTTGAAATTGAGGTGTCCTCATTTGATGATCCATATCCTTCCAGCGTTCTTCTGGAGATCTACAATCTTGGAGCAGGATTTCTAGTTGCTCAGAAAGATAATAGTATCGTTGGGTATATTATATTTTGGATCAGATTTGAAGATGAAGGACACATCATATCAATAGCAGTTGACAAGAATCATAGAAGGGAGGGCATAGGATCCAAACTGGTTGAAACAACCATGGAAATCTTCAAAAAGTACAGCGTCAAAACCATAAAGTTAGAGGTAAGGGTTGAGAACGTACAGGCAAGGAAATTCTACAAAAAAATTGGGTTTAAAGAAGATAGAATCCTTGAAAAGTACTACGAAGACTTTGAGGATGCCGTGATCATGAACAAGAAAATGGATTGAATCCAGAATCTCAAAAGGTGAACACTGGTGGGATCAACGGAAGAAATTGGTTATCCAGTGATCAAAATCAATGCAAAAATCAATGCAAACTTTTTTAAAATTAGTTCTTACAATTAAAAAAACTAATTCTTACAATTAAAGGTTCCCTTCAAATTTAACATGCCTCATGCTCTTTTAGTTCATATTCAATAAAGGATTGTTTTAACCATTTAACTTAATTTTAACAATTTAACTTAATAATACTTAAGTATCTGCAAATATGCAACCAATGTACCAATCAATTACTCGATAAACCATGCAAGATGTGATGATAACTCAAAGAATTAGTATTCAGTTATAAAATCAGTGCAAATTCATTCATAATAATATTTTATAATATAAAAATCAGCACAAAATTCTTATTGCCTGATTCAACAGTTTAATTGAGGATCCATCACAGTACTTCCAAACAGCTATCCAACAAGATTTCAACCACTAAAAATTTTAAGCATGACAAAGATTAGATACATAATTTAGATATATAATTTAAAAAAAATATTAAAAAAAAACTTTTTAAAAAAAATGGATACCTAAAATATTGCTGGAAAAAATCTGGGCAGTACTGGGCTAATTCCAGATAAATGGAATTCCAGATAAAAATAAGATCCTGAACCTGAATCCCCCGGATAATGGTGGGCTAATCGGTAAAGGTACATTTACTAGACTTGAATTTACTGATAATTTTTTTGATTCATTTCAAACTTACAAAACACGGTGATGAAATGCTAAAACAGGCAAAATTGGCTTTAGAAGATGGAACAGTATTAAAAGGAGATGGATTCGGTTTTGAAACCACTAAAACTGGAGAAGTGGTTTTTACAACAGGGATGACTGGATACGTGGAATCATTGACAGACCCTTCCTACAAAGGCCAGATACTCATGTCAACTTACCCTCTTCAGGGAAACTACGGAGTATCCTCAGAGTGGTTCCAGTCAAACGGTATAAAAGCCGAAGGATTCATAGTGAGGGAGCACAACACCCATCCATCCCACAGATCAAAAGAAAAAGGTTTATCAGAGTTTTTGGAGGAATATGAGATTCCAGGCATAAGTGGAATAGATACACGTTCCCTCACCATTAAGATCAGAAGATCCGGTACCATGAAGGGAGCCCTTACAACAGAAGAAATAAGTGATGGTGAACTTCTTGAACTTGTAAGGGGACAGCCGGATATTGAAGATATTGACCTGGCTGATAAGGTCTGTGTTGAAAAACCAACAATTTACGGGGAAAACTATGATAAAAGAGTGGTTATCCTTGATTGTGGAATAAAAAAGAACAGTGTCAATGCACTGCTTAAAAGAGAGATTGGCGCAGTTGTGCTTCCCTACAAAACAGATGTTAAAACCATTTTAGATTACGATCCTGATGCAATGCTGGTTTCAAGCGGTCCTGGAGACCCTGGGCGGGTTGGAGAAGCTATAAGAACAGTTCAAAACCTGTCAAGTAAACTGCCAATATTTGGAATATGCCTTGGACAGCAGATAATCGCCCTTGCCTTTGGAGCCAAGATCTACAAGATGAAGTTCGGTCACAGGGGAATAAATCAACCAGTTAAAGACCTTAAATCAGGCAAAGTTTCTATAACCTCCCAGAACCATGGTTTCAGCATCGACCCAGAATCTTGCAGGGATCTGCCCATAAAGGTAACCCAGCTGAACCTGAACGACGGTACAATTGAGGGAATAGAACACGAAGAACTTCCAGTTTCCAGTGTGCAGTACCATCCAGAGGCAGGACCCGGCCCAAATGATACGGATTACTACTTCGACAACTTCCTCAAAACAGTTCAAAGTTATTAAAAAGGGATATAGAGGATAAAATGGAAGTTAAATCATAGAAACTAATTATTTTAAAGAGGATTAGTTTAAAATAGATTTTAGTGAAGAATTTAACTGACAAGGTTGGTGGTAATTTTATTTTAAGGGTTTTTAATAAACTTCCCCTTGATAAAAAAAAATTCAAGTTGACATCATTTAAATTGACATCATTTAAAGATTTGAAAGAGTAACTTTAATATTAAAAGATTTTCATTCAAAAAATCTTTAAGATATTGGTATGACTAACTCCTGATTTAAACAATAATATGATTAAAACCTTGAAATGGTTGAATACTGATTAATCAATTTTTGAAAATAGATTTTAACAGCTGAAAATTAGAATGTAAGGGAACGCAACTAAGAATGCAACAAGTGAGGAACCTGCAGATCAGTCACCCAATGTCAGGTGGTACAAAATTTTAAATTTTTTGAAATTCCCTTGCAGGGATCTTGAAGGTAAGGATCTTGAAGGTAAGGATCTTGAAGGTAAGGATCTTGAAGGTAAGGATCTTGAAGGTAAGGATCTTGACAGGTATCAAACTTAAAATCAGTATCAAACTTAAATAATCATAAGTCCAATTTTAGAAGGATAGAAGGTCTAGTTAGCTTTTGAATAAAATTCTTAATAATGATAATACAGACAGGAAAATAGGTAGAGGATTGTAAAATGCCAAAGGACGAAGATATAAAAAAAGTTCTTATCATTGGATCAGGGCCCATTCAAATTGGCCAAGCTGCTGAATTCGATTATTCCGGTTCTCAAGCATGTAAATCCCTCATGGAAGAGGGAATAAAGACCATACTTGTGAACAGCAACCCAGCAACCATCCAGACAGATATCGAAACCGCTGACAAAGTTTATGTAGAACCCCTAAGCCCGAAGATCGTTGCTAAAATCATAAAAAAGGAAAACCCCGATGCAATATTGCCAACAATGGGTGGACAGACAGGTTTAAACGTTGCAACGGGTCTTGAGAAGATCAAAGCTCTGGAAGATGTTAAGGTTATAGGATCATCCATAGAGACAATAAGGAACGTTGAAGACCGTGAACTGTTTGGAAAATTCATGATGGAACTTAATGAGCCCATAGCCAAATGCAAAGCAGTTACATCTGTTGAAGAAGCTCTTGAAGCTGCTAATGAAATTGGTTACCCCATGATCATCAGACCTGCATTCACACTGGGTGGAACAGGTGGTGGAGTTGCACACAACAGGGAAGAACTGGTGAAGGTGGTAACAAGGGGGCTTGAAATGAGCTTCATAAACCAGGTTCTCCTTGATGAATCCCTTCTGGGCTTTAAAGAGTTTGAATATGAGGTTATGCGTGATAAAAATGATACATGCATCATCGTGTGTAACATGGAGAACTTCGATCCCATGGGAATACACACTGGAGAGAGCATAGTTGTGGCACCCTCGCAGACCTTATCAGACGTGGACCATCAAAGGCTCAGAAATGCTTCAATCAAAATTATAAGAGCCCTCAAGATCCAGGGTGGCTGTAACATACAGTTTTCCGTGAACCCAGAGACAGGCGATTACAAGGTTATTGAAGTGAACCCGCGGGTTAGCCGAAGTAGTGCACTTGCATCCAAGGCCACAGGATATCCAATAGCAAAGATATCCGCCAAGATCGCCATTGGAATGACCTTAGATGAGATACAGAACGATATAACCAAGGAAACCCCTGCATCATTCGAGCCCTCCCTGGATTACGTGGTCACAAAAATACCGAGATGGCCCTTTGACAAGTTTAAAGAGGTTAAAAGAGAACTTGGAGTGCAGATGCAGTCCACAGGTGAAGTTATGGCCATTGGAAGAACAATAGAGGAATCCCTGCACAAAGCCATAAGGTCACTTGATATTGGAAAGTACGGGTTTGAAGAGGTTCCATTTAACGAGAACCTCCTTGTAAATGCCACAGATGAACGTTTATTCCACATTTACTCAGCTTTGAAATCTGGAATGAGTGTTGACAGAGTTCACGAACTTACAAAGGTGGATAAATTCTTTTTATACAAAATACTTAACATAATCGATTTTGAGAACAGCTTAAACAAAGAAACTATTTTAGATCCGGTAATTCTCAAAAAGGCCAAAAGAATGGGCTTTTCCGACCATGTGCTTGCAGAGTTAACTGGCCACAATGAGAAAGAACTTCGCAGTATCCGTAAGAAACATGGAATCATCCCAACCTACAAAATGGTGGACACATGTGCAGCCGAATTTGAGGCAAAAACTCCTTACTACTACAGTACATATGAAGAAGAAGATGAAGTGGCTGTTTCTGATAATAAAAAAGTTGTTATAATTGGAGCTGGACCAATAAGGATTGGTCAGGGGATAGAATTTGATTACTGCTGTGTTCACGCTGCAATGGCACTTAAAGATCAGGGATTGGAAACCATAATCATAAACAACAACCCAGAAACTGTCAGTACAGATTATGACATATCAAACAAGCTCTACTTTGAACCCTTAACAATGGAAGACGTTATGGGCATTATCGACAAGGAGAAGCCTTACGGAGTGATCGTTCAGTTCGGTGGTCAGACATCAATAAACCTTGCAGTACCACTTGCAGAGGCAGGTGTAAAGATATTAGGCACTCCTCACGAGAGTATAGACCGGGTTGAGGATCGTGAACAGTTTACAAAGGTTTTAAATAATTTGAACATACCTCAAGCAGATTATGGTATTGCAAATTCCTTTGATGATGCCCAGAAGATTGCAGAGAAAATAGGGTTCCCTGTACTTGTCAGACCTTCCTACGTTCTGGGTGGAAGGGCAATGGAAATAGTTTACGACAACATAGAACTCAAGAAGTACATGAAGGAAGCCGTTAAAATCTCTTCGAAACATCCAATACTCGTTGACAAGTTCCTTGAGGATGCAATAGAAGTAGATGTGGACGCACTCTGCGATGGAGAAGAGGTCTTCATTGGTGGAATTATGGAACATATAGAAGAGGCGGGTGTGCACTCAGGAGATTCAGCATGCGTAATACCTCCGCAAAGTCTTTCTGATGAGGTTATTCAAACCATAAAAGATTACACTCGAAAGCTCGCCCTTGAGCTGGATGTTGTTGGACTTATGAACATTCAGTACGCGGTTAAAATGGAAAAATCAGGCAAACCTAAGGTTTACATTATTGAGGCAAATCCAAGAGCCAGCCGTACAGTTCCATTTGTAAGTAAAGCTGTTGGAGTGCCCCTTGCAAAGGTTGCAGCCATGCTCATGATTGGACACAAACTCAGGGATTTCAAACTTCATGACCAGGTTGAGATTAAACATGTGGCTGTTAAAGAATCCATATTCCCATTCATAAAACTTCCACAGGCCGATTCTGTTTTAGGCCCTGAAATGAAGTCCACAGGTGAAAGTATGGGTATAGACGGAAACTTTGGAGTTTCATACTATAAAGCACAGCTTTCAGCGGGTATGGAACTTCCAAAGGGAGGAAAACTCTTCATAAGTGTGAAGGATGCAGACAAAAACAGTATACTTGACATAGTTGAGGATGCTGAAGCTCTGGGCTTTGAGATTGTGGCAACGAAGGGCACTGCAGAGGCTGTGAAGGACGAAGTCAACATTGAAACCATTCGAAAAGTTAGTGAAGGCTCTCCAAACATCAAGGATGCAATTCTCAATGGAGAAATAGATCTAATAATCAATACGCCCTCAGGAAGGCAATCTGCAGATGATGGATACCACATAAGAAGGCTCGCAGTTGAACTGAGAATACCCTACGTTACAACACTTGCAGGAGCCCGTGCAGTACTGAAAGCCATTAAAAAGGTTAAAAATGGTGAAATTGGAGTTAAATCTTTAAACGATTACCATACAGCCATTGATTAACTTAAAAATTTAAAAAAGACGGATCGTTTCAAAATAACTTCTTTTTAAATTTTCTTGAGTTTTTAAAGGTTTTAACCAAGTCTTTCCACATGATTAAAAAAATCTCATTTTATTTCAACAGATTAATTTCAACAGATTATTTCTATTTATTCTTCGAGAAAATATTCTCGGTTATTTTCCAAACTTAAGTTAACAAAATAAGTGGTAATAAGTAAAAATTTTAAATAAAATTCAGAATAAAATAATTGAAGGAAGGATAAAAAAAGATTTGAGGATTAAGTAACTAAAGGGTTAGGTAACTAAGGATAATAACAGTATCGAGCGTAATGGGAAACCAGTATATAACAAAAAAAGAGTGGGCCCGTAACATTAAATTGGAGAGAATCATGATAACCATTGAAAACGCCAAAGTTTTATACGGCAATAATATGGACGTTTTAAAAGCAAATATCCTGGTTGAAGAGGATAAGATCCTTGAAATCTCCAGTGAAGTGCATGAAGGTCAAATAATCGATGCTTCCGGCTGTATCGTTGCACCATCCCTTATAAATTCCCACCTTCACATTGGAGATTCTGTTGCAAAGGATGCAGGTGACGGGGAACCCATAGACAAAATAGTTAAGCCTCCAAACGGTATAAAACACAGAATTTTAAGGGAAACACCGTCAGAGGTAACTGTAGATTCCATGAAAGAATCTATGAATTATATGCTTAAAACCGGGACCACAACATTTGTTGATTTCCGTGAAGGTGGTCTTGAAGGAGTTAAACTTCTTGATGAAGCCTCAAAGGACATTCCAATAAGAAAGATGGTGTTAGGGCGTCACGACTCATTCATGGACCCCGATGCAGAGGCTGCAACCATAAAAAGAAATGCAAGGAAGATCCTCAAATCCTGTGATGGAATAGGTTTAAGCGGTTTCGGCGAGATAACCGATGAAAATGCCAGTACAATCACAAAAACCTGCAGAAAAATGGGCAAACTATCATCAATACACGTTGCAGAGTACAAGAAGCTCCAGGAAGATTCTTTGGATTTGCATGGAAAAACAGAGGTTCAAAGGAGTGTTGAAACAGGCTTCGATCTTCTGGTGCACCTGACATCCCCTGCAGGCTGCGACCTGGAAACTGTGGGCAAAAACCGTGTACCCGTTGTCCTGTGTCCCCGCTCAAACGGGGCCCTCTCTGTTGGTATTCCACCCGTACATGAAATGCTGGACAACAAAATAAACCTCCTTCTTGGAACAGACAACGTGATGTTCAACTCCCCCAACATGTTCAGGGAAATGGAGTACACCCTCAAGGTCACAAGAGGATATTACAAACGATATCTCTCGCCTGTTGAGGTATTTAAAATGGCAACTGTGAATGCTGCAAGGGCTTTGGGGCTTAACACTGGCTCCATAGAGGAAGGCAGGATTGCAGACCTTATGATCGTCAGGGAAATTTCAAAAAACCCATTCCTGTCCTTGATAAACAGGACAGAATCAGGAAATATGGTAGGATTGATGAAAGATGGGAAGATTGTATACAGAAACTAAATCATGCGGAGTTATATACAGAAAATAAATATACAGAAAATAAATCCACGTTGAATTAAAAAGGGAAAATTTAAAGCGAAATAATTTTTTATAAAGGAAAGTAAGGCTTTTGTTTATTAAAAATGAATCAATTTTTTTGTGGTTTATCAATGGTTTATCAATGAGTTACAATTTCATTGTTATTAAAATTTCATCATTATTAGATTATGGAACAATGCATAAGGCTTTAAAAATAATTAAATTCAAATAAAAATTTAAAAGAAAATGATCTATAGATAATCAACAAATTAGATAATCAACAAATAATCAGATAATTACAAAGTTCAGTGAATTGATAAATTAAAACAAATGAATTGGGAATTATCATGCTCGACATTAAAATTTTCAGGGAAAATCCTGATTTAATACGTAAATCAGAAAAAATACGTTTTAGAGATACCAGTAACGTTGAAAAGGTTATTAAATACGATAAAAAATGGAGGGAAGGCCTTCAGAAGCTGAACTCCCTGCGTGCAGAACGGAACAAACTGTCCAAATCCTTCAAAAAAGCCCGTAAAGAGGGACCAGAAGAACTTAAAAAACTTCAGGCAAAGGCAAAAGAGGTTGCCGGGGAAGTTGCAGCATTGGAACCTCAAATAGAGGAGTTCATAGAGAAAAGAGACGAGTACCGGTACAAAGTTGGTAACATCGTGGATGAAACAGTTCCAGTATCTGAAACTGAGGATGACAATGAGATAATCCACAAAAACGGGGTTATACCCTCATTTTCTTTCAAACCCAAAAGCCACGTTGATCTCATTGAGAGCGTTGATGGAGCTGACATCAAACGAGCTGCAGAAGTTGCTGGAGCCCGTTTCTACTACCTGAAGGCAGATCTGGTTTATCTGAACATGGCACTCATGAAGTTTGCACTGGATTTCCTCTGCAAGCAGGGTTACACACCATTCTACACACCTTTCTTCATAAATAAAGACGTTATCAGGGAAACAGCTGAACTTGCCGACTTTGAGGAAACCCTATACAAGGTGGATGGTGAAGACCTTTTCCTGATAGCCACAGCTGAACAGACACTTGCAGCCCTTCATAGAGGCGAAATAATTGATGAACGAACTCTTCCGCGCAGGTACTGTGGTATCTCCTCATGTTTCCGGAGGGAAGCGGGTTCCCACGGTAAGGACACACGGGGCATCTTCAGGGTCCATCAGTTCGAGAAGATCGAACAGTTCGTGTTTTGCAGTGACGAGGACTCTGGAAAGATCCATGAGGAACTGCTTAAAAATGCTGAAATCATTTACCAGAAACTTGGAATACCCTACAGGGTTGTTTCAATAGTTTCTTCAGCACTGAACGACAACGCGTCCAAAAAATATGATCTGGAGGGATGGTTCCCTGGTTCAGACACCTACAGGGAACTTGTATCCTGCACCAACTGCCTGGATTATCAGGCAAGGAAGCTGAATGCACGCTACGGAATTCAGGGCGATACAGATTCCATTAAAATCTGTAACACTTTAAACAGCACTGCCATTGCAACGGAACGTACCATCTGTTGTATTCTGGAAAACTATCAGCAGGAAGATGGCAGTGTCAGGGTTCCAGATGTTTTGGTTCCCTACATGAACGGTAAAACAGTCATCGAAAAATGGCAAAAGTAAATAAGAAAACAAAAATCCTGAAGGATAGAGAAGTAGTTTATAATCCAAGATTTTTGAGTCTCAATCATAATTAAGTGATCGAAAAACATAATAAGTCTGATAACAGAATTAGACTTAGGTAGAGGTGAACCTATGTACAAAAAAATATTGTTACCAACTGACGGTTCAAAATATGCAAACAAAGCCGCAAAACATGCTATATGGCTTGCAAGATCAAGCGGTGCTGAGATCATTGTACTAAACGTGCTTGAAACTTCTTCACTGGTGGGTTTACCTGCAGAGGATCTCATAGTGAGAATTAAGGAAATGCTCAAGGAAGAGGGAAGAGAATCACTGGAGCATATAGCAGGTATGGTTGACGAGTGTGAAGAAGAAGGAAAATGTAAGCACATTGAAGTTACTCTTGAAACAAAAGAGGGATCACCTGCAAATATGATACTTAAAACAATCCAGGAAGAAGGTATCGACCTTGTGGTTATGGGAACTTCTGGAAAACATGGATTGGACAGATTTTTGCTTGGAAGTGTAACTGAAAAGGTAGTGAGATCAGCCAAATGCCCTGTTCTCGCAGTGCACTGATCCAGTACCATACATTATCTAGTACCATACATTTTCTAAAAATTGCTTTTTAGGGAAATAATTTTTAGGGATATATTAAACAGCTTATCAGTTTTATTAATAAAAGGCTGGTGTAACAATGCTTGTAAAAGAAATAATGTCAAAGGATACGTATTACATTCACGTTCCAGGAAACCGTTCAAATGCAATGGAACTCATGAGAGACAAGAATGTTTCAGGATTACCTGTTGTAAAAAAAGGGACAAAAGAGCTTGTTGGAATATTAACAAGAACAGATCTGGTTGAAAACCCGGATGAGGAACAGATAGCTCTTATAATGACAAGAGACCCCATAACTGTGAATCCTGATGACGATGTGAAAGATGTTGCAGCTAAAATGATAAAAAACAGCATAAGGAGGATTCCCGTAACTGAAGATGGAGACCTTGTTGGTATTCTAACCGCATCCGACCTCATAAATAAGGCTTTATGGAAAATGGACATCAAGGATCCTGCAGAAAAGTACATGTTGAAGAAAATTCCAACAACCTGGGAAAAAACTCCCCTGAACATTGCATTTGACGTGATGCGGTACTTCAACCTTAAAGTGCTTTTTACCTTGAACAACGAGGGAAAACTATCCGGAGTACTCACTGAAACAGATTTCATAGCGGAAAGTGAAGTTGTAGCAGAGCAAACTATTCACAATACCTCTGTTGGTACAGAAGGGGATAAATGGTCCTGGGACAGTAAAAGCGTTCTTTACATTACCAAAAACCACCTCAAATTCTCTGACAAAGAAGCGAAGGATGTTGCAACAGCCGACCCTGTTATTGTAACCTCAAAAACCCCTGTAAAAGAATGTGCAAATAAGATGAAGCAGAAACACATTGAACAGATACCTGTAATCGATGTTGAAGGAAATCTTGCGGGACTTGTAAGGGCAATTGATCTAATAAAGGCTATCAGCGATTAAAATGTCTCAAACACCAGTTTTAAAAATAAAGTCAGATCCTGAGGCCATAAGGATCGTTGCCAAAAAGCAGGGTGACGTTTCCATTCAGACCATAAATCTGAGGATCATAATGGCGAACATATGGTGGGCAGAGGTGCCTGAACTTGGAACCTTCTTCAGTGTACTGGAATTAACCATTAAAAAGGCCCTGAAAGAGGTCTGTGACTTTGAAAAACTTACCTTAGGATACACTTACACGGCAAACGATAGAATGGAAGATGCATCAGAGATAGTTGTTGAAATAACCGACGTTAAAATTGATGATGTTGATGTTGAAGTTGCTGGAAGGTTTATACAGCTCACTGGTGAGGACAAGAGGGGATTTTTCAAAAGGCTTACAAGTTCCAAGAGAAGGGTCGAAAAAAAGGTAGTCAAAGAGGTTTAAGTTTTATTCACTCATTTTTTCTGCCTTCTCTTTTTGTTTTTTGATACCCTTTTGATACCTCTTCGATCTTTGATAATTTCTCATCCACATTATCAGTGAAAAAATTAGTGGAAGAATTAGGCAACTCCAAGCCCTTTTAAATATTAAATCCCTTTAATTTTAGAGGAGTCTTCTTATACTTAGTTTAAAGGAGTCTTCGTATACTTGGTAAAATTTCAATCAAGAGCTTTTCTGCATCTTCCCTATTAACAACCTGTCTTGCAACAATTTTACCTGATTTAAAGAAGGTAACATTCCTTCCAGATATTTTTAACATTGCTATTCCCATTTTAACAGAACATTTTACAGTTCCAAGTTTTTTAAGTTCACTGCAGGTCTTTTCAATATTTATCTGGTAGGGGAGTTCTGTTTCAAACATGATCCTGTTTTTCTCATTTTTGCAGGGCTTGTAAATTACCAGATCCTTTTTTGAACCTCCATATGTACTAATATCCAGTGTGACGCGTTTAAATCCAACAGCTTTAAGTTCAGAGTCAAGATGTTTTAATATTCCTTTGTTAAGGAGTTTTTCAAGGTTGCTGACTTCTATTCTTGCATCACCATCTTCATCCCTCACCCTTACAACGTCAGTCCCTGTGAGGCCCTTTAAAAGGGATTCAGCATAGTTTATTCTATTTATTTTTTTAGGTGTTATTGGACTGTTTTTAGATATTCTGGTTGCAAGACAGGTTGTTGAAGAAGAGTAAGATATGTTCAATATTTCGAGTGCCTCTCTAACTTCTTCAGCTGTGAAGCCTGCTTTAACAAGGGGACTTCCAATGTTCTTATCATAGTTAACCATTATTCCAGGTCTATCTTCCATGAAGTCACTTATGTTGGTTCCATCAACTATTTCATCAAAGTTTCCTTCCTCAAAAATTTCCTTAAGCCTGGTGTACATTCTGTTTTTGCAGACGTAGCATCTTTTAGGGGGATTTGAACTGAAGGCTTCGTCCAGCATGAAATCTTCTTTTACAACCTTATGTGGGATGCCTATCTTTTCTGCCAGTTCCTCTGCATTTTTTGTAAATTCTGGGGGCATCACCCCATTATCCAGGGTTACAGCAAGGGCTTCCTTTGAAACTTCATGTGCTGCATGTGCAACCAGAGTACTATCTGCTCCACCTGAAAATGCGACAAGAACCTTTTTATCCTTGAGATATTTTTTTAAGATTTCTAATTTCTCTTTTATTTCCATAACATCATCCTTTTGAAACCTTACGGGATTAAATGCAGTACCAAATTTACATCTTTATTTGTTTTACCTTTATTTTACTATTTATCTGCCTTTTACTGTCTATTTTTTTAATTACTGTCTCTTATTCATTGTTTAGTTTTTAGGTACTCCAAGACCTTCAATGCATCTTCTCTCTTTACATCCTCAGCATTCTCATCTAAAAATTTTTGAAGAGCTTTTTTTTCGGTTTCATCAATATTTGCATCATGGAGAACCTTTTTGTAGGTTCTTTTAGGATAGTAAATTGATTTTGCAGTTTTAAGAAGGTTTTCAAGGGAATCTTCACATATTATGCCTTCCCTGACTGCCGCCTTGAAGTTGTAGAGCATGCTTATGAGGGCTTCTGAGAACTGTTCAAATGTTTCTGGGTTGAAAACAACAGCAACATCATCATCGGCTTCTATAATTCCATCTCTGTAGTTTTCGTAAACTTTACCTATTCCAATCATTCCAAAGTCTTCCAGTTCAGATGCCCTGAGTGCGCCCATGCTCCCACCACCAACAACCGTCACCCCTTCTTTGAGGGCTTTTAATATCTCTTTATGGGACACAGCAGGTCTTTGATGGAAAACGCCATCAATGATACCTATTAAATCAGGTTTATCCTTTAAAGCTTCAATTATATCTCCTCTACCTACTGGAGGACGGTAATCTGCATCTAAGATCTTGCGGGCATCATCAGGATGTATGGATGTGCCTGTAAACACTACAATCTTTTTGTTACCCAAAAGTCTTACCCCTTATCTCGTTCAATCTGATGAACTCCTGTTAAAACATGTAATTAAAACAAGCATTTCATCATTGAAAATTTAATGGAAGTCAATTCATTTTCTTCTCTTTTTTTCTTTCTCTTATTTCCCTCTTAAAATTTTACATGTCAATTCATTAGCCAAATGCTCTGAACTTGGAACTAATGAAAAAAGGTGAAACTGAACCAAAGTTGAAAGTGAAATTAATGAGGTTAAAGTTTAAAGTAATTATGTAAAGTAAAATAGGAATTAAAATAGGTAGAACAAAATTAATAGAGAGAACAGAAATTTTATAGAAAGAACGAGGATTAACCAGAAAAATGACATAAATAAAAAAAACTAAAAACTAGAAAAATAAGAGAATTCAGAACTGTTTAAACTTTGTAACTTCTAAGTTTTTGTAACTTCCAAGTTCACTGTCAAGTTTTAAAATTCTTCCAATGGAGGGATGATCCTTCTCAAGCCTTTTTTCCCATTTTTGAATGACAAAATCAATGTCAACCTCCTTTGTGCCGCTTGTGAGGTTGTCTGCATGTGCAACAATTTTTTCTTCCAATGTTAAGGGCATGTAATCCTTCACTGGTAAACCGAGGATTTTTGCTTCATTTTTCGGTATTCCTGCACCTATGTGTCTTTCAGCAATTTTCTGGACTTCAACAGGAAATCCCTTTTCCTGAAGTATTTCTGCACCTAAAATACCATGTTTTATACCCTGTGTCCTCGATCTGCCAATATCATGCAGAAGTGCTCCGGTTTTGACAAGATCCGTATTGACATCATCAAAATTGGAAGATATTTCCATTGCTTTCCTTGATACTACTTTACAGTGCTCAATTATGTGGGGAAAGGCTTCAAGTTCCTTCAGAGTATTCAAGATCAGGTTGTTATTCAAGTACTTGCCTTCTTGTTTTTTTTTAAAGTTTGATCCATTATTCAATTCACTTTATTTAACTTATATTAAATTCAAGCTATTCTAAGTTAAGTATTCACTTATGAATTCATAGGATAAATTCGTAGGATGAAAAATCATAAGATTAAAAAAATAAATTCATAAGATAAAAATTCATGAGTAAAACTGCTTCAAAAGAATGTTAAAGAAAAAACGGTCTTTCAAAATAAGAATTCCATTAGTTTGATTAAATTTAAATTGGGATGGAAATTTAAATTGGAATAGACCAGCTTAAGATTAATATTAACTGCTGATCTTCTCCATCAACTCTCTTAATTCTGTTACCACAGCTGAATTATCCTGGTATTCAAGTACACCGCCACAGTTTGGACATATAAAATTATTTTCAGATGCTTCCTCAAATCTGTACCTGCATCCATTGTCCAAACATACAAAGAACATGTTTCCCTCTTCAAACTCTAGAGACTCTTTAATTTCATCTGAAAATTCTTCACATTTCTTTGCTAAAATCTCTGCAACTTTACCTTCATCAAATTTCCAGCTGTAAGTATACCACTGAGTTTCAGGGTCTTTACTGCGTTTGTAACTGGCAATTCCCGCATCATAAAGCTTGTAGAGAATCCTTCTCACAATGTTAAGCCTTATTTCAGTTTCCTCTGTAATTTCCTCATCAGTGGTTTTACCACTCAAAAGCGAAGCAATAATTGCAATGCTGTTCTCTTCTTCACCTGTTACGTCTGCAAGAACCTCGTGAACTGTGGAGTCAGTCAGCATTTCAGCTCCCTTTTTACCCTGTGAAAATTTAATTAAATCTTGGATCATGGGGCTATTCACATCAAGCATGTTATTCCTCCTCCGGCGATCAAATCATTTAAAGCTAGTTTAAACCATTGAATTTTAAAGCCATTAAACCAATTGCACTTTAGATCAAACATCAATTAATGATTCAATTCTTAAAAAATTTGAATTTTAAACCTTGAATGTTATTTTTAAAGTGCAAGTTGGTTACCCTCTAATCAATTCAAAAGAATGAACTTTGGTGTCTATATAATTAACTTTGGTGTTATATAATATCAACAAGATAGTATTTATATTTTTTTGATGGACAATATTGTTCACTGAAAGCAATAATTTTAAGCAAAGTTTAGAGTTTTCTAACGATAACAGCCGGTGTATGCTCAACAGAATTGAGCATCTCAACTGTTACACCATCAATATCCCCCTCAAACATTTCCTGCATTTCATAAACAGTTTCTACATCCATCTCATTTTCTTTATGGTAATCCTCAGCAGCCTGAGCTATATCCAGCACCTCATCCAGATCACAGAACTTCGAAATTCCAAGGGGCGTTGGCCCTATAATATTTCCAAATCGGCCTAAAATGTATCCAAAAACTCCAAGATCACATTTTATACCTTTTAAAGCTTGAGGTAGTGATGTGAACTTCCAGCCTCCAAGTTCATAACTTGCATCAGTGTCGATTATCATGACAGTCACATTGAGACCCTGACGAGAAAGTTTTCCTGCAATATCCTTTGCAACCATTTCAGGCTCTCGAGGAAGCAATGAAACAAATGTGCCTGGAACGTTGCTCAAATCCACCCCTGCCTCAGATGCAGGTTTAAGAGCATGTTTCAATCCATAAAAATCTAGAATAACCTTCTTGTGAGATCTGGCTTCAGGGGGCAGTTTCCGCAGGTTTTTTACAGTTCTTTTCTTTATCCTGAAGAGTGGTCCCAGAAGGTAGCCCCAGATGTATTTGGACCAGACATCTGCAAGAAATGTGGAAAGCAGTGATGGTTCAAATTCAGACTCATCCACAAGCATGCCCTGGGATACAGATACAGGGGTTTCTGAAAGTACAAGGAAGTCTCCATCTTTTAAAAGATCTCTGGCCCTCTCAACAATAACATCATAGGATTCACCAGGTTTTATGTACCCTGTTCTAACAGGTATGGTAGTGTAATTTAATTCTTCTTTAGGTTCATCAGTTTTTAATTCCATTTTCTTACCCTTACAGCTGGATCTGTAGTCGTGTGAATCACCAGGTTCTAAAGAGATTCCATTTGTAACTCAAATTCTTAAATTTCGAAGGTAACTTTCGAAAAATAGAAAAAGAAGTTTATTTGAAGTTTTATTTTAAGATTTCATGCTCATTTTTTTTAGGATTCCTATCCCTTTATGGGTGGAGCCCATACCTTAAGGTCTATTCCTTCTATTATGGCTCTTTTACCTTCAAGCTGCACAAGAACCCCTGAATGAACTTTCTGCATCATGCAGTGGCCCGGCAGGAATCTGACAGTTTCACCAACGGAAGGTAGCTTGCCCTCTATTACTCCCTCAAATCCACCAACCATACAAACGCCGATGTCCATGAATTCAAAGTCCGCTTCGGGGTCAAGTCTGTGGCACGGCCCTATCATGTGCACTGTTATTAAACCGTTGTCCTCATTTAATATCTTTGCAAAGTGGGTTATTGGACATGCCAGTGGCCTGTACCTTATTATGTCCCCTGCCTTGAGCACTTTACGCGTGAATGGGTAAAGAACCTCCCTGCAGGATCTCTCCCCTGGAAGGGGGTGAAGTACAAAATCTGCTTCGTACCCATCAAGAAGGCCCACATAACTTTCTTCTTCGGGAATTACCTTTTCTTCTTTAAGTATGGTTTCAATTTCTTCTCTGTTTTCCCTGAATATTTCCTGTAAAAGAAATCTGCACCTTTCAGGTTTTATTCCACCTTTAAGGAGGAAATGAGCAAACTCTTCACACCTTGCGTATCCACAGACTCCACAGTTAAATCCAGGAAGCAATTTTGAAACTCTGGAAAGCTGATCTGAATTGGAATCACCCATTAAGAACACCTTACCAGTTTATTTATTAAAGAATTATTTATCATAGAATTATCCTTTAAAGTGAATTCATTCGCCTTTATAACTTTGAAAACCGTCAATTCCACGCAATATTCCCCTATGGTACTTTTTATTAACCTTTCTTTCACCAACACACAGTGTACAGACTGCAAGTGGTGCAGAATGCCTTAGTTTCTCCTTGTCAAGTGCCACTTCCTTTGAGTTGAGCATTTCCTCCCCAAGCTCAACACATCCCTGACCTGATAGACCATTTGCCTCGATTACTTTACATTGCGGGTTTACCTCAAGTACCCTTTCCCTGAATATCTCACGTTCGGCCTGGGATATCATGTCTCCCTTGGTTATGACAGCAATGTCTGCAGTGCTTAGAAATGGACCCACCTTAAGGGGTGTGTTGGGTCCGCTGGTTGCATCTATAACACAAACTCCCAGACAGTTCTCTGTGTAAGGTGCGCACCTGTGGCAGAGTCCTGCAGTTTCCACAACAAGAAAATCGGATTGGTTATCCTCTGCCCAGTTTATCATGTCTTCAATGTTGTAGATTGCATAGTGGTCCGGGCACATGTCCATAGAAAGACCTACCTTTGTGGGCACGCCGATTTTGGCAAATTTTTTATCATCGTCCGTGTAAAGACAATCAATTTTAACAACTGAAGGCTTCAAACCCTTTTCTATCAATCTTTTAAGGGAATGTATAAGTACAGCTGTTTTTCCAGAACCTGGGGTTCCGGCAACTATTACCATCCTCATAGTTTCACGTCTTCCAGTTTTATATCCTCAATAATTTCCCCATTTCGAACTCTGTCCCTTAAACTGAGCATCAACTCATCTACCTTGTTAAGCTTCTCAGCTATGACTTTTTCCTGAGTTGTGGTATTTATAACCTTCTGCATTCCACCATTTTTCATGACTATTCTCCTATCCGCCATGAGGGCGAGTACAGGGTCATGGGTTACAACCATGACAATCTTTCCATGTCCTGAGAGAATCTGCAGAGCGTCATGTTTTCTTATGCCTGCATTTTCTATCTCATCAATGAGCACTATGGGTGAATCACTTATTATGGCAATGTCTGCAACCATTAAAGCCCTTGACTGGCCACCGCTTAAAATGGTGAGTTCATGTTCTTTCTTTATTGGTTCGCCTGTGAGTGTGTTGGCAAGTCTTATCACGGCATCCACGCATTTGCTGCTGGCACCACGACATTTGGCATGAAGGCTTAAAAAATCACCCACAGACATGTCAGCAAGGAAGTTCATGTTCTGAGATAGTTGAGCCACCATTTTTTTTCTAGGATTGGTTCTGTCATCGTAACTTGGCTCTTCATCATTTACAAGAACTTTTCTCTTTGAAAATGTGTCCTCCTGTGCTAACTGTTCTATGTCCCCTATTAAAGAGCTTTTACCACTGCCAGTGGGTCCTACAACTCCAAAGATCTCACCTTTCTTTATAACTATCTCTTCCACAGGTTCTTTATTTCCCTGCTTGTCGTAGCCACCTAGAACAGTTATCTTATCCACCATTAAAAGTCCACCTTTCCTAAGGTATCTCCCCTCAATCCACGTCTCATTGTTTCAAGAGCTGTTATTTCTTCTGGTGGGATGTTACCCAGGTTTACGTTGGCTCCGAATTTGAGTATGAGGTAAACCTGCTGATTTTTTTGAGGTGCTTCCCAGATTACGTTTCTGATATCTGTGTTGTCCGCTATTATCTGAACATCTTCACCCTTAACATTTCCTGCATTGTCGTAGATACCTATACCTTTTCCGCCTTCCCTTGCTTCGATCAGTACCTTATCTGCACCCATCTTTACATCGTGTTCAATTAGTTTTGCCCTTTCCTGAGCTGTGTATCTTCCATCCTTTTTTGGATCCTTCTTCCCAACCTCGGTTATGACAATGAAACCACTGTCTTTAACTTCCTGGATCACCTCAGTCCTATCTTCAGTGGAGATGTCAACAGAACCATCTGATATTTCAATGGCTTTAAATCCAAGTTTATCTGCCTCATCTAAAAATTCTTTGAGTTTGTTTTGAGTGTAAGCAACTTCAAATAATGTTCCACCGGGATATGGTACAACATCATGGGCTATGTATGATTCAACTTTAGATTTTACAATCTCTCTATCGTAGATGGCAGAGGTACACCATCCAAATTTCGCAAGATCAATGTATTCGCCTGATATCTCAAGTAGGTCACTTAGCATTTTAGGGCCTATCCCCTTATCTAACATCATGGTGATTCCATTGTCAGGTTCTTTAACGCGGTCCTTTGTGAGAAAATCAAATGCATTCATTATATACATCACCTTTTGGTTGTTATAGTAATCCAATTGTACACTTTGTATATAAGGTTGTGTGTGAAAATGGAGATGGCAGTACAAGACTAGATACACATTACAATGTATCTTAATAGACCACTTCTTAATCTAATTTATTATACTTACATCAAATATATTACTTTAATTTAGTGCCCTACTACAGAGCAGATCGCTCCACAAATAATATAACCTACCAACTGTAGACCCCATCAAATTTTTCAGTCGCCCATATTTCCCCATAAACTTGTATAAACTTGTAATAAAAACTTAGGGACATATCATGCAAAAGTAACTGCAGTATTATGCTCTACGATTAATTTTCCCAGTATATTTTCCAATTTAATTGTATTTATCAGTTTACATTCTTCATTCAGTTCAAATGCTAAAAATTTTATTTTAAAATATTCACAAGTTACATCCACAAAACATGTGTCAGCAACATGTTGTTCCCAAAAATTTTTGTCAAAAAAAAGGAAAGGGGGTAACACGATCAAAAACATGCCATTAATAAAAAGGAGTGCATTAAACATGATTTTTAACAGAAAAAATTTTTCACATGTTTAATAAATAAAATTATAGGTAACAAATAGTAAATAAAAGAAATAATGTAAATAAAAGGAGATAATTTTTAAGGAGGGTTAAAATGGAAAAAACCGTTCATTACTTTGAAAATCCGGGTATTGAAAACACAGATAAAACCATAGAACTGGTAAAAGCCAGAAGCCAGGAGTTGGGTATAAAAAATATTGTGATAGCATCTGCATCTGGTAAATCAGGGGTTAAATTGGCAAGAAAGATAAGTAATACCCATATCGTGAATGTAACCCATCACGCCGGATTCAAGGGTGGGGACAAAATTGAAATTGAACCAGAGTATCGTGAAGAGCTTGAGGAGAAAGGAGTGGAGATTTGCATGGGTTCACATGCTTTAAGCGGTGTTGGAAGGGGTATTTCCAACAAATTCGGTGGTGTAACACCCGTTGAAGTGGTGGCACAAACATTACGTCTCTTCTCACAGGGAGTTAAAGTCTGCGTGGAAATAAGCATCATGGCAGCAGATGCAGGACTTATACCAACAGATTCAGAGATTATAGCCATTGGAGGTACTGGAACTGGTGTTGACACAGCCCTTGTTCTTAAACCAGTGCACATGAGCAACTTCTTTGACCTTAAAGTACATGAGATAATTGCAATGCCAAGACCATAACCATTTAAACCATATTTTTGTGATGTTTTACATCATGAGTTCGAATGATAATCAGTTAAAACAGACAAGTTCACAATGCCTTCATGATGATATATTTCATGACATTTGATGCTAAAAATAAGAAATTGTTTGTTTATGGTGGATTATTCCTAAAAAAAATCATTGCTTTTAAATACAAGTTAGTACAATAACACAAATAAATTTAAAAACATTTAGCTGTGGGGGTAAGAATTGAAATCTCTTATAAACAATACCATAAAAGAATCTGAAAAGAGAAGGGAAAGATCTGTCGTTGAAGACCACAAAACATATGACGACAACATCGACAACGATCTTAAAGAGATTATACAAAGAAGCCGGGCTAAAATCTTCGTGATTGGAACTGGAGGGGCTGGAAATAACACAATTTCAAGACTTATGGAGATAGGAATTGCAGGCGCAGGAACCATTTCAATTAACACTGATGCGCAGGATCTTTTTTATTCAAATGCGGATCAGAAGTTACTCATAGGCAGATCCACATGTGGAGGTCTCGGTGCTGGAGGTATGCCGGAAGTAGGTGAAGAAAGTGCTGAAGAAAGTGAAGAACAGATAAAAAACAAGTTAGACGGAGCTGACATGGTTTTTGTAACCTGTGGTCTTGGTGGAGGAACCGGAACAGGTTCTGCTCCAGTGATCTCTAAACTGGCCAAAAAAATTGGGGCACTGACAATAGCAGTTGCAACAATGCCTTTCAGTGCTGAAGGCCTTAAAAGAAGGGAAAATGCTGAAAAAGGATTGGAAAAGCTCCAGAACGCTGCAGACACCGTGATAGTAATACCAAATGATAAACTGCTTGAAGTAGCACCTAACCTACCGATAAACAAGGCTTTCATGGTGGCAGACGAACTGCTTGGAAGAGCTGTCAAAGGAATAACAGAGCTTATAACCAAACCTGGTCTTGTAAGTCTGGATTTTGCAGATATAAGAAGTATAATGGTCGGATCTGGAATGGCCATGATTGGAATGGGTGAATCAGATTCTGGTGACAGGGCAATAGAATCTGTTCATGAAGCCTTGAACAGTCCACTGCTGGACCTTGATATATCAAACGCCAAAGGAGCTTTGATAAACATATCAGGAAGTTCAGATTTAACTCTGAACGAAGCTGAGAAGGTTGTTCAGATCGTTGCTGACGAACTCGATCCAGACGCAAACATAATTTGGGGTACACAGATACAGGAAGACCTGGAAAACACCATAAGAACAACTATAGTTGTGGCAGGAGTGAAATCTCCACATATATTCGGACTACCAGAAGAACGTGAATTTGTTCAGGAAAAGAAAAAAGAAAAAGAAAGCGTTCCAGAATATGCTCTGGAAGAATTCCTTGATGGTGTTTTCTAATTAATGTGTCAGCATTGAAAGGAAAATAAAAAAAATGAACATGCATTTTTAGATCAAAATGCTAATATTCACGATCAACTTATAGGGTAGCTACGATCAATAGGGTAGCTTGTACTATCTTTCAAGGATCAAAAGGTTTATAAATCCCTAAAGAAATAATTTTAATTCTGGTATATTCCAATGATATTTATTCAAATTTTTAAAAATATCTCATTCTTAATTAGTAGGTCAAGTAGGTATTCTTATGAGTTCAAAAGAGTCTATTGCCAATTTTTTAAAACAGTGCGAAAGAGTTTTGCATGTGTCAAGAAAACCAGGTCGAAGTGAATATATAAATGTTGCAAAGGTAACTGGAATCGGCATTATCCTAATAGGAGTTGTTGGATTCATAATCAGTATCATAGCCCAGCTTTTAACAACCTAAATGTTTTTAACGAAGTAAACTTACTGGACCTCCAATATAAACTCCAATGATAAAAGTTAACTGTAAAGGTTAACTATAAAAGTTAAATTCAGATTCAACAGCTAAAAAACGGTTTAAGCCTTAAGAAATATTTTTTACATGTGCATTTTAATGTGTACAACTCGTGATGAACAAAAAGGGTTTAACCTAAAAAAAGGGTTTTTAACCTAATACATAAACTAGTAAATAAACCAACACATAAAGATCCACCACAGACCATCATTTTAAAACATAAACCAATCATCATTTTAAGATCTTAACCATCAGATCATCACGAACATCATACTCATCAAGTAATCACCTAGATCTTGATATTTATACAAGTTAATTGAAAATATTTAATGGGATTAACAAGTGAAGTTACAAAATTTTTAGTTATCAAAGTTCAATCAGGTAAGTGATAAATTGATTTACGCTATAAGAACCCTTGTAGGGCAGGAAAAAAATGTTGCAAGAATCATTGCAAGAAATGTTAAAACCAGTGGGATTGAAGTGAGTTCTATCCTTGTACCTGAATCTCTCAAGGGATACATTTTAATTGAATCATCAAGTAAAATTGACATGCAAAATCCAGCCTTTAAAGTTCCTCATATGAAGGGCATTATCGATGGTGAGATACCCTTCGATGAAGTGAAAACCTTTTTAAATCCTGAACCTATATTAGCTTCTGTTAAAAAAGGAAGTATTGTGGAACTGATATCAGGACCATTTAAAGGTGAAAAGGCCAAAGTTATCAGGATAGATGAATCCAAAGAGAACGTGGTCTTAGAACTTATTGAGGCTGCAGTTCCAATACCTGTTACAGTTAACGGTGATCAGATCAGATTAATACAGAAGGAGGCAGATTAATGGTAAAAGAAACCGTAGAAATTCTTATAGACGGTGGTAAAGCAACACCAGGCCCACCATTAGGTCCTGCAATAGGTCCACTGGGCATTAACATGATGAAGGTGGTTGAGGAGATCAACAACAAAACCTCAGACTTCAGTGGAATGAAGGTTCCTGTTAAGGTCATAGTTGATGTAAGCACCAAAGAATTTGAGATAAAAGTTGGTACACCACCAACAACAGCACTCATAATAGATGAACTCGGCATAGACAAAGGTTCACAGGATCCTGGAATGGACAAAGTAGCAGATCTCAAGATGGAACAGGCATTGAAAATTGCTCGTATGAAATTTGATGCACTGCTCTCAAACGATTATAAAAATGCTGCAAAAGAGGTTATAGGAACCTGTGTGAGCATGGGTATAACTGTTGAAGGAAAGGATCCAAGAGAAGTGCAGGAAGAAATAGACCAGGGTGCCTATGACGATACACTCGTCCAGGATGCCTAAACTTATTTCAATTTTTTTATAGTTCAAAGATTCATAGGATCATGTATCAGATACCAGATCAAGTATCAAATAACATCTGTTAAGTATCAAACGGTGCTTGGTACAGGTACTTTGATCCATCACAACTCATCACAAATTCAATTTCATGGATATGGCATCATATCAGTGAACAATTAGATAATTCATGTGAACTTTCATTTGAGAGTTCATGGAGGAATTAAATGAAAGAAGAGATACTAGAAGCGGTGAAGAAGGCTAAAGAAGACTCAAAGCCGAGGAACTTCACACAATCCATTGATGTTGTTATAACACTCAAGGATTTAGACGTGAAAAAGCCAGAAAACCGTATAGACGAAGAAGTGTTTCTCCCAAATGGTCGTGGAAAAGACGTGAAAGTCGCCTTTATTGCCGATGGGGAACTGGCACTTCAGGCAAAAAATGCCGGTGCAGATCTTGTTATAAACAAGGAAGAACTTGAGAGACTTGGAAAAAACAGGAAAGAAGCCAAAAAAATTGCAAATAAACATGATTTTTTTGTTGCACAAACGGACATGATGCCCCTTGTGGGTAGGTTCCTGGGACCAGTTCTAGGTCCAAGGAAAAAAATGCCTAAACCAGTTCCAGCCACAGCAAAAGCCAAACCTTTGATGGAGAGATTTAAAAACACGATAAAAGTACGAATAAAAGATCAACCAGTTATTCAGGCACTTGTTGGTTCCCAGGATATGGATGATGAACTGATTGCAGATAACATTGAAGCTGTGCTTGACATACTGGACAGGAACCTGGAAAAAGGAAGAAGCCAGATAAAGGCCATGTACATTAAAACAACCATGGGTCCAGTAGCGAGGGTGATTTAAATGCCTCATGTTGCTGAATGGAAGAAAGAAGAAGTTGAAGACCTTAAAGAACTCATTAAAAGTCACAACGTCGTAGGTATGGCTAACCTTGCAGATATACCTGCTCTTCAGCTCCAGAAGATGCGTAAAAACCTTCAGGGAAACGCAACCCTCAAGATGTCAAGGAAAACCTTCATGAGTCTTGCACTTGAAGAATCAGGTAAATCAAATGTGGAAGGTTTGGAGGATCATATGGAGGGACAACCTGCATTGATCTTCACAGACATGAACCCATTCAAGCTTTACAAGATTCTTGAGAACAGCAAGACAGAAGCTCCTGCAAAAGCTGGAAGCATAGCCCCAAATGACATTGTAGTGCCAAAGGGTGATACTACATTTAAACCGGGCCCAATACTTGGTGAGCTTCAAAAAGCAGGCATACCAGCAAAGATCGACAAGGGTAAAATAGTTATAACCAAGGACAGTACAGTAGTTGCTGAGGGAGAGGAAATTTCAAAGGAGATAGCAAGTATATTAACAAGACTTGAAATTCATCCACTAGAAGTTGGAATCGACCTCGTAGCTGCTTATGAAGATCAAACAATTTACACATCTGATGTCTTAACAATCGATGAAGAAGAAACATTATCAAACATACAGAAAGCTTTCACACAGGCATTGAACCTTTCAGTGAACGCTGCAATATTCACCAAGGATTCCATGCCTTACATACTGCAGAATGCAAACACCAAGGCAATGAACCTGGCTTTGAATGCAGAGATACTCACATCAAAAACCAGGGAACTTCTACTTGCCAAAGCTTACTCACAAATGCTTGCAGTTGCAGGTGAAGTATCAGCTAAAAATGCGGAAGCAGTTGATGATGAACTTCGAGAAAAGTTGAGTTCACAGGCAGCCCCTGTCGAAGCTAAAAAAGCTGAAAAAAAACCAAAAGATGATGAAGACGAAGAATCCGAAGAAGAGAAAGAGGAAGAAGCAGCAGCAGGACTTGGAGCTCTCTTTGGTTAATGTTAAACAAAATTTAGGAATGAATAATTCAAAAAATTTAATAAATTTAATAGTTTAGAAATTTGAGGTGAATCATATGGAGTATATATACGCAGCAATGTTATTGCACACAGCAGGTCAGGAAATTAACGAAGAAAACGTGAAAAAGGTATTAGAAGCAGCAGGCGCAGAAACAGACGATGCAAGGGTTAAAGCATTAATCGCAGCACTCGAAGATGTGGACATAGAAGAGGCTATGGAAAAAACAGCTGTAGCAGCCGCAGCACCTGCAGCCGCAGCCGCAGCACCTGCAGCCGCCGCTGAAGAAGAAGAGGAAGAAGAAGAGGAATCTGAAGAAGAGAAAGAGGAAGAAGCAGCAGCCGGTCTAGGCGCTCTCTTCGGCTAAGATCTTTTCAGATTTTCTTGTAAGCCAATTCTTTGGCTTTTTTCTATTTTTTTATTTTTTAGGGTAGTTTGTACAACGATATTTTATACATTAATGCTGTATCGTTAATCGTTAGTTCTTTTAACATATTTTTTTAACAGCGCAACTTTTAAAAAATAGCGCAACTTTTAAAAAGAATTTTGACCTAAACTAAGTTCAGTGATTTTTTTTAAAGGTTAAACAAAAAAACACTTTTTTAGAGATCTTAATTAATCTTAATTAAACCTAACAGATTAGAAAAAAACTTTTATTGAGGATAACTATGTCTCATCAGCTTGAAGAACTTGGATTTACAAAGAAAACCTGTAAAAAATGTGGAAATGAATTTTGGTCAATAGACGACAGAGATACATGTGGAGATGCCCCCTGCGATAAATACGAATTTATTGGGAACCCTGCAACATCCAAAAAGTACGACTTATTTGGTATTCAAAAAGAGTTCACAAAATTCTTTGAGAAAAACGGACACACAGCCATACAGAGGTACCCTGTTCTTGCAAAACGCTGGAGAAACGATGTTTTTCTTGTAGGCGCCTCAATCTACAACTTCCAACCATGGGTCACATCTGGAATGGTTGAACCACCTGCAAACCCCCTTGTGGTTGCACAGCCATCCATAAGACTCAACGATGTGGACAATGTGGGCCGTACAGGCCGTCACATGACATGCTTCACAATGGGAGCACACCACGCATTCAACTCTCCAGAAAACCAGGTTTACTGGAAGGACCAGACAATAAAATACTCCCATGACTTCATAAAACACCTGGGAATAGATCCAAGGGAAATAAGTTACATAGAATCCTGGTGGAAAGGCGGAGGAAACGAAGGCCCATGCTACGAGATATGCGTCCGCGGTGTGGAACTTGCAACCATCGTCTTCATACAGTACAAAACAACACCCCAGGGACTTAAAGAAATACCTCTAAAGATAGTTGATACAGGCTACGGCCTTGAAAGGTTTGCATGGGTATCACAGGGCACCCCCACAGCCTACGATGCATCATTCGGACCAGTAATAGACCAGCTTAAAGATATATCTGGAGTGGAACTTGATGGACACATTCTGGGAGAGAACGCCCGTGTTGCAGGAATGATGGACATAGAAGATATTGCAGACCTTAAAACCCTCAGATCAAGGGTTGCAGACAGGCTTGGACTCTCAATCGACGAACTTAAAAGGGCAACAGAACCAATGGAAGCTGTTTACATCATCGCAGACCACACAAGATGTCTCAGCTTCATGCTGGCAGACGGAGTCATACCCTCAAACGTCAAGGAAGGATACCTTGCAAGGCTAGTCCTCAGGAGAACTCTAAGGTTCATGAATGACCTCAAACTTAAAGAATCACTTTCAGACATCATGGACATTCAGCTGGACTTCCTCTCAAAAACCTACCCTGAGATCAGGCACAGCCAGGACCATATCATGAACGTCATAGACCTTGAAGAATCCCGCTACCACAAAACAATCAAAAAGGGAAGAAACCTGGTTAAAAAGAGCATAAAATACCTTAAAAAGGAAAACAAAACTGAAATGCCCCCAGATATGCTTATAAAAATGTACGATTCCCATGGAATTCCCCCTGAAACTATTGAAGAAATTGCAAAAGCTTCGGACTTTAAGGTAAACGTTCCTGACAACTTCTACACCCTTGTTGCAGCAGAACACGAAGAGGAAGCCGTTGAAGAGAAACCGCAGATAGAACTGGATTTCCCTGAAACTGAACTCATGTTCTACGATGAACCCGAAAGAAAAGAGTTCACGGCCAAGATACTTGGATTCCACGAAAACAACGTAATACTCAATAGAACCGTTTTCTATCCGGAAGGTGGAGGTCAACCATCAGACGTGGGATTTTTAGAGTTAAAGGAACTTGATAAGTCCTTAAAATTCAGGGTTCTTCATGCTGAAAAGGTTCAAAACGTGGTTTTACACAGGCTGGACGAGAAGGATATTGAAACCCTGAAAAAACACGTTGGATCCCAGGTTAAAGGTGAGGTTGACTGGAAACATCGCATCGCCCTTACAAGGAACCACACAGCAACACACCTGGTTGTTGCAGCTGCACGCCGCGTGCTTGGAGACCATATCTGGCAGGCAGGAGCCCAGAAAGGTGTTAAAAAGTCAAGGATTGACCTTTCACACTACAAAAGAATTGGAAGTGACGAACTCCAGAAGATCGAGTTAATTGCAAACCAGCTGGTCATGGAAAACCTTCCCGTTAAAACAAGGTGGATGACCAGGACAGAAGCCGAGAAAAAGTACGGTTTCATACTTTATCAGGGAGGTATCGTTCCTGGAAAAAGTATAAGGGTTGTTAAAGTGGGTGATGTGGATGTTCAGGCATGTGCAGGTACCCATGTTATGCACACAGGGAACATTGGCCTTATAAAACTGGTCAAGACCGAAAGGATCCAGGACGGAGTTGAGAGGATCGAGTTTTCAGCTGGAGAGGCCGCAATCGAGGCAGTACAGAAAAACGACGACCTCCTCAAGGAAAGCAGCACCACTTTCAAGGTGGAACCGGTGCAGCTCCCAAAAACCTGTGAAAGGTTCTTTACAGAGTGGAAAGCCTTTAAAAATGAAATTGGAAGGCTCCAGAACCAAATTGCAGCACTCAAAGTGGAGGGTCTGGCAGGTAAGGCCGAAAAGATCGGAGAATTACATGTTCTGAAACAAAACATGGACTCCCAGATGGGCGAACTTATCAAGATCGCGACTGACCTCACGGAAAATGAAGAGAGCATCGATGTAATTATAGTTGGAAACAATGATGGCAAGATCGTTGGGGCTTCCTCCAAGAAAGCTTTGGGTATGGGTGTGAAGATGAATGAGATCATCAAGGGTGCAGCCAAAATACTTGGAGGCGGAGGCGGTGGAAGACCAAATCTGGCCCAGGGTGCAGGTCAAAACTCCGAAAAAATGAGTGAAGCACTTGAATATGCCCTTGAAGCTGTGAAAAGGATCGTTGAGTGACTTAAAAGATTTTTACCAGTTCTTTACCCGTTTTTTTTTACTTATTTTTATTTTTAATTAGTTTACTTAATTTATTTATTTTTAATTTTATTTTACTCACTTTATTTTACTCACTATTTTTAATTAGTTTAATTATCTTTGTTTTGAATCCCCCTATTCTATTTTTATTCTATTATTCCAATTTTTTTCCTGTTTAACTTCTTTATCCCTATTTTTACCTTAAATTAAATTATAAAAAGAACAATGTTTTAATAACCCATACAAGAACATTGAAAGAAATAGTTTATAAGAAAAGGACAAAATAAACAATTGTTATATTGAAATGCTTAGAGTACACTTCGAAGCACTGATTGAATCATAAAAAGTTTTGAATTATAAAAGAAAATTTTAACTTGTATAACTAATTTATAGATCAAAAATCCAAAAAGAGTTAATCCGGAGAAGCACTATGAGAATCCGCACCATAGAAGAGATAAACAAGAAGATCGACAATGGAAATGCAACGGTACTTACAGCAGAAGAAGTATCACGGCTTGTAAGAGATGGTGAAGAACCTAAAGCCGAAGATGTGGACATCGTAACCACAGGGACATGTGGAATAATGTCTGGAACGGCTGCAATATTCCACATACCCGTAGCTGAAGCTGGAGCATTTAAAAAGGCAAAAAGTGTTTTATTAAATGGAGTTCCTGGATTTCCAGGACCATGTCCCAATGAATGGCTTGGATCCGTGGACATGATCGTCTACGGAACAAGCCACAGCATCCGAAAATCCAAGTACGGGGGAGGATTCCTCTTCAAGGACATTGTAAGTGGGAAAGACATAGAAGTTGAGGTTGAATCCACAGACGGTGAAAAACTGAGATCCACCGTCAACATCAGTGATATGGGCACGGCCCAGATGATCGGAACAAGGCTCGCCTTCAAAAATTACAACTCATTCGTAAATCCAACAGATAAACCTGTTTCATCAATATTCCATGCCATAGACCTTGAAGGACCATTTAAAGGTTTCACATTCTCAGGGTGTGGGGAGTTGAACCCGCTGCAGAACGATCCCTACATGAAAACCATATGTGCCGGCTCCAAGGTGCTTTTAAATGGGGCTGAAGGTTACGTAATAGGCCGTGGAACCAGGAGCAGCGATGAAAAGCCCAACATGATGATAACAGCAGACATGAAGGAAATGGACCCCCACTACCTTGGAGGGTTTAAAACTGGAGCAGGACCCGAAGTTTTTGACAGCGTGGCCGCTGCAATCCCAGTTATTGACGATGCAATCTTGAAGGAAACTTTTATCCGGAACAAAGACATAAAACTTCCAGTTGCCGATATAAGAGGAAGACACCATGTTTTAGGTTTCACGGACTACAACGAAGTTTGGGGCTGCGCCGATGAAAGGCCAGTTTACCATTCAGAAAGATGTTTAAACTGCGATGTTTGTATTGTGCGTGAAAGATGTCCAACTGGTGCCTACAGCGATACTTTGAATACAAGAAGATGTTTCGGCTGTGGAATGTGTTCCTATTCCTGTCCTAACCATGCTTTCACCATGGAATCTGGAAGCGTACAGTTTGAAACCGATGATAACACATTCAACGTTCCAGTAGTTTGCAGGCAGTCCGATATTAAGAGGGCACGTGAACTTGTGGCCGAACTCACAAGACGGATCAAAAATGGGGATTTTTTCTTAAATAGATGTTAAAATCAGTGCATTGGGAATTTTTATAGTGAATGACCTAATACTTTAGATTAATTATTTAGAAAAAAATTTGTTTATATGCTTTAAATTTGTCAAATCTATAATTTGATCAAGTTATCCAAAATTTATAAGTTTAAAAAGTTATGTCATTCACTATAATTAAAAAGAATTTAACTGAAAAACCATTGAGTAATCCCATATAATTTCTTTTTTTTCTTCTTTTTTAATTATTCAACCTTGGTATTTTAGGTAGATAACCCAGTAGATAACCTCGATGTTTAGCTGCCCTTTTATTAAACTAAAAATCCTTTTAGATCCTTCAATATTTCTTCGCAGAGAATATCCCGGTTTTCGTGTGTAACCTCAAAGATTAAAACATCTTTTCTTGCTTTTATTTTGGATACAAAAGGATGGGATGACCTTTTGTGTATCACTGCAGCAACTGGCTTCTCACTGTCCATGGCAGCTTCCACCGCACTGCAGAAACGTTTGCTGTGAAGTTCCATAGGAGCTATCTCATCTATGAATATGAAATCCGAATTTTTAAGGGCAGTTTCTATTGCATTAGTCCCTATCTCATCTAAATCCCTTAAGTTAACCTTATACCTGCCAACATGAGGGCCTTTACTTTTTACATGAGCCAGTATTCCCTTTTCATTGTTAGAAATATTTATTATGCTGAAACCTACCCTTTTACCGTTTTTTCTTATTTCAGGACAGGTTACTCCCCCAACATCGTAGTTTTGACGGGCTATCTCCGATTTAATCCTGTTTAAAACCGTTGTTTTACCAATTCCAGGACTTCCAGTTATTAAAATGTTAAAAGGCAACTAAAACACCTGTCAAATTTTTTTAGGACATTCCTGGAATCATCTTAGTTGAGAAGACTATGAAACCTACCACAAGTCCTACAAGCAGAGCTACGATAAGTAGAAGAACTACGGTGCCCCATAACCCGGCTTTTTTTGTCTCCTCTTCATAGTAATACGGGTCATCGTACTCTTCTGTATATCCAGATTGGTATCTGGAGCCTTTATACCTTGAATTTTTGTATTCCGGATGTTTATACTGTGAATCTCTGTACCTTCGATTCCCATCTCGGGAACTCTCATAACGTGACCCCTCATACTCCTGATTAAACCCGGAATCTTCATAGCTATCACTATACTGTCTTTTAGAGGTTTTATGATCTCTATAATCGTGTTTATCCCCGTAATCACCCTTCAAATATCTTTTTTTAAGCGGTTTGTAGTTTGATACTAGAAGTTCCATTCCACATTTTGGGCAGTATTTTTCACCCTTTTTAACCTTGGCTCCACAGTTTTCGCATATCACTCTACCACCTACTGGTATAATATTTGATTTTACTGTTATATTAATTTTTAACAATTTTTAATAGATAAATTGGATTTTTGAGCATATTTCATTCAATTTTTTTTCCAATAAACTTTTTCAATAACTTTATCTTTTGTTCTTGAATTCACGATTTTAAAAACCTTTGGGGTAATTATTCAAATTTACTTTATAAATATTTAAGTAAATTTTATATAGGGGCAACAACTGGTTTATGATACAATTTAAACCACAAGTAATTGCAGGGTCTAACCTCTAAGAGAAAAAAATATGTTGTCTTTGTAGTGATATCTTAATCTATTTGTTAAATTATTCCTCAGGTTTTTTTATAACTAATAGTATGGTAAATACAAGCGAAACTAAAATGGTTATTATAAAACCTATAAATGTGACACTTAAAATACTTTCAAAATGGGCAATATTGAATTCTATAGCTTGTACAAAACCTAATAAATTAAATCCTAAGATGATTAATATAGCAAAAACGAGGTTTTTCCAATTTTTCATGATATTAACGTGACTATAACTTCCTTTACCTTCCAAAAATCCAAAAATTGATCTCATCAGGCCAGCTGCGGATATAAAAAGTACTACATCTAAAATTACTAAATAAACCAACTGATAACTTGCATTTTCCTGGACAAAATAAAAAATAAATGATACAATACCTTGCCCAGTTAATGCGATTGCTGCTACTATCACTAGTATAAGCAGTGACGTAAATATAAATGCCTTATTTTTCTCCATGTTAACACCTCTAATTAAAAAAGATAAAACTAAGAAATTAGTTATATCTTCTTAATATTCTCTGTAATGGATGCGATGATTTTTTCCTATATATGCTTTTACTTTTTTATTGGGATCATGATAAGAAACGTATTTCCAATATTTTTGTGGGATATATTTATCTCTTATTGATATAACAGCACATCCTATACCTATAAGAGTCAATGCAAGTTGCCAAAATTTACCGTTGATATTTTGCATATCTTCATTAGTCAACGTTCCATTGTTTGATTGTGCATCCGTTGGAATTGTTTCTACACTGGTATCTATAGAATTTAATGGAGTACTGCTCTCATTTAAGTTTATTGGAGTATTTACCTGATCTGTACCACTATTAACTTGTGTTAATGTATTTGGATTACTTATAATCAATGCATAACCACTGTAAACTCCTGTAAAATCTATTAAACTCATTTCAATATTTCCAAGGGATGGATCTGCAAGTTTGACACTTTCGTTGGTTATTTCAAGAATTACACTGTAATGATTAGTACCATTGATTGTTAAGACGACTAGTATAAAAAGACTTTCAGAGAAATTAGATCACAAAGCGGAGAATGTATACCATCTAGCACAGGATTTCAAGGAAGATTTGACTAAAAAAACCCCGAGATCCCGAACTTCAAGGTAAAATTGAAATCGACAAAATGTAACATTCCATGCAGAATCTAA
>ENA-UOOH01000084-UOOH01000084.1-fermentation-metagenome-genome-assembly--contig:-NODE-84-length-103561-cov-12.486938_pt1 | contig 103561 bp, 93 predicted proteins | sample MGYA00245778_ERZ724025 | MGnify/ENA primary metagenome ERZ724025 (study PRJEB28704, sample SAMN03018313) | fermentation metagenome | biome: anthropogenic terrestrial biome; feature: soil... | reverse complement strand
ACTGAAAATCCTTGTGTCACTGGTTCAAATCCAGTCGATGCCACTTCATTAAGAGTCGATAAACAAATGTTTATCGACTCTTTTCTTTTTATTTAGTCTTTAAATTCTTTTCTGAAAATAAGTTTTTAGTTGAAATCAATTTAAAAAAATCCAGACTAATAGTTTCAATAATTAATCCTAATTATTTTTTATAAGGTATAGTTGAAATTAAACGAGGAATAATTCTTTCTAAACGCCGATTATTTTTACAAACTCCTTATATAAAACTTCTAAAACAAGGAGTTATTACACGAAAGATGCACATCATTAATACCAAAAGATGCGCATCTTTCATAGTAAAAGATGTGCATCTTTTTTTTAAATATATTTTAAGAGGAGATTCAATTTTCCAGAAGTAAAAATCTTATATAAATAGTAATTATTCTGTTTACATTGGATTTTACTTTGCAAATATAATAAAATTTTTCTGATTATTGATTCTTTTTACCTAAAATATCATGTTGTTATATCGATTATTTGTATTTAAATAGAGTTATCTATCGAATTATAGCCTTTTTTCTCAGTTATTCTCCTCAAAAAAAAGAAAATAAAATTCAAAAAACTTGCTCATTAAATTTAATAGTGTACCTTTGCAAAGTTTTTGAGTAAGATAAGTCTTATAAGATAACCTATTTTTTCTCTTCGGTAATTTATTTATTCTAGTTAATCAATTCGTTCTAAAAAAGATTTCTCCCTCATTTTATTATTTAATTTATTTTATATGAACATTTTTGTTTCAAACTTAAGTTACGCAATTAACGACGATGACTTAAGACAAGCGTTTGAAGAATACGGAGAAGTTTCTTCAGCAAAAGTTATTACTGACAAATTCACAGGTCGCTCAAGAGGCTTTGGATTTGTTGAAATGTCCGATGACAATGGACAAAAAGCAATTGAAGAACTTAATGGAGCTTCTTTTGATAAAAAAGTTATCAATGTTGCAGTTGCTCGTCCTCGTGAAGACAGAGCAGAAGGTAACCGTGGTGGCGGTGGTTTTGACAGAAACCAAAGAGGTAGAAATAATTATAATAGCAATCGTTATTAATATAACCTATTTCAGCAAAAAGACTTATCTTGATTTATTTCTTGATAAGTCTTTTTTTTATGGGAAAATTATTAATTTTGCAGCAAATATTTTAAAAACAATTATATCATGAATAACGAAGAATTGGAAAACAACGAATTTGTTGAAGAAGAAAACAATTTTGAAGAAGAATTAGAAGAAACTAATAATAATCAAGAGGAAACGGAAGAGATTTTAGATAATGAACCTAAAGAAAAAAAGAAAAAACATTCCCCTTGCATTATTGCAACAGGCATTTTAGCTACTCTTGCATTTATTGGAGTGGTTGTGATTTTCATTATGAGTTTCTGTTGTAAGGATGGCTCATGTGGAAGTCCAAATGCTTCATCCCCTGCAACAGTAGTTCAGACAGGAGATTTGAAGATAGCTTATGTTAATACAGATTCAGTATTGGCAAATTATGAATATGCAAAAGATTTGGAAAAAGGATTGAAGGTTTTCCAAACTTCCTTAGAATCAAACTATCAAGCTCAAGGGCAAAAACTTCAATCAGATTATGAGAACTATTTGAAGACAGGAGACAAGCTAACTCTAACAGAACAAAAAAGAAAGGAAGAAGAGCTAACACGTCGTCAACAAGAATTTCCAATGCTTCAACAAAAGATGATGGCTCAATTGCAAGAGCGTCAGCTTGAAGATAATAAAAAGCTACTGAATGCTGTTTATGCCTTTATTAAGGATTATAATTCTAAGAATCAAAAGTACAATATTATACTCTCTCGTTCCTATATTTCAAGTTCTATTCTTTATGCCGATGAGGGACTTGATATTACAAATGAAATCATTAAGGGATTGAACCAAGAGTATAAGGATATCAAAGGAAAGTAATCACTTTAACTTTTGAACTTGAGTTGTTTTTGATCTATATCAAACCATTCTCTGCAAAGGAGAAGAAGTCTCCATTATTTCCAAAAATTACATGGTCTAATACCTGAATTGAAAGTATTTTACCTGCATTGGATATTCTTTCAGTCAAAACTTTATCACTTTGACTTGGAGTAATGTTGCCTGAGGGGTGATTATGGGCAAGTATTATTTTGGGGGAATTGTTTTCTAAGGCTGACTTGAATACCTTCTTCAAGTCAACACTTGATTCGCTCCAACCACCTTCACTAATACATACTTTTTTTATTAGTCTCTGTGAATTACTCAGAAGAAGTAACCAAAAGCACTCGTATTCCAAGTCAGTCAAGTCAGAAAATAAAACATTATATGCTTGATTTGGAGAACTAACAATTGGTTTTTCTTCCTGAGTTGTTTTTCTTCTGTTTCCCAATTCCAAAGATGCAACAATATTAATAGCTTTAGCCTCGCCGATGCCCTTAAAATTATTCATCAAATCATTATATGTAAGGGTAGAAAGTTCATTGACATCATTATTTACGCTATTCAAAATGCGCTGTGCCAATTGAACAGCACTTTCGTTTCTTGAACCAGAGCCAATTATGATTGCTAAAAGTTCTGCATTAGTAAGTCTCTTTTTCCCAATCTGCATTAATTTTTCTCTTGGACGATCTTCTTCTGCCCAATTCTTAATGCTATTATATAATGTATACTCATCCATAAATAAGAAATCTAATAATTTCAGCAAAGATAATAAAAATAAATTCTTATTGCATTACCTACTATTCTTTGTCTAAAAAAATTGTAAAAAAATCTCTATTGTCTTGGAAATAAAATAAAAGATTGTATCTTTGCATGCTCTAAATATAGGCTATACGCTTCAAATTATCCAATAGCTATTATATTTAGAAAAGTGATTATCATTGTTTTATCTTACTCCGATTGCCCGTTGGAAACAATATAAAACCATGAAAAAATTAATTTTATTCCTTATTTTTAGGGAGTATTTTTGATGTTTTATAAACATAAAAAGAAAAAATGAATACGTTAAGTTACAAAACCGTATCTGCGAATAAAGAAACTGTTCAAAAAGAATGGATAGTTATTGATGCAGAAAATCAAATTTTGGGACGTTTAGCTACAAGAGTGGCAAATGTGTTAAGAGGCAAACATAAGCCATCTTTTACTCCACATGTTGATTGTGGAGATAATGTTATTATTGTTAATGCTGAGAAAATACGTTTTACAGGCAAGAAATTGACTGATAAAGTTTATGTTCGCCATACTGGATACCCTGGAGGTCAAAGATTTACTACTCCTAAAGAAGTATTGGCTACATATCCTGTTCGCGTTATTGAACATGCTGTTAAAGGTATGTTACCAAAAAACAAATTAGGCAATGCACTATACAAAAACCTTCATGTTTATGCAGGAAATGAGCATCCTCACGAAGCTCAACAACCAAAAATAGTTAATTTAAATTCAATCAGATAATTTCATGGAAGTAATAAACAAAATAGGCAGAAGAAAATGTGCAGTTGCCCGTATTTATATGACCGTAGGCAATGGTAATATTACTATAAATGGTAAAGATTATAAAGAATATTTCCCAACCCCAACCCTACAATACATTTGCCGTCAAGCTTTTGATACTGTAGGTGCAGAAGGAAAATTTGATGTAAAGGCTAATTTAGATGGTGGTGGTATCACAGGACAAGCAGAAGCATTACGCATGGCAATTGCAAGAGCATTATGCGAAGTTAATCTTGAAGACCGTCCAGCTCTTAAATCAATTGGTCTTTTACGTAGAGACCCACGTATGGTTGAAAGAAAGAAACCAGGTCAAAAGAAAGCTCGTAAACGTTTCCAATTCAGCAAACGTTAACAGATTGGATAGCTGTTTAGTATCCAAATTGGTAAGATTTGGCTTTTTCCACCAACTACTTATCAATTGAATTAATTAAAGGAATGTAAACAATCAAAAACAAGAAAGATGTTAGATTTTAATCAAATGTTAGAATCAAGTGTTCATTTCGGACACATGAGAAGAAAATGGAATCCTAAGATGGCTCCTTATATCTTTATGGAGAAAAATGGAATCCATATTATTGATTTGCACAAAACTGCAGAAAAAGCTGAAGAAGCTGCAAATGCAATTAAGCAAATAGCAAAATCAGGCAAGAAAATTCTTTTCGTTGCCACTAAAAAACAAGCAAAAGAAGTTGTTTCTGAGTTAGTAACCAAGGTAAATATGCCTTATGTAACTGAGCGTTGGCCAGGTGGAATGTTAACAAACTTTGTTACAATTCGTAAGGCTGTTAAGAAAATGAATAATTTGGATAGACTTATCAACGATAAGGATACTACTAAAATTAATAAACGCGAACGTTTACAAATCTCTCGTGAGAAAGCAAAATTGGAGAAAAACTTAGGTTCAATTTCAGATTTGACTCGTCTTCCATCAGCAATCTTTGTTATTGATATTAATAAAGAACATATTGCAGTTGCTGAGGCACGTCGTTTGAATATCCCAACTTTTGCACTTGTTGATACAAACACTAATCCAGATCTTATTGACTTCCCAATTCCTGCAAATGACGATGCATCAAAATCAATTGAACTAATTGTAAAATACATGTGTGATGCAATTGTTGAAGGATTAAACGAAAGAAAGATGGATAAAGATGCTCGTGAAGCTGCAGATGAAGCTGAAGAAATAAATGAAAGAGCATTAGCAACCGAACTTTTGGACGAAGATGATGATACAGAACTCTCAAAAGATGGAGCAAAAATCAAGAAAGTTAAAGCATTAGCAGAGGAAGAAGAGAGTTCAGAGAAGAAACCTCGTCCTCGTAAAGCAATTACAACAAAGAAACCTGCTCCTAAGAAATAATAATTAATAAAGAACAATTTAGAAAGGAAAATATATGGCAAATATAACTGCTGCTGCCGTTAATGAACTACGTCAAAAGACCGGCGTTGGTATGATGGATTGCAAAAAAGCCTTAGTTGAGTGCGATGGCGATATGGAAAAAGCAATTGATTATCTTCGCGAAAAGGGACAAAAAGTAGCTTCAAAGCGAGCAGATAGAGATGCAAGCGAAGGATGTGTTTTGGCTTTAACAAACCAAGATAAGACATTTGGTGCGATAATCATGATTAACTGCGAGACTGACTTTGTTGGAAAGAACGAAGATTTCGTTAATTTTACTCGCAAAGTTTTAGAAAATGCAATTAATGCAAAGGCTAAAAATGCAGGAGAAGTTAACCAATTAGTGATTGATGGTTCAACAGTTGAGAACTTAATTGTTGATCAAGTTGCTAAGATTGGAGAGAAAATCCAAATCTCTCACTACGAAGCATTGGAGGCTCCTGTTGTTTATGCTTACATTCATCCAGGTAATCGCTTAGCTTCTTTACATGCAATGAACAAGACAGGATTTGACGAAAGAGGACACGATGTTGCAATGCAGATAGCTGCAATGGCTCCTTTGGCTTTGGATAAGAGTCAAGTTTCTGCCGATGTTATTGAAAGAGAAATGGATGTTTACCGTGTTCAAATACGCGAAGAAGGCAAACCAGATAACATGATTGAGAAGATTGCTGAAGGAAAACTTAACAAATTCTTTAAAGAAAGTACATTGTTGAGTCAGGAATTTATTAAAGATTCTAAGAAAAATGTTCTTCAATACCTTCAAGAAGGAGATAAAGACCTTACAGTAACTGCCTTCTATCGCCTAATGTTAGGTGCATAAATATTAAGGCAATGTGCTAAAAATAAGGGTTCTGAACACTGAGTTTTAGAGCCCTTTTTTAATAAATACTTAGTAAATTGATTGATATAAAGACAAAATCCTATGCAAAAAGTTAGAGCAAAGAAACATTTAGGCCAGCATTTCCTTAAGGATGAGGGCATTGCTAAGACAATTGCAAGCAGCCTTTCAGGAGATTTTCCTTCTGTTTTGGAAATTGGACCCGGCATGGGAGTATTGACTAAGTATTTGATTATTGACCCAAAAATCAAGGAATTGAAGGTGGTTGAAATAGATAATGAGTCGGTTGAGTTCCTCAATTCCAATTTCCCATCCCTATCAAATAACATTATTTCTGAGGACTTTCTAAAAATGAACCTTGAAAACCTATTCCCAAATCCTTTCGCAATTATTGGAAATTTTCCCTATAATATTTCAAATCAAATCCTTTTTAAGGTGTTTGAGAACCGAGATAAGGTCGTGGAGGTTGTGGGAATGTTTCAAAAGGAAGTGGCTGAAAGGGTGAGTTCGAAAAGCGGAAATAAGGTTTATGGCATTCTCAGTGTCTTATTATCGGCATATTTCGACATTGAATACCTCTTTACTGTGGACGAGAACGTATTCATTCCTCCTCCAAAAGTCAAGTCAGCTGTGATTAGACTTAGGAGAAACAAAGTGGAAAAGCTTGACTGCGACGAGAAACTTTTCGTGAGAATTGTCAAAACAGCCTTCAATCAAAGACGAAAGATGCTTAGACAAGCTCTTAAACCTCTGGGAGTTAGTTTGGAGAATATCGACCAAGAACTTATGACTAAAAGAGCTGAACAACTTTCAGTTGAGCAATTTATTGGTATTACAAATAGCATTAAACAAACAATTTAGATAATGATTAGTTTTATTTTTTCGGCACTTTTGATTGGAGTTGCCCTTTCAATGGACTCATTAGCAGTGTCTATTACCTGTGGTTTACAGAAGACTATGACCAAAAAAAGAGCATTTTTTCTAGCAATTAGCTTCGCCTTTTTTCAGGGTTTATTCCCTTTGTTGGGAGCATTTGTGGGTGAATTAACGAAGGAATACATTAGGGAAGTAGATCATTGGGTTGCCTTTGGACTTCTGTCAGTCATTGGTATTAAGATGTTTATGGAGGGATATAGGTATAATATGAAGGAGTGTATTTACGATTTTACCAAGATTTCAATCCTCATAACCCTCTCAATTGCAACAAGTATCGACGCATTCATCGTTGGAATTGGCTTCGGATTGGAATATTCCCTTACTGAGCAGCTAATTATTGTGGGGATTATTACCCTCTCAACATTCGTGTTTTCGCTCACAGGTGCCTTTATGGGAATGAAAACCTATTTCTTTAAACCCAAAATTGCCCTGAAAATTGGGGGGATTATCCTTTTTGGAATTGGATTAAAGATATTCCTTGAGCATGTAATTGCTTAATAACAAAGCATTATCCCAAATCCTTTTTACCAAAAATCCCAAACTAAAAGACACAAAATCCTCCCCAATTTGAGCTTTATCTCTTAGAAAAAATTATCCCCAACTCTCCTTTCGTACAATAATTAATTGTATTTTTGCCTCATTAGACAAGATATTTATTAATCATTTTCCTCATTTTTGCCCTATGAAAATTAGACTTACCAAAGAATTTAACTTCGAAATGTCGCACGTTTTACATGATTATGATGGATTATGCCGCAATATTCACGGTCATAGTTATAGGCTGTTTGTTACCATTTTAGGCGAGCCAATAGATGAAAAGCATAACCCAAAGAACGGAATGGTAATGGATTTTGGGGAGCTTAAAGCCATTGTTTTCAACCAAATAGTGGATAGATTGGATCATGCCCTTGTTATTCCAAATGATTCAACCATGCTTTCTCACCTCAAAAGCTGCGATACAAAGTTGGTTATCACTGATTATCAACCAACTTGCGAGAACCTTTTGATTGATTTTGCCAAGAGAATCTCATCACAACTTCCGCAAAATGTTACACTTGCACGCCTCTGCCTCTACGAAACAGCCTCCTCCTACGCCGAATGGCTCCAAGAAGACAATAATTAACCATTAAGAATTAACCATTAATCATTTACAAAAATGGATAATAGCAAGTATCAATTTCCCTCAATTGCCAAATGGATAGTCTCCATAATAGTCGTATTATTAGTAATTTATGCCCTTTGGTACTTTCGTTTCCTTGTCGTTTGCATCTCAATTGCTGTGGTTTTGTCCTTTATGGGCAGACCTCTTATGAAGGTTTTGCAAAGGCTGAGCTACAAAAAATTCCGAATTGGCAATATCTTAGCCTCAACAATCACACTTATAACCCTGATAATCATTATCGCAACCGCCTTCTACGTGCTGGTTCCCCTCATCATTTCGCAAGCAATGAGCTTCGCAAACCTCGACATTTACCAGATTGCCGACTACTATCAAGAGCCAATTTTGAAGATTGAAGCCTTCCTTCACGAATACCAACTCATGCCAAACAACACAAATTTAGAGACACTTATATCAAATAAGATACTCGATATGTTCAAATTATTCCAGCTAACCGACATAGCAGACATGGTTTTGAGCCTAAGTGGGAGCCTCGTTATGGGCACATTCATCACCCTTTTCTTCGCATTTTTCCTCATAAAGGACTCACATTTGCTCTACAATGCCATCGTTGGAATCACCCCTGACAAGTACGTTGACGAGGTTGATAGGATAATTTCCAATGCCAGAAACCTCATTTCCAGGTACTTTATCGGGATATTTTTTGAGATAATCATCATGATAATCCTCCTCTCAATCGGCTTCTACATGGTGGGATTCACCAACGTAATCCTCATTGCCTCAATCTGTGGGGTCATGGTAATCCTCCCATATATTGGGGTAATTATTGGTGGAGCCATGGGTTTAATCATCACAATCACAAGCTATTTGAGTTTCAACCCAAGCCTTAGCATAGCCCCAATAGTACTAAAATTCATAATAGTCTTCGCAATCGTCAAAATTATCGACGACTTTATCCTCCAACCCCTTATCTATTCCAAAAGTGTTAAGGCACATCCGCTTGAGATTTTCGTAGTAATCCTAATGGCAGGCGAGATTGGTGGAGTTGTAGGGATGATATTGGCAATCCCAACCTACACCTTTTTGAGGATAATTGGGAAGGAATTTTTCTCAAATTGGAAGTTTGTTCAGCAAATAACTAAGGATATTTAGTTTTAAAAAGCTTCGTTTTTTAAAAGTTACCTATAGGTAAAAATTCACCTACCTAAGACCTTTCTAATCAAAGGCTAAGGCAAGTGAGGTTTTTGTATAGAGATTTAGAATTTTTAATGATGATTTATATCCATAGATCTGCTTACAAACGAAATTTCTACATAACTGGATTTTTCAAAATAATCTAGAAAAACTTGAACGGTAGCAACCATTTTTTCATTAGTAAAGCCAGCAGTGGCATTAACTAAGGTTGGCTTTTTAACCCTATATTCATCCCAAAAAGCTGACCTATCGGTATATGCATTAAAAAATTCTCCTTCATCCGCTTGAATCAAACCAATAAATGAAGCTCCTGAAGGTCTGAGATTATACAAAAATGGCTCCCATTTCTCAAAGTTTTGAAGGAACCTACCGAATTTTTCCGCTAACTTAAATTGGCTAATTTCTGCACTTTCTTGCTCTATATAGTACGAAGACGTAATCGTATCTTCAAGAAAATAGATTGTATATAACTTCGTTGTATCGACGTTAAAGTACTGAATTTGAATTAGTGATCCAAAGGGATAAATCGTTTTTGTCCAGCCCAAACTGTCCAAAACAGCCTCAGCCACAGTATAATTTTTGCCAATAAAACCATACAACTGCGTAGCAATATTATTAGTTACAGTTGGTTTTGGGACTACATCGTCTTCCTTTGGGTCGCAAGCAAAAAAGCTAATTGATAAAACTGCAGCTACAAAAATAGCAGCAAAGAAACGTTTTGTATTCATTTTTCTTTGGGCTTAATGTTTAAATGTTTTGTTTGCTTTTGAAATGTCTGGTTCATCAGTAAAGAAAACGGATACTACTGATTGTTTGCTTTGATAGTCAACATGAATAAATGTTTCGCCAAAGAATTCTCCGTAAGTAAAGGCACTTCCAGCAAAAGTTAGTATAGATTTTTTGGCCTGAAAGTCTGATAAAAAGACATCTCTACTTTGATATTCTTGAATAAATTGAAGGCTATCTGTATGGATAGCTCCCCAATATTGTGATTCGGAAGGCATGAGAGAATTTAAACTTATCTCCCATTTTTCAAACAAAGAAAGGAACTTATCTGCATTTTCAGCAAGCTTTGATTTATAAAAATCTGTACTTTCAACCTCCATATAATGAGTTTCTTTAACAATATTGTTTTTAGTAACAATTCCATAAACCTTTGTTGAATCGCTATTATAGTAATCATATCCTGCTAAATCTCCTGAGGTTTCCACGCTCTTTGCCCAACCTTTTGCATCCATAATTGGGATTACCTCTGCTGCAGATTTGCCATAAAATCCATGTATTTCCTTAACAACATCAGTTGTAGGAGTTGGATTTGTTGTTGGGTCGTCTTCCTTTGGGTCGCAAGCAAGAAAGCTAATTGAGAGAATAATAGCTGCAAAAATTGCTGTTATGTAACGTTTTGTGTTCATTTTTCTTTGGGGGTTTAATGGTTTATAATCCTTTGATTTATTGTGTTTTGTTTGGGATGAAAGATTTTTTCCCTTATATATTTGGCAAATATAGGGTATTTAATTTGAATATAGGCAAGGTTTGGGGAAATTTTTTCTAAGATTTATAAGCGTTTGGCTTTGGTTTTGGGGATAGAAAGCTTGGTTAGAGGGAGTTATTCTCCCCTAATTTAGTTTAAATGCGGAATGGGCTAAAGTCCTAATTTTGACTCAATAAAAGTCTTCTCTGCCATGTATGAAGAGCGGACTAATGCACCACTCTCGACCTGGTCAAATCCTAATTTTAGTCCGATTTCTTTGTATTTTTGGAACTGATTTGGGGCTACAAACTCTTGGACTTCAATGTTTTTTGTTGTGGGTTGGAGGTACTGACCAATGGTTAGGAGGTTACAATTGACGCCCCTAAGGTCTTGCATTAGCTCGATTACCTCGTCCTCTTTCTCTCCAAGTCCAACCATTATGCCTGATTTTGTGATAAGTCCAGCCTTAGATGCTTGGTCAAGAACTCTTAGCGAGGTGTCGTATTTGGCACGCGAACGAATTTCGTTGGTGAGCCTTCTGACCGTTTCCATGTTATGTGCGAAGATGTCGGGCTTGGCTTTGAAGACAATTTGGAGAAGGTTTTCGTTTGCATCGAAGTCGGGTGTGAGGACTTCAATTATGGTATTTGGGTTCACTTTCCTGATCTCTTCTATGGTCTTTGCCCAGTGTTGAGCACCTTTATCCTGGAGTTCGTCTCTGTCAACTGAGGTTATTACGCAGTGTTTGAGGCTCATAAGTTTTATGGAATGGGCTATTTTTTGGGGTTCTTCTGGGTCTAATGGGAGTGGTTTTCCGGTTTGTGTTGCACAAAACTTGCAGCTTCGGGTGCAGATTTCGCCTGCAATCATGAAGGTTGCTGTTCCTTTTGTCCAACACTCCCCAATGTTTGGGCATTTTCCAGAGGAGCAAATTGTGTGTAATTGGTTGAGTTCGACTATCTTTTTTACTTTCGCATAGTTCTCTCCTTGAGGGAGTTTTATCTTAAGCCAAGAGGGTTTACGTTCTGTTTTCTTGCTCATCTGTAATAATATTTTGCTCGATTAGTTTCTTATATGTCTTCTCTGAGGCGAGTTGTTCGGCAGCCTTTATTGAGAAATCGATTGCTGTTTCTTGTGGTTTTTCGTTGATAAATACTTGGGCTTTGTATTGCTTTCGGTGGCTATTTTCTGTAACTTCTATTGCTTGATAGGATACTTTATTCTTTGTTTTCTGCCCCCAATCAATCAGTTTACTCTTGAAATTCCATTCTGATTTCTCCAACGAATCGATGTCAAGGTAGAGGGAAAATATTCTCTTGGTGATGACTTTATATGCGAAATTATAGCCTTTATCTAAGTAAATTGCTCCCACAATTGCTTCAAAAGCGTCGCCGTCCATTGACAAAAACTGCCCTCCTTCCTTACTATACTGTATGTGTTGGGTGAGTCCAATCTTATGTGCGAGTTTATTTAGCGAGGCACGGCTTACGATTTTGGAACGCATTTCGGTCAAGAAACCTTCCCCTTGGTAGGGATATTTCCTAAACAAATAGTCCGCAACTATAGCACTTAGCACAGCATCGCCCAAGAATTCCAAGCGCTCATTGTTCATTTTAAAGCCTTTTTTCCCTTTTATAAAATAGGATTTATGAACCATAGCCAGCTTATAAATAGAAATATTCTTAGGCTTGCACCTAAGAATATTCTTCAGAAATAGTTTGAGCTCCTTATCTCGGCTATCAATTTTAGTTGATTTTCTAAATAGGGGAGACATTTAATCTATTTGCTATACTTCTTTAAAGCAATACTTGCATTATGACCTCCGAAACCAAAGGTGTTACTTAGAGCAACATTTACATCTCTTTGTTGTGCTTTGTTGAATGTGAAATTCAAGTCAGCAATCTCAGGATCGTCAGTAAAATGGTTAATTGTTGGAGGTACTATTCCATTTACAATGGTTTGCACTGTTGCAATAAACTCAACTGCACCGGCAGCTCCAAGGAGATGACCTGTCATACTTTTGGTTGAGTTAATGTTTATTGTTTTTGCATGTTCTCCAAACAAAGACTCTATTGCTTTTGGTTCTGAGATATCACCAACCGGTGTTGATGTTCCATGTGTATTGATATGGTCAAGAGAATTCAAATCAAGGTTTCCTTCTTCCAGAGCAAGCTTCATTGCCATCATTGCTCCTCTTCCTTCTGGATGAGATGCAGTCATGTGGTATGCATCGGCAGTTAAGCCTGAACCCATAACTTCTGCATAAATCTTAGCTCCTCTTGCAAGTGCATGTTCTAACTCTTCCAATACGATTGCTCCAGCACCTTCTCCCAAAACAAAACCATCTCTATCCTTATCAAATGGGCGAGATGCTGTTTTTGGATCATCATTTCTGGTTGAAAGGGCAGTCATTGAACTAAATCCACCTAAGCTTGATTCAACAATTGAGGCCTCACTTCCTCCACAAATCATCATATCAGATTTTCCAACCTTAATGTAGAGGGCGGCATCTGCTATGGCATTTGCTGAAGAGGCACAAGCCGAAACTGTTGCAAAATTTGGACCCCTTAAGTCATACTTCATTGAAATATGACCGGCACAAATGTCTGCAATCATCTTTGGTATAAAGAATGGGGAGAAACGGAATGAACCATCTCCTCTGAAGAAATCCTTCACTTCTTGTTGGAAAGAATGAATCCCTCCAATGCCAGAAGCCCAGATTACCCCTATTCTATCCTTGTTCAAAGTCTCAAAATCTGCTCCAGAATCCTTTATTGCCTCATCGGAAGCAACAATACCATATTGTGAAAAAGGATCATACTTTCTTATTTCTTTCCTATCGAAATAGGCACTGCCATCAAAATTTTTCAGTTCACAGGCAAATTGTGTCTTTGCCTTTGATGCATCAAAATAAGTTATGGGAGCAGCACCACTTACTCCTTTAACCAAACTATCCCAAAATTCTGGAACAGAAAGACCAATGGGAGTAAGTGCACCTAATCCCGTTACGACAACTCGTCTCATTTGCATACGAAATGAATTTATTTTGTTGCGTTCTCAATGTGCGCTATTGCATCACCTACTGTTGTGATCTTTTCTGCTTGATCATCTGGAATAGAAATACCAAATTCCTTTTCAATTTCCATAATCAATTCAATTGTGTCTAAAGAATCTGCTCCTAAATCACCAGTAAAACTAGCCTCTGGAGTAACTTGACTTTCTTCAACACCTAGCTTATCTACTACGATAGCTACAACTTTTGCTGCAATTTCAGACATAATTTTTCGATTTTAAATTAATTTAGACTGCAAAGAAACGAATTTTTCTTAACCCCCCAAAGAAAAAATGAATTAAAAAGCCCCTCGATTGGGTTAATAGTTTGACTATTAATTATTAAAATAAGGTTCATTTTTCTTCTCTGAGTGAATAAATTTTTGAAAAAACAAGCCAATTGGAATAAAATACTATTTTTGTAAACTCTAAAACCTCCCATAATTGGAATAAAATGAAAAAAATAGCCATTTTTGCCTCTGGAAACGGAACAAATCTTCAAAGAATAGCTGAATATTTCAAAGAAAGCGATGAAATCAAGGTAGATATTGTGATTGTGAACAAAAAAGACGCCTATGCAATTGAAAGAGCAAAGAATTTGGGCATCGAATACATATATTATAATAGAGAAGAATTTTATAATAGTGAAAAGGTGTTGAAAACACTTATGGAAAGGGAGATTGACCTAATTGTTTTGGCAGGATTCTTATGGCTTATGCCAAAAAACATTCTAAAGCAGTTTCCAAACAAAATAATAAATATTCATCCTGCTCTTTTGCCAAAATATGGAGGAAAAGGCATGTATGGGCATCATGTTCACCAAGCAATTGTTGAAAACAAAGAAAAAGAAAGCGGAATTAGCATTCATTTTGTTAATGAAAACTACGATGAGGGCGAAATTATCTTTCAAGCAAAATGTGAGGTTGGTCCAGAGGACACAGCTGAAACCCTTGCTGACAAGATACATATTTTGGAGCAAGAACATTTCCCAAAAATCATTGAATCGGTATTAGGGCGAAAATAATCCCTATATAAATAAAATTAAAGACCGAATAATTTGAAATAATCGTAGTTTAATTTCAAATAAGCTTCGTTTATTTTTGAGTTGATTCCAATAAAGACTTTAACCCAAATAAATTTCTTAAAAATTAAATCCTTATTTCAGTTTACTGAATCTTCGTTTTAATTTTTTCTTTCTTCGTTTTAATTTGATAAAACGAGGTTTTATTTTCTGAACAAAAAAGAAAAAGGAGTTCTTCATTTTTTTTGAAGAACTCCTTCGTTGAGAATGTTATTTATTATTTAATCTAAATCCAAATTAGAATCTTACCCCGAAGGTTAATTGAGCTAAGTGGTTTTGGTTTTCAATATCAATAACTCTATAATCGTATTCGTTGAATTTGCTCTTACCCATTGTGTAGGCATAGGCTAAATCCATAAAGAAATTCTGTTTCCTATAGCCAACACCTGCAGTTATTGATTGTGCTCCTGCATCATTTAAATCCTTATCATAAGGGTTGTCCATAATCAAATAACCTGCTCTTAGTGCAATTGTTCCCAATTTTAACTCACCTCCAATTCTAATTGTATTGGTTGGAAGGTAGTATTGTTTTATAATATTATTAATATTATTTTCTGCTTTAATATCTCCTGCCAAACGATATTTCATTGAAGAGTAATCAGCAAATTCATAATCAGCTGAAATAGTTCCTGCCATCATTGTTTTGTTATCTCCCAAAACAAAAGCTAATGACCCGATAAATCTGAAAGGGCTTTGCATATCATAGGTGATTGGGTCCCAATCTCCACCAACTCTTTTGGTAAATATAACTTCTGAGAAAAGTCTATCTTCAATTGAATAATATGTTGGTGTATGTATTGCTGCTCCAAATCTTACCCAATTCACAGGTTTAAAGATTGCTCCAAGTTTTAGGTTAATTCCTGTTGCAGAAATTTGTGCTTTCTCGTTAAAAATATAGCTATCAGTAACATTTCCTGTTGCATCAACCTTTTCTTCAACAAAAGAGCCATCTCTATAGTAGTTTGCAATTGGAATTCCCAATGTTGCTCCCAAATAGAATTGATTGCGAATGTTTGTTGATAAAGAGAAAACCATTTCATTTAAGGAACCTGATTCGGTATAGGAACGTATTTGGTTAAATTTTCCATTTTCAAAAACTGAAGTGTAGCGATTGATGGTTGTATCGAAATCTACAACATAAGATTGATAGAAGTCATACATGTAAGCATCGCTCATTTCTTCACTAATGATGTGTGATATGAAAGAATTGTCCAATCCATCTCCTTGGAATATTGTTCTGTTGCCGTAAGCTTTTAACCTATTCATACCAAAAGTGAATTGAACTCCTTTTACATTTTCACCACTTGGTTTAAAGAAAAACAAGGCTCCTATGTTTCCTAAATTGAAGTTTATTTTACTGTCTGAGGTTATGAAATTATTTGAATTTGCATCAGTAAAAGCCCAATTTAGTCCTGTAGAAAAAGAAAATTCACTTGAATTGTAAATACCAAGTCCTGCTGGGTTATAGCTTGCTGCTGTTAGGTCGCCTCCCAAAGCTCCAATTGCTCCAGCTCTTGAAATAAAGTTTGAGGTTCCATTTAATCCGGTTTGAGAAAGCCTTAAGGCATCTGTCATTGTTTGTGCAGACAAACCTACTGCTAAGAAAATGCTTGCTGCTAATATAAATATCTTTTTCATTGTTATTTTTGTTTTGCTTGTTTAATAACTTATAAATTATTCATTTTAGTATATTATCTTCTTGAGCCACCAGAACGTGAACCTCCTGAAGAGCTGCTTCCACTACTTCTTGATGTTCCACTTGAAGAGGAAGAACTTCTTGAAGGAGAAGAATTTATTGAGGATGAACGTGAAGAAGAAGAATTATTATAAGAACGAGTTGGAGTGCTTGATCTATTATAATTATTTGACCTATTACTATTTATTGTTCTGTTATTATTATTGATTCTTCTATTGCTATTATCAATTGTTCTCCTATTTTGTTGGATTGTGTTATTTGAAGGACGAGTTGTTGTTCTAAATTCATTGTTAGTACGCGGTTGACGAGAAGAAGGAGGAGTGTAGGTTCTGGTGTTTCTGTTTGTATTATCGGTGCTTATCCTTCTATTTTCAGAATTGTTATTACGAATGTTATTATTACGAGTAGTTGTATTTTGATTAACTTGTCTATCTGTACTGACTGTTCTGCTGTTTGGAACTGTTGTATTTCCTCTTTCCAATCTTTCAGGTTTATTAAATCTTTCAGTAGTCCTATTGTTTACTTCTTTCTTTTGACCAAGGTCAATATTGTTTCCAATAGTTCTATTATTTGTTCTGTCAGCAGGTTTGGTCCTATTATTTGCTAATGTTGAATTTCCTGTTCTTGATAGTTCATTTCTTGAAGGAATGTCTCTGCTTAGAGTGGTTGCTGTTCTGCTTCTATCATTATAAGTTTCGCCAAAAGTTCTTTTTGCACCATTATCTGCTAAATGTCCTGTTCTTGTGCCTGATGTTCCATATCTACCATTTGGGTCAAAGTAGCTTCTTGGTCGGTCAAAGTTTGAATTATTGTCTCTTTGGTTGTAGTAGCAAACATTTCCGTAAGGATAGTAGCTGTATGGGTAATAACCCCATCCATAGGAATAAGGATTATAGTAGTAGTTGTATCCCCAACCCCAATAGCTATATCCCCAATATGGATTATGGTAGTGGTATGGATGGTGATAATAGTAATGAGAAGGATACCACCAGCTATAACCTAAATAAATACTTGTTCCCCAATAATAAGGGTTATATGTGTACCAATAAAGATTTGTGTAATAGTCATCATAGTAATCTACCCAAACATAAGGACGATGAAATCTACGAATGCGTGCTGTATAAGCATAGTCGTAGTAATCATCTTCATCATAATATAGGTAATCTCCCTCTTGATTACTGCTCTTGTAGTTAAGGGAATCTTGTTCGTAGTAGTTAGTGTCTTGAACTTGATTGTCTTGAGGAGAATTACTTCTTCTTAACCTTTCATTATATGCTCTTGAATTTTTTGCATATTGTTTTTGCCTTTCATTATAGGAATTTGATTGCCTTTTTTGAACTTCCTGATATTGTTCTGCATCGGAAGGATTATAGTAAACATCATCGTAGCTTGCTAATCCTGACTGAACAGTACAACCACTCACAACCAGAAGAGCTGTTGTTATTATTGCAATCAATCCAAATTTAAATGTTTTCATTTCTATATGTTTTTATCTGTTATTAATCTTTATTATATACTTACCAATGAAAATGTAGCAAAACTTATGCCAAAACCTTCTTAACAAATGATAAAAAGGATAATTCATCTCAAAATATTTATTTTTACTTTTAATTTGTATCTTTGCAAACTTAAAAATAATATCAATATAAACACTAATAATAATGGCAAAAAATTTTGTAACACGCCAAGAAAACTATTCTGAGTGGTATAATGAATTGGTTGTAAGAGCCGATTTAGCAGAGAATTCTGCAGTTAGAGGATGTATGGTTATTAAGCCTTATGGATATGCAATTTGGGAAAAGATGCAAGCAGCCTTAGATAAGATGTTTAAGGAAACAGGTCATCAAAATGCTTACTTCCCACTTTTTATTCCAAAGTCTTATTTTGAAAAGGAAGCAGAACATGTTGAAGGATTTGCAAAAGAGTGTGCCATTGTTACCCATCATAGACTTAAGCCCAAGAGTGATGGTTCACCAGGATTGGAACCAGACCCAAGTGCCAAACTTGAAGAAGAATTAATTGTTCGCCCAACCTCCGAAACCATTATTTGGGATACCTATCGCGGTTGGATACAATCCTATAGAGACCTTCCAATTCTTTGTAATCAGTGGGCAAACGTTGTTCGTTGGGAAATGAGGACAAGGATGTTTTTGAGAACAGCAGAATTTCTTTGGCAAGAAGGGCATACAGCACATGCAACCAAAGAAGAGGCAATAGAGGAAACAGAAAAGATGCTTAATGTTTATGCTTACTTTGCAGAAAAACATATGGCTATGCCTGTTCTGAAAGGAACAAAATCTCCAAACGAAAGATTTGCTGGAGCATTGGATACATATTGTATTGAGGCAATGATGCAAGACGGGAAAGCTCTTCAAGCAGGTACCTCACATTTCTTAGGACAAAATTTTGCTAAGGCATTTGATGTAAAGTTCCTTTCAAAAGAAAATAAATTAGAATATGTTTGGGCAACCTCATGGGGAGTTTCTACAAGGCTTATGGGAGCTTTAATAATGTGTCATTCAGATGATCATGGTTTAGTGCTTCCACCAATGTTGGCTCCAATTCAGGTTGTTATTATCCCTATTTACAAAACCCCAGAGCAAAAAGAAAAGGTTAATCAAGAGGCTCAAAACATTATCAAAGAGCTTAAAGAAATGAATATTTCTGTTAAGTACGATGATAGAGAAGAATATAAACCAGGTTGGAAATTTAACGAATATGAGTTTAAGGGAGTTCCTGTTAGGATTACAATTGGGGCAAGAGACCTTGAACAAGGACTTATTGAGATTGCAAGAAGAGATACACTTGAGAAGGAAAGCATATCAAATGTTGGAGCAAGTCAAAAGATAAAAACCTTGTTGGACGATGTTCAAGAAAATCTCTATAATAAAGCTCTATCCTATAGAGAGGATAATACAAGAAAGGTTGACAGCTGGGAAGAATTTATGGTTGAGATTGAAAAAGGAGGCTTTTTGCTTTGCCATTGGGATGGAACTCCTGAAACAGAAGAAAAAATTAAGGAATTAAGCAAAGCCACAATTCGTTGTATTCCTTTAGAAACTGAGAAGGAGGAAGGAAAATGTATTCTTACAGGCAAGCCTTCCAGCAGAAGAGTTGTATTCGCAAGAGCCTATTAATCTTAATAAATAAAATCACACCTAATAATGACACAGGAGGAAAGAATAAAGGACTTTGCAGAAAGAGTTGGTGCTCTAAGGAGGTTTCTTTGACATTGATAATAAGAAAAAACAAATAGAGGAAGAAACTCAAATTACCCTTAAGGCAGATTTCTGGAACGATGCTAAGAGGGCAGAAAAAGTTCTCAAACAAATAAATGAAAAGAAGGTTTGGACCAAAGCCTTTGATAAACTCCATACTATTTACGAAGATACAAAGGTTCTAAAAGAGTTCTACGACTTAGACGAATTGACTGAGCAGGAGCTGGATTTGAGTTTGGATAATCTTGAGAGAGAAATTGAAAACCTCGAATTTAAGAATATGCTTAGCAACGAAGAGGATAGGCTTTCGGCAATAATCACAATTAATGCTGGAGCAGGTGGAACGGAAAGCTGCGATTGGGCTTCAATGCTTATGAGAATGTATATTCGTTATGCTGAAAGAAATGATTTTAAGGTTAGCGAAATTGACCTACAAGATGGAGACGTTGCTGGGATTAAGAGCGTTACATTGGAAATTGAAGGTGAATTTGCTTACGGATATCTCAAGGGAGAAAATGGTGTGCATCGCTTAGTTAGGTTATCTCCTTTTGATTCGGCAAACAAACGTCATACTTCTTTTGCATCTGTTTATGCTTATCCTGTTATTGATGAGGATATTGAAATAAATATTAACCCTTCGGATTTGGAATGGGACACATTTCGCTCAGGAGGTCCTGGAGGACAGAATGTTAATAAGGTTGAAACTGCAGTAAGGCTACACTATAAGCCAGAGAATATTATTATAGAGTGTCAGCAGACACGTTCGCAAATGCAAAATAGGGAAAAGGCTATACAAATGCTCAAAAGTCAGCTTTATGAATTAGAGTTGAGGAAGAAAAGAGAAAGGATTGCAGAAATAGAAGGGTCAAAAAAAAGAATTGAATGGGGCTCTCAAATAAGGAACTACGTGCTTCATCCATATAAATTAGTTAAGGACCTCAGAACAAATATTGAAACTTCTAACACTCAAGCTGTTTTGGATGGAGACTTAGATGATTTTATCAAAGCTTACTTGATGGAGTTTGGAGGATAAACTTTTAATAAAATGAAACGAAGTTTTAATAAATTCTTTTCTTAGATAAATTTATTTTTCTCTGAGATAATTTGAAATAAGTCTCGTTTTTTTTCAAATAAGCTTAGTTTATTTTTATGTAAGCCTAGTTTATTTTTATTTATCCCTTATCTTTTTAGGAATTTGAATTATATATTTCCTGAATTATCTCATTTATTCCCAAAAATTCGGCACAGGTTATCATTGCTCCAATCGTTACCCCAAGAATTCCGTGAGAATTAATGTTTTGTCCTGTCATAAAAAGATTAGGAACCTTTGTTCTTTGAGAAATAAGGGTTTGGGTTGGGAAGTTCTTATCTCTTATTATCCCATACATTGAGCCATTTTGGGTTGCAGTATAGTCTCTATAAGTAAGTGGACTGGAAGTGTAGAAGGATTCAATATTATTATTTATTCCTGGAAATGATTCTTCTAATTTGTTTAAGAGTTTCCTTGCTTTTTCTTCCTTAAACTCCTTGTAATCCTCCCCTCTTTTGCCCACACTTGTGTTTTCCCACTGCTTAACCTCATCATATCGCATATAACCAATTAGTTCTGCACTTTGGGCAAACTTTGGATTTGGCTCATGGCACTGGTGCATAAAAAGAAAACTTTGAGGAAACTTTTTAGGGTCATAGAAATTAGCTTGCCAAACGTCTGGATCTTGATAATAATAGTAATTATAGTTAAGATATGGAGTTGTGTTTTCCTTGAACTTTATGTAAACAGTGAAATTGGAAATTGTATTCTCCAAACTATTTATCCTATCTCTATATGCTTTGCGAAGGAGTTTGGTATTTAGCTTTTTGATGGTTTCTTGCGAATGAATATTTGATATAAAGTAATCTGCCTCCAAAATCTCCCCATTGGTTAGTCTTACTGAGGTTGCTTTGGTCTTATCGCAAAGGATTTCATCCACTTCAGAATTTGTTAGGATTTCTCCACCGAATGATTGGATTGAATTAGCAAGTTGTTCTGCAATAATATCACTACCTCCAACTATTCTGTACGCACTCTGAATATAAAAATTGTTGATTAGGGCATGAATATAGGTTGGGGTCTTGTCCTTTACTCCAGCATATAGGGGAAGGTTTCCTGCCAACACATTTTGAAGCTTTGTATTATTAGTTATTGAGGCAATAAACTCGTTTACACTTGTTTTAATATAGTCGGCTTCTATGAAAATATTATTATTTATCTTCCTAAGATTGTACAAAGGAGAAGCATCAGCAATTTCCCTAACACTTTTAATGTAGTTTTCAATATCTGATTTGTTGTTTGGGAAACTCTTAGCAAGGGTTTGAACAAAATTATCGTATCCAGATGCAAACTTAAAGGTTTCTCCTTTCAATGAAATAACATCGTAGCCACTATCGTCCAACCTATTTAGCTTTACGGCGTCAAGCAAATTAAGATATTTGAAGAAATTATGAAGGATTTGTCCCTCTTCCATACTTCCGATATAGTGCATACCCGTATCAAACTTCACATTCCCTCTTTTGAAAGTCTGTAAGCACCCCCCTATTTGAGTATTCTTTTCCAATACCCTTACCTTGTACCCATTCTTTGAAAGAATATAAGCACAGACCAATCCGCCCAAGCCACTTCCCAATATCATTATACTCTTATTCTTCATTGTCCATTATATATTTTAAGTTATGAGGTATTGATGTGCAGTGGGAAGCAATTTCCATAAATTCTTTATTAGGGTCTGAGGCTGTTATCTGAAGATTTTTCTTAACAAGTGCTGCCAAAAGTGAAATTTCTCCCTGACCACAATTATTTATATTATATTCCCCTGTTTCTGGCATAAGCTCTATCTCTTTTCTAAAGTTATTTGTTGCCTTCAAAGCTTTCTTTGCCCTTCTTTGGACTTCAAGTCCTTTATATATATAGTTATGATATACCAAATCAGCAAAGTAATCAGCATTTTCAATACTATCTGCCATTTTCCTATATTCTTCTTTATATAGTTTTCTAATCTCTTTTGCAGTTATGGAATAATCCTTACCATTCCTATAAGTTTCATCATCACTGCTTATCCTATCAAGGATTTTTATATCAACCCTTCCCTTTTTAAGAATAAATTCTTTCTTAGGGAAAACATGACCTATTCCATGAGTTATTACGGGAATAATGTCTACACCTAACTTATCAGCCAAATAGAAAGCTCCCTTATGGAAACGAAGAATTTCCCCATCCACAGAACGAGTTCCTTCAGGGAAGATAAGAATTGAATACCCATTATCAATTGCGGTCTTTAGCTTATCTTCATTCACCTCAATTCCATCAACAACTGGATAGTAGTCAGCATAACGAAGTATCCATCCATAGAAAGGACTATTCCAAACCCATTTATTTGTTAAACAAATAATCTTAGGATTTAACATAAGCAAATACATAAGGTCTAAATGCGACTGATGATTGGAAATAATAATTCCTGGCTTTTCAAAACTTTCATTGTTATAATCTATATTAGATTTTATCTGTGGAATATTGTTGGCAGTGAACCTAAACACTCTACAAATGGCTTTATGGAATAATTCTTTGTTCTTTGGGCTTTTCTTTCCTATGGTAAGTAAGAAGAACCCAATAATATTTAACAACAAGGTTCCCAACAAGAAAACACTAAAACTATAAATGGTTTTGAAAAGATTAATGAATGTTATTGGGGTTTCTCTGTACTCTCCCTTTCTTTCAGTTAGCCATCTGTAAATGAGAGGAGGGATAAGATAAGACATCAATACAACACAAATCATCCCTATAATAGTAACCTCAGCCAAAGAACGCATTGCTGGATGCTTAGCAATAATCAAAGAACCTATCCCTATAAACATAATGGATGCAGAAAGCAAAACAGAGTTTTTGTGAGAAGCTAATATCTTCTTTCTATACTTGTACTCGTGCATAAGTCCATCGGTAACAAATATTGTATAGTCGTCTCCTTGTCCAAAAATAAAAGATGCCAATATAATATTTACTATGTTAAAGCTAATTCCAAACAAATTCATTATTCCCAAAATCCATATCCAGCTAATTAGAAGCGGTGCAAAGGCAAGAAGACTTAATTCTATTCTTCCGTAGGATATCGTCAAGACAAGAAACACAATGAAACTACATATATATAACACATAATTAAAATCATCGGAAAGAATATCCACCATCTTTTCAATAACAGACTTGTTATTAAAAGCAAAAACATTATCATCTATCTTATCAATGCTATTTGAAACCATATTAAGATTATCCTTCTTTGTTTCTAAGATTGTAAACACTAAGGAAATATCGTTTTCAGTTGAAATATAGTTATTGGCAAATGAAGATACTATGGGTTCAAAATAGGAAATATCTTCAACTGAGTATTTTTTATTTATTATCTCTTCAAATTGATTAAAAGAGTTTTCGTTATAACCATTCTTAACCGATAATTGCCTTAAATCATTTAGGAAACCCTCCCTCCTATTCTCCCAATAACTATGCCATTTATCAAGCTTTAGTTCTTGAGTTTTCTTGGAAGGAAGAAATATACTAATACCCGATTGTTTTATAATTGTACTATCTTTCATTAAGGAATCAATCTTCATTGACGCCTTTTCGTAGTTTTCAAGGGCATCGTCAATCTCTTTTCCTTCCGCAACGCAATAAAGTGAAGGGTTGGTGCTTTCAGTTTCCTTAATAAGTTTGTTTAGTTTTATTCTCTGCTCCTTAGTCATATAGTTTATGGCATTAAGGTCAGTTTCAAAATTAGTTTTCTTACTCAAAAAGAAAAGAGGAATAGTCAAAAGAATAACAATTAAAACAATAACTTTATTCTTCTCAAGATTTAGGTTTGCCAGCTTACCAAATATTAGTTTGGAATGAGATTCTTTATTGCCAGAGAATAGTGTTTTCTTAAAGAAATGGGGCAAGAAAACAAGAACAAAAAGGATTGTGCCTATCAAAAGAAATGAGGAGAAAAGCCCAAGGTCTCTCATTGCATCGGAAGAAATAAAGATAAGGCTTAAAAAAGCTCCAACGGTGGTGATATTACCAATTATTAAAGGAAAAATAATATCTTTTATGGTTTCTTCTCTGTTTTGTGAATGTTGCAAATGAGCTAAGAAATGCAAAGGATAGTTCACCGCTATTCCAGATATAATTGAACCTATCCCTATCGCAATAATAGAAACAGAATCTTTGAAAATTACCAAGAATGCTAATGAGAAAATCCCTCCAAAAATAAGAGAAAAGAGTATAACGAAAAGAGCTTTAAGGTTTCGGAAGAAAATCAAGAGCAAAAGTAAAATCAGGATTAGAGCAATTGAAGTTGAGATTATGCTGTCTTTCTTTATTTGATTGGCATTGGAAATTGAAATAACAGAAGCTCCAATAAAATCTATCTTGATTTCATTCCCAAATTCCTCTTCAACCGAATTGGCTACCTCTTTCAAAGTTTTTATCAGCTCTTCATTTTTTGAAGTTTCACTCACAGGATACTTGGAAGAAACCGCAATCATTGCCTCCTTCTCATCCTTAGTGAATATGTAGCCATTATATAACTCAAAACTATTTGTGCTTTGAGCCTGATTAAGCTTGGAAAGTGCAGAGCCAGAGAAGAACAAAGGGTCTTGAGCAATAATATCTTTCATAAAACTACTCATTGGAGAAATTAATACCTCTTTGTTGGCAATAAGAATCTTCTCAATATTCCTTTTCTCAATTAGGGAATCAATCTTTTTATAATCACTATCATCAATAAAGTAGGGCAGATTTTGAATTATGAAACTTGTTAGGTAGGAGATTTTCTCCTGATCAACCAAATAGAATATATCTTTGATTGAAGAGGAACTATCTTTCTCACTTAATCTCTCAACAAAAACATCAACGGCATCAACAATTTTATCTTTATCAATTTCTTTATTGTTGGACAAAGATACATTAACCATTATCCTATTGGACGCCCCAATATGTTGATAAGCATAGTTTATTCTCCTGTTAGAATCCTTTTCGGGAAGGAACTTACTAATATCTTCAACAAAATTAATCTGCAAAACCAATAAGAGCAATAGGAGAATAATCCCAATTAATAATCCTCTTAAAAGAAAGGGACGTTTGTCAAAAAAAGAATATAAACCAAGAATTACTATTTTCATTGAATATAAATTATAACTTAATGGATACCTTCTTTTGTTTCATTGCAAAACCTAACCCTTTTTTTATTTGCAGTTAGGATTGCAAAAATAACACTTTTTCACTACTAAAGCACAAAAGCCATAAGTCTATTTCATTTACCATTTAATTAAATTCAAAAGCGGTGTAGCTTAATCAAAAGCCACACCGCCTTTTAGTATTTTATTCTACGGGATATGTTGTTGTGTGGGAGTGCAAATCACGCACGACAAGCATTAACCATTACCACTTACCATTAATCACTAAAATTAATTATTTCTTTCTAATAAGCATAGAAAAATAGCCGTAGAATAGGGCGGCTATGGTTAGGAAGGTGTTTAGTAGGCTTATTCTGACGAAATCTTTTGTGGGGCGAAAATGTGATACTCTTTCTTCAAGGGGTGGGTAGTAAACATTGATGGGTTGCTCTATGAGTTTGATATTCCTCCATGCAATTCGTACTAAGAGTTCGTATTCGGCTTCGTATCTGTTGTTGAAGGGTTTCATCCTCTTCATCTTTTTTATGGGGTAGAGCCTGAATCCTGTTTGTGTGTCGTTTAGTTTTTTGCCTGTTTGGAGCTTGAACCAGAAATTGGAAAACCTATTGGCAAAGCTGTTCTTATTGGGCATATTGGGGTTATTGAAGCTTCGTTGCCCTATGATGAGTGAGTTGGGATTATTGGAATAGGCATTTAGTAAAAGGGGGATGTCTTCTGCCAAGTGTTGTCCGTCTGAATCCATTGTTATGGTTGCGTCAAAGCCTTTTTCTCTTGCTTTTTGAAATCCTTGCTTTATGGCGTAGCCCTTGCCTTTGTTTTTGGGATAGGTGATAAGGGTTATCTTGTCTCTTATTCCTTCTAATATGTTTTTGGTATTATCTGTTGAGCCGTCATTGACCACAATTATATCTTTGCAGTAATTCATTGTTGAACTAACTACCTGCTCAATGGTTTTTTCATTGTTATATGTTGGGATAAGGATGCAAATCTTTGTTTTTTGCATTTCTTCCTTAATATGTGCAGGTGTTTCTTTGGTCATTAGAGTTGGGTGGTTAGTTCTAAGTTTAGTTTTGAATAGGTGGTTTGATTTGCATAAATAGTTGTTGTGGCGCTGTATTCTTTTTCTTTTGGGGATAAGGAAATATCAAATATTATTTCTTGGTTTGAGTCTGGAATTATAACATTCAGGAATTTTACGCTCTTAATGAATTTGATATTGAGGTTTGTTTTGAGTGTTTTGGATGCTAATTCTCTAATGATTTCTATTATGCAGGCTCCTGGGACGATTGGGTTATTGGGGAAGTGAGATAGGAATATTCTATGCTTTTGGTTAAATGAAAGATAATATTTTATATTCATATCATCTTTGATTTCTACCTTGTTTATTGAGTAAAAATTGTCCTTTAACATGTTTATTTTATGGTGAAGATTTGTTTGGGGATTGGGCTATTCTTTTTCTTGTCGGAAAATGTAATTGTGGTTATGTCTCCGTTCTTTTCGTCCATTTGGATTATGTCGGCAAGGTTGGTTTTGGTGTCGATGGTTATGGTTATGGTATTAAACATCGATTTTAATCTTCTGTTAAGAGGCATCATCTTAACAATTAGCAATCCTTTGTCGTTGGTGTAGAAATCGGAATTGAAGTTTTTGCCTTCCTGAAGTTCCTTTCCACTAATAATGCCAATGATAATCTTGCTTATCTCTTGGAACATCTTATTGGAATTGGAATATTCTCCCTGCGAGTTCTTGACTTTTATCTTATCGTTGTTTACAACAAACATATATTGGGTTGGATGAGTGTTTTCCCATCTCAAAAGATTGGGACTTTCAAAATACATCACCCCTTTTGAAACACTAACTCCACTTAATAGGGAGCTTTTCTTTTCCTGCTTATAGTTGCATTGGAGCGATTTAACTTCGGAAGATAGTTTCTTAATATAGGTTTCCTTTTCTTTGGCTGATAGTTTCTTCAATCCTGCTTCCTGTGAGAAAGAAACAAGAGAGCCAAAGATAAATATGCTTAATAGTATTATTCTTTTCATCATCATAATCTACTTTACTACAAAAAACACGCCAATCATTATTATCAAAACTCCAATCCATCTTGTTAGGGGAATAGGTTCGTGGAAAATAAAGTATGCTGCCGCAAGTCCAATTATATAACTTACGCTCAAAAGAGGATATGCCAAGCTAAACTGATAGTTTTTCAGGACATACATCCAAGTTAGCATTGCTCCCAAAGCACAAATTCCCGATGCTGCGAACTGCCATGTTGTGAATACTGTTTTGAAATAGCTTAGACTCCATGAGAATTTACCGAAGCTTTGAACCGATAATTTCAAGAAAGCTTGAGCGGCTACTAAAAGCACACTTTGTCCTAAGATTAAACCTGCAAGTTTTAGCATTTTGATAAGAGTATGAATGAATGTTCGCTGTTTTGGAAATGATTATAGATCAATATATGTTTGGGATTTAGGATTTCCTTTGGGGAATCAAATACCAAATGTTTAGGGATAATATTTTTCTTTAAGCATGTTGCTCCAACATAAAACCCTAACCCACTCATTGAGAAACTCTCTCCAAACAAATGCTTATACCAGACAAAAGGAATATCATTAAAGAGATTTTCCTTAGTCTTGGAATAAACCTCATCATTTTCCTTATCTCCACTATGACCAACAAGAACAGCATCAATATCCGACAAGGTTAGATTATTCTCTTCCAAAAGTCTTTTGAGGGTTTCTTCCAACTTTTCTTTTGTTGGCTTATGCAGAATATTCATCCCAGCCAATGAACATATTGAATCCTCATTCTTTTCATTGCTAAGGAAAGAACTTACAGCAACCTCTCCAGAGAACGACCCCAAAGTTTCAGATTTCCTTAGGGTTTCCACACAAATATCGCCTTTTTTCCAATAGCCTATCTTATCATACAAGGTAAACATATCCTTAGTCATTTCGTCGTGAGCTCCAACCAAGGCATTAGTTATCTTATTCAGCTTAAATTGTAAAAAGGCATCAAACAAAGCACTCTCAAACGAAATTCCGCGATGAACATAGGTTGAATTATAGTTATTACATTTTAGTTCCAAAGCTATTTGAGAGCTAATTGTGTTGTGAGTTGATTGTATAAAATAGGTTGGAGTGAGAAGGGTTTCGTTGTTTTCCAGCATTGAATAAAGAAACTTTTCTGTGTTTTCAATACATCCCAAACCAGTTGCAGTTATTATTGCGTCAATCTCGTTTCCCTTTCTTCCTTGCAAAACATTAAGTGAGGTTGTTACTGCACGCTTTAATATCCTGCCCATACGTCTTGAAGACATTGGGTTAATGTATTGCTTATAGTTTGGTTCTATTGAGGAAACATATCTCTGTCTATGATAAATAGGGCTCTCAAACCAATTATCACAAAGAGGCTCTTGAATGGAAATTTGAGATATGGATTGAATATATATAGCCATCTTAGATTATCTTTGAGAATATGCAAGAAGAGTCGTTTCCGCCAAAGCCAAAGGAGTTTGTCATTATATGTTTGATGTTTGGCAATTGAATTGTTCTTTGAGCAGGGACCAAATCAACATCTTCCATTGGAGTTTTGAAATTGAGGTTGGCAGGAATAAAATTATTCTTAAGTGCAAGAATGGATATTACTGACTCAACTGAACCAGCAGCACTTGTTGTGTGTCCTGTGAAGGATTTGGTTGAGGAAACATAGGGTGGATTTTCTCCAAAGACCCTCTTAATCGCTGAGGCTTCACTCGAATCATTATTATCTGTTCCTGTCCCATGAGCATTAATATAGTCAATATCTTCTGCTGAAAGCCCACTATCTTCCAATGCTCTTTTCATTGACAGAAAAGCACCCTGACCATCGGGTGAAGAAGCCGTTTGATGAAAAGCATCACAAGTATTTGCATATCCGCTAAGCTTACAAATTGGCTCAACTCCCCTTTCCTTTGCCGATTCCATTCCCTCCAAAACAATATATGCAGCACCCTCACCCAAGTTCAGCCCTTGACGGTTCTTGTCAAAAGGTTTGCAAGCCTCCTTATCCAAAATCATAAGAGTGTTGAACCCATTGAGATGAAACTTACTCAAACATTCAGTTCCTCCCACCACTGCAATATCAACATATCCTGCCTTAATTAGGTTTGCACCAAGAATAATTGCATTGGCAGCCGAAGAACAAGCTGTGGAAATTGTTGTTATGAAATCAAACCCTCCAAAATAATCCGCAATATCCTGAGTTGAGGCAGCACAATCGTGAAGAGAAATATACTCATCCTTAGAATTATTCTGGAAAAACTCCAAATAGAACTCCTCGTTCTTCTCCATTCCACCAACAGTTGTCCCACTTATGAAAGCAATCCTTTTGGGAGTATCCTTATCTATCTTGGCTTGCTCCAAAGCCTCTCTTAGGGCAAGCATTCCAAGAAGGGTTGTTCTGGTTAGAGGATTTTGGGGATTATAATTTAACAAAGAAAGCATATCTTTGTCGCTCAATCTTACTTCGCTGACCGGAAGCGAAGAATGAATGGTGTTCAAGTGTTTCAATTCCCCAATGGCTGAGTTCTGATTAATCAAGGATTGAAGAGTTTCATCCTTTCCCAATCCCAAACCAGTGAGAATACCCATTGCCGTAACAAGAATATCGTTCAAAGCCAAAACCTATTTCTTTCTGTTGTTCTTAATGTACTCTGCCATTACGCTAACACTCTTGAAAATCTCCTTTCCCTGAGCAGCATTTTCTAATTTAATGCCGTAGTTCTTTTCGAGCAAAACAATAAGCTCTAAGGCATCAATAGAATCCAAGCCCAAACCTTCACCAAACAAAGGAGCATTGCTGTCAATATCCTCAGGAGTTATTTCTTCAAGATTTAAAACTTCAATAATCTCTTTTTTAAGCTCTAATATTAAATCTTCCATATAATTAAATAAGTTTTTTATTTGTATAACTTGATAATATGTCCGAACCGATAGTAATTACTACCTAATTCTCAATTACAAAATTACAAAATAATTCTCAATAACCTAAATAAAGAGTTTTTTTGTTAAGTCAAACACAGATTATTCATACATTAAGCAAGGATTTTTCACTCAAATAATAAATCATTGTATAAGGTATTTGAAATTATCCCCTATATAAATTTATTTTTCTCTGAGATAGTTATTTTTTTCTCTGAGATAATTTGAAATAAGTCCCGTTTATTTTTGTCTAAGCTTAGTTTATTTTTTTAGAATCAAGTTTTAATTTATTAGAATCAAGTTTTAATTTATTAGAATCAAGTTTTAATTTATTAGAATCAAGTTTTAATTTATTAGAATCAAGTTTTAATTTATTAGAATCAAGTTTTAATTTATTAGAATTTGATTCTAATAAATGGTCTTTATATTCTCTATATTGAAATTATTAACCTTAGTGTTCTTCTTAAGGGCAAACATCAATACATCAATATTATTATCTCCGTCTTCAACCCAACCACATAGCAAATTCTCTATGGAATCGTTGGAAAGTGCATCTATGGAATATTGATAGAGGTGGTGTGGTGAGAAATCTTTGTGGACAAAGAAAAGTGTTTCGCCCATTATCTTGTTTCTTATGGCTATTTCGCCTGTAACTATGTTTGCCAAGGTGTAAACAAAGACTGATGGGGAAGGAAAATAGTTATTGGTGTCTTGTATGGTTTGTTGATAGTTCTTGTCGGTTTCCAATGAGGAAGAGCTGTTCATAGATATGATTGACCATTTGGGTTTTGGTTCCAAAGGGTCAATATTAAGGCTTCGCATTATTATTTCGGAGGCAAGAAATCCTGCCTTTGAGAGTGTGTCCATCTTAAAATACTTCGGATAGTCTATCTTTTGGCTTTTGTATATGTTGGTTAGCCAAGATGTGTTTTCTCTTAATGGTATTTCCAACTCTTCTCCATTAAGCAAAACCTTTGTATTGGTTATCCTGCACCACGATTTTATTTCAATATTTATCATATCCCGATTTTTCAAACATAATTGCTGCATTGCTTCCTCCAAATCCTGAGATTAGTTTTATGAAGGCTGGCTTTTTACTTTCCTTATTTGAAACATTTACAATTATTGATTTCTCAACTCCATAGTTTTGGTGGTTTAGGGTCTTGATTATGGTGTTATCAATAAGGCTATGGAATGAGATTATGGTTTCTAATATTCCTGCAGCTCCTAATGTGTGTCCAAGATATGGCTTAAGGCTATTTACTGGAATATTATTTATTCCTCCTCTTTCAATTGCGAAGGATTCCATACTATCGTTGTATGGAGTGGAGGTTGCATGGGCATTAATAAAGGATAGTTTACTTGTATCGTATCCTTTTATTGTTTCACTTATTGCATTGAAAAGTCCTTCTCCTGTTCGTGAGGGTCCTGAAATATGGTTTGCGTCATTACGTACTGTACCACTAATAAATTCTATTCTCTCCTTTGGCAAAACCTCATCATTATCGGCAAGCTTATATACTATTGATGATGCTCCTTCTCCAAGATTTAGCCCATCCCTATCCCTGTCAAATGGTTTGCACATCTGCATTGAAAGAGCCTTAAAGGACTGGAAGCCCGAGATTATGAACTTTGACAATACTTCTGCTCCAACAACTATAGCATATTTGAAATTATGATTATTAAGAAGGTTGAAAGCGGTCAATTGTGCTGCCACTCCCGATATGCAGGCATTGGTTACAACTATTGGTTGGTTTGGATTATGGAAATAGTTCTTTATGACCTGTGCAGATTTCCAAAGGTATACCCTTTCTTTCTCAAATTCTTTATTCTCTTCCAAGAGTTCTACGTTTCCTTTGGTTGTTGAGAATACAAAAATTACATCATTTGAGGAAGGATTAATATTGGAAAGGTTTATTGCATCGGAGCAAGAGAGTATGGAAAGCTTTTCTAACTTAGTGTATTTCTCATTTGTGGTTTTGGGAAGTGAGGAAAACCTATCGTTTATCTCTTCTTCATCAATAAGTGATGCAAAGAAAGGCTCCGGAAGATTAAACCTATTTTCGTATAGTTTTAATCCTGAATTACCATTCTTTATTTGAGAATAGTTATCCTTGGAATTAAATCCCAAAGTAGAGATAATATTGTCGCTTAATCTGTAAATCATATTAGATTATTCATCTTTTTCCATTCCAAAAAGAAATCCGGAATTGACCAAACCAAATTATAATCCTTATCAAGAAAGACTTGAATTGTATGTGCTGTTGCCAAAACCTCTTCGGTTTCCAAGTCAAGAATCTTATAGTCAAAAATGATTTTGGCAGCTTCGGTGTTTCGGTAGGTGATTTGGATTTTAGCTTTATCCTTATACTTTAATGGACGTTTATAATTTAGTTTCATCTCAACCAATGGAGCATAGAATCCCTTTCCAAACATATAGAGATATTCCAAATTATATTTTCTCCCAAAGGCTTCACGAGCATCTTCCAAGTAAAGAGCATAGGAACCATGCCAAACAATATTCATTGAATCTACTTCGCTAAAACGAATTTCAATCTCTTTCTCTGTCTGCAATACTATTTCTTGATTCTCCATTTTTATTTTAATTTGTTTCAATATCTGTCAATGCCACCTTCATTTCACATTCTGCAATTAGTTCTCCCTTACACTCAACCTTTGCATTGAGGATAGTCATATTAAAATATCCACTCATTGTTTCCTCAACAGTTGTATCCAAAACATCTCCAACATTAAGCAGTTTATTAATGCTAAGATTCTTTATAGAGGCTATCATCCCTATCTTTACCTTTTCTTTTTGGAAATGAGTATTTATATAACCTATCCTTGTGGCACAGGTTTGAGCAATATTTTCTACAATTCCAGCCTCAATAAACTTCCCTTCCCTCACAAAGATATTATCTTCTTCAATAACAAAATTCGTTTTGCAAATCTTATCATCGCAAAACAATAAGTCGTCAACCATTACAAAGGGAGGCTTTTGAGGAATATAAATATGAGCTTTTTCTTTTTGCATAATTAACTTGTATTGTATTTATTTCTTCTTGCAAATCATTATGCTATGACCTAAGCCCAAGCCATCAACAATTTCTTCAACTTCCAAATTTGCATCTCTTACGCATCTTTCCATATCATAGGAATAATACATCTTGCTATTTCCATTTGCTAATGCAGTAAAATATAGACTTATTTGGGCTAAACAATAGGAAGCTGTTTCGAACCTTTGTCTATCCCAAAAGGTTTCCATTATGTAGAGCTTAGAGTCTTTTCCCATTGAATTGGAGGCACGGCTTAATATGCTTGTTACCTCTTGTTCAGAAAAACAATCCAAAAACTGACTCATCCAAATAATGTCAAATCCCTTTGGAAATGCAGTAGTATTGTCTAAAAGGTTGGCTCCATGTCCATGAATTCTTTCTTTGCCAATTGTGTTTGAAACATTTTTTCTCATCATCTCCAATTGCTGAGGCAAATCCATAATAGTAACATTCACTTCATTATCATATTCCACACATTTCATTGCAAAACGTCCTGTGTTGCCACCAACATCTAAAATTGTTTTAACTGGATTTTTAAAAACAATATCTAAAGCCTGTTCAAAGGAACAATCGGAATAGAAATGATCAAAACCAAACCAGCTCTTCTGAACCTGCTCAGGCAATTCTGATAAGCCTTCGTAAATGGTTGCCCAATTGCCAAAAACCTTTAATCCTTCCGGTTTGCCATTAATTATTGCTCCCTCCAAATCAAACATCCCTAAATAGTTTACATCATGGTTAAAGTCCATATTTACTTTTGCCATCTTGTCATTTAGCAAGAACCAACCAGCTTTTGCCAAAAGAAATCTATCTTCCCTGAATATTATTGTCCCAATAGTAAGCGAAGACTCAAGTAAAACCTTCACTCCATATTCACTAATAGAAGTTTTCACTGAGATTTCCTTCATCGTTAAACCATTCTTGTTATCATCTAACAATTGGAAAATTCCAAACTTAACCATAAGTCTTGAAACCTGAAAAACAATTGGACCAAAAACTATTTCCTGAGCCAAACGCTGTGCCTCTAAGGCAGAAAACCTTTCTTTTGAATATATTTCTTTTTGAGGAGAGTCTAATTTCATTATCTATTTATTTATTACTTTATTCTTATTCCCAAAACTTATAGTAGTTAAACCATTGGTAAGGATATTTCTTTATTGTTTTTTCTAAGGTATTTATATATTGTTCTGCTATAAATTCAGCCTTTTTGGTTGAAGATTTTTCTTCTTCAAGGGAATTTAGCAAATAGGCATATCCTTTATACCTTAGTTTTTTTTCTTTCATTATGAATATTGCAATCACTGGAACATTTAGCTGGGCTGCTAATTTAAATGTTCCTATTGGGAATAATGCCTTTTTGCCTAAGAAGTCTTTTGCTATTATTTTGTTGCTTCCCAAAACCCTATCGCAAGGCAAAGAAACTACTTCTCCATTATCAAGAGCTCCCTTTATTGCGAACAAATGCGACATATCATCACTTACTTCAATAAGATTTATACTTGATTTTTCCAATGCCTCTATTCTTTGTTTCTGATAGTTCTTTGTTTCTCCTCCGTAGATAATCCCATTTATCTTCTTTTTGTCTTGCCTCAAACAATGACCTACCAATTCAAAATTTCCTATATGTGCACTTGCAATAATAAACCCCTTTTCTTCTTCTATCAGCTTATTAAAATGTTCAATTCCCTCAACCTCAACCTGAAATTGTTTGGAATTTCCTGCCAAAAGAGCAAATTTATCTAAAACAACCTCCCCAAAAATATAATGATTTCTATATGTTGACAAGAAAGACCTAAACTTATTGAAGCCTAAGTTAAGGTTAAAATAAGAAAAGATTGCTTTATATCCCTTTCTTCCGAAGATTAAATAAAATGGAATAACAAAAAACAGAATTGGATAAACCAGACTCACCTTTACTCTTTTCAGAAGTAAGAATAAAAAAACTTGACCAAAGAGTCCTCCTCCTGTTTTGCCTTCCCACTTTTTATTTAACTTAGACACTCTCTATTTTAGCTTTTCTTCAATGTAATCGTAGAATTGTCCAAGAGTTTTAACATTCGCCATTTCTTCCGGCTTAATCTTAAAACCAAAGTTTCTTTCAACAATAACCACAATATCAACAAAATCCAAACTATCTATTCCTAAATCTTCGTTTAGAAGGGCTTCTTCGGATAAGGAAGAGGCTTCAATTTCTATTTCTTCAATCAGAAATTCATTTACTATTTCTATGATTTCATTTCTTGTCATAAAACTATATATTATTTAATTTTCTTAATAACTAATGCGCTGTTTGTTCCTCCAAATCCAAAAGAGTTGGAAAGAAAGATATCAATATTCTTTTCTTTTGTTTGTGCTACAATGTTTAGGTTTTTTGATACTTCATCAGGTGTTTCAAAGTTAATGTTTGGAGCAACGAATGAATTTTGCATCATTAGAACTGAGTAAATAACCTCGCTTGCTCCTGCCATCCAACACTCATGACCTGTCATTGATTTTGTGGAACTAATCATTGGGAAGGAAGATCCGAACAGTTTATCCAATGCTATTGCCTCAAAGGTATCTCCTTGTGGGGTTGAGGTTGCATGAGCATTAATATAGTCAATATCTTTTACCATTAGGTTGGAGTCCTTCAAAGCTCTTTCCATTGCAATCATTGAACCACTATCACTTGGTTGAGAAATGTTTGCTCCATTGGAAGAAAAGCCATATCCAATCACTTCAGCAATAATATTTGCTCCTCTTTTAACTGCATGCTCATATTCTTCTAAAATTAGGGTTGCTGCTCCTCCACTTGGCACCAATCCATCTCTGTTTGCATCAAAAGGACGAGAAGCCTTAGTTGGCTCATCAATTCTGTTCGAAAAAGCACTTATTCCGTCAAAACTTCCCATTGAAAGATAGTTTGTTTCTTGAGCTCCTCCACAAATAACCATATCCTGCATACCATTACGAATAAACATCATTCCTAAACCAACCGCATGAGAACCGCTTGCACAGGCAGCACTAATTGTCATGTTTACTCCTCTTAGTTTTAATATTGTTGAAAGGTTCATTGTTACTGTGGAATTCATTGATTGGAAGATTGCACCAGAGCCAATCAGGGTTGTATCTTTCTTCTCCATTGCAATTGTGTGTGCATCAATAACAGCCTTAGCCGAAGAATCATTTCCATAGAAAATTCCTACCTCATTATTCTCAAAATAATCCATATCAATTCTTGCATTCTTCATTGCCTCTAAGGTAGCAATATAGGCATATTCTCCTTGTTCTGCTAAACAAATACGGAGTCGGCGATTTAATAATTCCTTTATTTGAAGAGGTCTTTCAACAATTCCCGTTAGGGGTGAACGATAGCCGTATTCTATTCTCATTGGGTCAATTCCTATCCCTGACTTTCCTTCGTACAAAGATTTTGTAACCTCATCTAAATTTGTTCCAATGCAAGAATAAATCCCCATTCCTGTTATTACTACTCTTTTCATAATGCTCTTGTCTTGATGAATTATGTATTAATTTTAAGTATAAAGCCCACCATTGATTGAAATTACTTCTCCTGTTATGTAGGATGCCTGCTCTGAAGCCAAGAAACAAACCAAGCTTGCAACCTCTTCTGGTTTTCCAAATCTTCCTGTTGGAATAAGTTTTTTAAGTGAAGCCTCATCCATATCCTTAGTCATATCTGTTGAAATAAACCCTGGTGCTACTGCATTTACAGTAACTTTTCTTGCAGCTACCTCTTGAGCTAATGCTTTTGTTGCTCCAATCACTCCTGCCTTTGCTGCTGAATAGTTGGTTTGTCCTGGAAGTCCTTTAATTCCTGAAAGAGACACAATATTTATTATTCTACCAAAACGCTTTGTTAGCATATCTTTCAAAACTCGTCTTGTTACATAGAAATAGGAGTTTAAGTTGGTGTTGATTACATCTTCCCACTGCTCATCCTGCATAAATATCATTACAGCATCTTTTCTTATGCCCGCATTATTGACCAAAATAGAAATATAATCATTTGGGTGCTGCTCCGACCATCTCATCAAAACCTCATCAATGGATTCTTTGTTTGAAACATCAAAAGGAAGAAGTTCTGCCTTGTTACCTTCTTTCTCAATAAGGTCTTTTGTTTCCTTGGCTGCAACTTGATTTGAGAGATAATTTATCAAAACACAATAACCCATTCTTGCCAAAGCCAAGCTCACCTCTTTACCAATTCCTCGTGAGCCCCCTGTAACTAATGCATATTCCATTACTCCTTTTATTAATTATTAGTATAGTTTTATTTTTTCTTCTTTGGCTCTAAGGAAATCAATAACCTTTTCAATTTCCTCATACTTTGGAGTATCTTCTATGAAAATAGGAACAAGATTTCTAATATCTTTGTAGAATTGGAGGGTTATTGAAGATAATTTATCTTGAATTTTCAAATACTCCACTGCTTGAACAAGTGCTAAGGACTGAATTGCAAAAACCTGATAGGCATTATCAATTATCTTCCTTGCCAAAAGAGCTGAATTTGTTCCCATTGAAACAATATCTTGATTGTCGTTGTTGTTTGGTATGCTGTGAACATACATTGGATTTGAAAGTGTTTGAGATTCGGCAGTTGTTGAGGTTGCTGTAAATTGAGAAGCCTGCAATCCGTAGTTAAGTCCTAATGTTCCTAAGTTTACAAATGGAGGAAGTATTCCATTTATCCTGTCGTGAAGCAAATAATTAAGCTGTCTTTCTGAAAGCATTGTCATCTTGGTAATGGCTATCTTTAGCTTATCCATTTCAAAAGAAATATAATCTCCATGAAAATTCCCTCCATGATAAACATTCTTTGAATCCTTATCAACAATTGGATTATCATCCACAGAGTTGATTTCATTTATCAATACTTTCTCACAATCAACAAGCTCATCTAAAACAGGTCCTAAAATTTGAGGGACACATCGCAAAGAATAGTATGGCTGAACCTTCTTTTCATTACCAAAAAACATTTCTTGATGCTTTTGATTATAGAGTTGCTCCTGACGTTTGAGCATTGACTTTGAATCTTTCGCAGTTTGACTCATAAGTTCAGCAATTCTTCTCTGACCAAAATGTAGCTTTACTTCATTTAGCTCCTTTGCGAAGAAATCATCGTAGGAAGAAGCTATTTCATTCATTAAGACTGAGAAAATTACAGACCACGAAGTTAGTCTTTTTGCATAAATCAAATTAACCAAGCCAATGCCTGTCATAAATGCTGTTCCATTTACAGCAGAAAGCCCATCCCTCAAATGAAGTTTTAGGGGAGATAAACCCAATTCCTGCAAAATGTCTTTGGCTAATCTCTTTTGTCCTTTATAGTAAACATTCCCTTCCCCTATCAGGGCTAAAGCCAAATGGGACAATTGAACCAAATCACCACTTGCCCCAACACTTCCATGTTCTGGAATGGAAGGATAGATACCTTTATTAATAAATTCTTTTAGCTGATTAACCAAATCAATATGCACACCCGACTTCCCTAAGGTAAAGGTTTTGTAGCGTGCAAGCATTGCTGCCCTAACATAGAGCTCTTCCAAATCCTTTCCTGCACCAGTTGAATGAGAACGGATAATGTTATATTGAAGAGCATTGAGGTCTTCATCGCAAATGCGATACTGAGCCATTGGTCCAAAGCCAGTGTTTATTCCATAAATAACTTTATCTCTCGAAAAAGAAAAAAGAAAATCATAGCTCTCTTCAATTGCCTTTTTCTCATTTTGAGATAATTCAAGCTTTGAATTATTAAAAAGAATATCTTGTATTTCGTTTAGATTAATCATCAATTCAGTATTATTTGTTCTTTTGAAAAGGCACAAAAATAAGCATATCACTATTTAAGCACAAGTTTCAACAAAGTGCAAAAATACAAAAAAAACAACTTAAAAGTAAAATAATAGAAACTAAGATTTTTTTATTGCTTCATTACCTGTTCTTAGAAAACAAAACCAAACTTAAAGCCTGTTGACACAGCTATCGGGAATTCATTTCCAGCTCCCAAGAAACCAAAGTTAAGTCCAGGGTGTTTAGTAAAACCATAGCCAACACTTCCATACCATTCAATCATAAAGGCACCCTTCAAAACAACAGTATATCCAAAGGTTGCCAATATTCCTAAAGAAACTGTTCTTTCTCTTGTATTATCTTCGTAATATCCAGGATAATAATACACTTCGTCTTTATCGAATTCATACATTCCAAAAATAATTTCAGGCATAAAATATCCACCTGTTAGAATATGATATTTTGGTGTTTGACGAAGCTTAATACCCATCTTTGCAACTCCTCCAAAAGCTTCAATATTTTCTGGATCTCCTCCAAGTCCAATTGCACCTAAACCAAACTCAAAACTAATGCCTGGCTTTACAGCTCTTTCGTAGGAGAAATAGGTGTAGCCAAATAGAGGTGCAATGAAATTAAACTTAATTGCATTCTTTTCATCCTTGCTAAAATCTGTTTTCTTTGGTGCCTTTTGTTCAAAATCAAAAACATCACCATTTTCATATTTCACATACTCAACATTGCTTTTATCAATAGAAAAAGAGCCTTCTTCTCCATTAACAATCATTTTGTATTTAACTGTATTATTATCTATCTCAACAATCTTACAATTCAATTCACCCTTAGGGTTTTTTCTAACGATTATGTCTTGTGCGAAAACATTAAGTCCAAGAAAAAGGACAACGATAAATAAGGTTAATTTTTTCATATCAAATAATTTTTAATTCGTAATTTGATTATTAGTTTTATAATTATTAACCCTGCAAAGGTAGTATATTATTTCTAATTATAATATTTCAGTTCCTGTTTCTTCATGGGGTATTAAAATAAAAAAAGCTTCGCTTAATAACTAAGCGAAGCTTTCTTCTGTTTATCAAATATTTGTGATTAGATTCCTAATGAAAGCCCAACACTGAATGGATAGATATCTCTTTCCCTATTATCCTTAAAGAGTGGAGTAAGGGCATACTTAACATAAAGATTCATTGTTGACCAGCCAACCCCTGCCTGAACCTCAAGCTTAATTGGTTTGAAATTATTATAATTTGTTCCCCATTTTTCTGTTATCTCTGCATTTGGAATATCATATTCTCTTTGGAAACCTGTTGAAGAATTTCTAAAGTTAATTCCAAATACTCCTCCTGCGTGAACGGAGAAATCCTTATAAAAGAAGTATTGAAAATGTAATGGGATTGTAACATAGTAAGCATTCAAATTGCTTTCAGCTTTTATCAAAGGATTGGTTTCGTAGGCAAGTCTTTTCACTCCATTAATATCAGTCATCATTACATTATTTTGAAACTTAAAAGTGTTAAACTCCATCCCTAACCCTATCAATAGACATAACTTCTTATTAGGTTTATATCTATACTTAATGCCAAAATTCCAAGAGTTTCCCCATCTTAAATCATATTCATTGGTCGGAGAAGAAAATAAATCATCTATCATAGTTACCCTATCAGACCAATTTAATATTCCATAAGAAAGAGCTAAGACAAAACTCATTTTATCTCTCCCAAGGTCTTGAGCCTTTATCTTTTCGCTTTTGACTTCTTCTGCCTCAGTTTTATTTGTTTTATCAGTTTTAAAAGGGATGTGAGTTCCTATCGCAAGCAATTTTATTTTTCTTTCTTTAATTGAATCTATCTTATAGTCTCCTTTAAGATTAATATCATCATACTTATATCGATCTAATATGCCTACCCTTCCATTTATCTCCAAATCTGAAGTTCCATCTCCCTGCAAGGAAAGATTATCTGCTTTAAGGTCTTTGAAACTTACCTTAGAACCATTATCCATTTTTAGAAGAATATCCTCTATTTTGGTTTCCTGATTAAAGTTTAGCTTTGCATCCTTGAATAAAAAATAGGAACGTTCTTTTTCATCTATCTTAGAATTAATATTAACTTCTGCTCCATCCATTATTGTTATATCACCTATGTCTTTCCTTATTGTTAGTTCTAAATCTAAAGGATAATCATCCTGAACAACCCACTGACCTTTCTCATAACCCTTAATAGGATAGTTAGAAACATAGTCTGTGCCAATTTTATCCTTATCTACAAAGGTAATATTTACTCTTGCATTTTTCCCAATAATAACATTTTCTTCATGGGAAACTGAATTTGATAATCTATTATATTCTGCTTCTTCTAATGCTTCTGCTTTTGTAATTGTATCTCCTTCTATTAATTTTATAGCTTCATATAAAGAAGAATATGAAAAGGTATCCTTAATAAATTTTGAATCCTCATCTTTATCTATTTTTAAAGGGTCTCTTTTATGCTTTGGTCTGCCTACAAAATTCTTTGAAAAATACTCATCATCTTGAACAGCTAAATTATGAGCCATAAAAGAAGTAGCATTATAGTCTCCTATAATCTTAGCTCCTTCTCCTTGATTCATTACCTCAATTTCTTTTACTTTGCCATTCAAATCTATTATTGAGCCTTTTTCCATATTCAAAATAGCTGCATTTGCATTAATAGAATTAAATCTTATCATTGAATTTTCTTGTGCAAAAATGTTTAATAAATCAAATTTTGCTTTTCCTTCTATTATAATTTGTGAGTTGTCCCATATATTAAATGTTCCAGCACCTTCTGTAATAATATCTTTACTTATAGTTACATTACCATTACCTCTAAAATAGTATGTGTAAACATCATCTGCTAATTCTAATGTAATTCTGAATTTGCTAAAATCTTTTGGTTTTGATTCCTCATCTAAAAATAGATAAGGGGAACTTATTTCAAAAACATTGTTCTTTAAGACACAAAAACTGGATAATTTATCTTTTTCATTTTCTTTCATGTCTCCAGTTAAATAGATAGCATTTTCTTTCCCTGATCTAATGGTTACAGGAATTTTTGCCCATATTTTGATAACTTTTATTGCGTCTCCATAAGATTCTGCATTTGTTGCACTGTTTTTTATCACCTGCTTGATTGTAACTTCCTCTTGAGAGAAAGAATTAAATGATAATCCTAAAATAAGGATTAGAAATAATAAATTCTTGGTTTTCATATTCTTTATTTTTTATTGTTTATACTATTTTTTTGCTAATACTAATTCTAATTGGTTAAACTTAACATTGTCTTGTATATAGATTAAGGCATTATTAAATTCATTTTTTGTTTTTTCTATCTTGTTTTCAAAATTATTCCTTAACTGGTCTACATATTTATTATTAATTAAAGGGTTTAGCAGTGGATTACTTAAAAATGGATTAGTAGTTTGACTATCATTATAAGCAACTAAATTGTCTACCTCAATAATTTTATTTTCCTTAATCTCTTGCTCATCTATATAGGCTATTAAGTTATCTACTTCATATACAACCATACTATTTGAACGCAATATCTTAGGCTCTGGCTTTATTTCCTCTATTACTTCCTTTTGAATTTCCTCTTCTTGTGGTTTTTCTGCTTTTGCAATTGTCCTTATCTTGTTTGTAGATACTCTGGTTTGTGTTTTTCCAATTTCTTCTTTATCATTTTTTACAGAAGTTGAAGGAGAAATGGAAGGAGTGCTATTTGTGTTTTGAACCATTACTTTATCAAAAGTCTTAATGTTTGTATTATCTAAAGGGTTAATAAATAACTTAGATACAAACACAAAGAGAATAAAACATGCTGCCACTGCAACAAAAGAATATTTGATATATGGATAGAAAGCCTTTGTTTTATTTTTTCTTCTTAGGGAATCTTTGTACTCAAACTTAATATTCTTATCAGCCATAAGGACTAAGGAAGAATCATAACCAACAATCATCTCCTTATATTGAGGATTATCCATAAGGAAAGCCTCCAACTCCTTAACCTCATCAGGACTTAGATTGCCTTCAAGAAGATCTAATAAATATGCTTCAATGTTTTCTTTTGTTATCATAACTAAATTACATTATCTATTGTAACTATATACTCTTTTAACTTTACTCTTGCTCTAAAAATATTAATTTTCACTTGCTCCTGGCTCAAATTAAGAATATCTCCAATTTCATTATAGGAATATCCTTCGTAGTCTCTCAAAAGGATTGATGCCTTTTGTATTTGTGGTAGCTGTTCTAAGGCTTCATTAAGCACTTCGTTAATGTCGTTGTAGGAGTTGGAAGTGATGGTTTGAGCCTCTGGAAGATTATATTTCAAAGAGTTATATTTTATATTATTTATCATTATATGGTAAGCCGATGTAAATATGTAGCTTTTAGCTTTTAAAAAATCAACATCTTCTCTTTTTTCCCAAAGTTTAGTAAAGGCTTCTTGAAGAATATCCTTTGCAGCATCACTATCCTTGATGTTTTTCACAAGGAATAAAAACGCAGAATCGGAATAATTATCAATACAAAGGTTGTATTCTTTCTCAGTCATTAATAGTTTTTTTAGAAATGGGAGGCTTGATTTAGCCTCCCAAACAAAAATTAATCTTTACTCTTTAATTTGTTTTCTATAAATAAGACAAGCGAAGATAAGAAAAAGTTACACAACGGATAAAAAAATTGTTTAATTAGGGGAAAATAAACAAGACTTAAATGTAAAAAAACGAAGTTTAGAACTTTTAAAACAGGGATTAGAACTTTTTTTATAGGGAGTTGATGTCGGAATCATGCCATGATTTACTCGGAATCATGCCATGAAATGGATGAAATCATGCCATGATTTGACCGAAATCATGCCATGATTCCAACATTAAAACGAAGATTAAAAAGTTTGATGTAGTAATAAACTGTTTTTAAACGAAGTATAACGAGAAAAAAGTCAAGAAAAAACTTGAAAAAACAGGGAATTTTTACTCTAAAAAAAGGGTTATTTTTTAGGGAAAAAAGATATAGAATTATTGAATAAAGAGGCTTGTCATGCTTAGGCTTCCTCCTACTAATTTATCGTTGAAAAAGCTAATTTTTTCTTCTTTATGCTTTGCTCCCAAAACATAGAGAAGTGGCAAATAGTGATCTGGAGAAGGGATTGCTTTATTGGAGTGTGGAATTTCTTCTTTATAGTTTATTAATGGTTGAAAATCGCCCTCCATTAGCTTTGTATTAATGTCTTCCCTTATCTCTTTTGCCCAATCATATCCGTAGTTGTCTTTATCAAAGTTGTTATAATCAACCATTCTAAGGTTATGGATTATGTTACCACTTCCAATTATCAAAACACCTTTCTCTCTTAATGATTGGAGATTTGTTCCACAAAGAAAATGATAATAAGACTCATTGGAATAATTAATACTTAGTTGAACAACTGGAATATCTGCTTTTGGATATAAATGTTTTATAACTGACCAAGCCCCATGGTCTAAGCCCCAATTCAAATCTAATTCAACTTCTTTTGGAGAAAGGAGCTGTTGAACCTCTTTTGCCAATTCTTTATGCCCTTTTGCAGGATATTGCACTTCATAAAGCTCCTGTGGAAATCCATAAAAGTCGTGTATTGTTTTGGGATTATCCATATAGGTTACCATTGTTTGGTCAATAAACCAATGAGCAGAAACACATAATATGGCTTTAGGGATATGAATTTGTTTTACAATATTGCGAAATCCTTCAACGAATTGATTTTCCTCAATTGCATTCATTGGACTTCCATGACCAAGAAAAAGCAAAGGCATTCTTTCCATATTAATTGTTTTTATTTCAGGGCAGAACTATATTTCTGCCCTTATAAATATTAATCTATAATTTCAAATCCTGTGTATGGAACAAGAGCTTTAGGAATTCTTATTCCTTGAGGAGTTTGGTTATTTTCTAATAAAGAAGCTACTATACGAGGAAGAGCAAGTGCAGAACCGTTAAGAGTATGTGCTAATTGTGTTTTGCCTTCTTGATTTTTGAATCTAAGCTTTAAGCGGTTTGACTGGAAGGTTTCGAAGTTTGAAACAGAACTTACCTCCAACCAACGTTCTTGAGCAGCAGAGTAAGTTTCAAAGTCAAAGGTTAGAGCTGAAGTAAAACTCATATCTCCTCCACAAAGACGAAGAATTCTGTAAGGAAGCTCCAATTTGGAAAGTATTCCCATAACGTGTTGTTTCATCTTCTCCAATTGCTCGTAGCTCTTGTCTGGATGAGCAATACAAACAATTTCCACCTTATCGAATTGGTGCAATCTATTTAATCCTCTAACATCTTTTCCATAAGAACCAGCTTCACGACGGAAACATTGAGAATAGCCACATTTTTTTATTGGGAAATCTTTTTCTTGAAGAATTGTATCACGGTAAATATTGGTTAAAGGCACTTCAGCAGTTGGAATCATATAGAAACCATCCAAAGGAATTGCATACATTTGTCCTTCTTTGTCGGGAAGTTGTCCTGTTGCCATTGCTGAAGCTTCATTAACCATTAGAGGTGGCTGAACTTCATCAAATCCATTCTTTGTTGCTTCATCTAAAAAGAAATTAATTAAGGCTCTTTGTAGTTTTGCTCCTTTGCCTTTATAGACAGGGAAACCAGAACCAGTTATTTTATTTCCCAATTCAAAATCAACAATATCATATTTTGCACATAAGTCCCAATGAGGTGTTGCTCCTTCCCAAAGTTTTGGTATTTCCCCTTCCATTAATTCAACAATATTATCTTCTGCTGTTTTTCCCTTTGGAACAGAAGAGTGAGGAAGATTAGGTATTGAAAGAAGCAATTCTTCAATCTCTTTTTCTTTTTCAGAAAGTTCTTTTTCCAAATCTTTTGAATTCTCTTTAAGGGCTGCTACTTCTTGCTTAGTTTTTTCTGCCAAGTCTTTTTCACCTTGCATCATAAACTTGCCTATTTCTTTTGCCTTAACATTTAGGTCAGCCTTAATGTCTTCTAATTGTTTTTGAACTTGGCGTTTCTTTTCGTCCAAATCAATTAAAGTATTGATTTTTTGGTCAGCATCTTTAAAATTCTTTACTCCTAAAAGTTCAATTACGTTTTCTTTATTGAGTCTTATCTTATTAATTTCTAACATAAGTATATCTTTTTAATCTTTTATCTCTTAATAATTTTTATAGTGTTGGTCTATCAAAGAAAGGGCTCTTTCCCGATACAGAAAGAGGGATTGCAAAACCATAAGCAACCTCTTCTCCATAAAGACCTAATTCTTTAGCTGCAGCTCCTACAGAATACATAACTCTGGAGTCAATTCTATTGTCTGAAGCTATAGAAACAGCACTTCCAATTGCAATTCCTAAATCATTAGAATTAAACATACATGGAACTTTTTGATTAGATAGTTTTTCTTCGCAAGTTGCAAATCCACATAATCCACAGTTTAATCCTAATACTGATTGCTTTGTTCCTATCAATACTATTGCTCCTGCTTTTAAAATATTTTCCGAATCACGAAGAAAGAATTGTTGGTTATTCATTTCATACATCTTTTTAGTATGGTCGGAAAGCTTAATTATATCTTCATTAGTTATTGTTGCAATAACCAAGTTGTCAATTCCTCTTGCTTTTGGAGCCGTTCTGGCTGCACACATCATGGCTTTTGCTACTTCCATAATGCGATTATCCCTAATACTTTCTTCAGTGAATATCATTCTTTAATTATTTAAAATATGATTAACCAATTTCTTTACTGCAAGTCCTCTATGACTAATCTTGTTTTTTTCTTCTAAAGACATTTCAGCAAAACTTTCTCCATAACCTTTCGGAATGAAGATTGGGTCATATCCAAATCCTCCTTTACCATAACGTTCTGTTAGTATGGAGCCTTCGCACTTTCCTTCAAAATAAAATTCTTTATTGTTTTCAATAAGACATATTACAGTTTTAAAGCATGCTTTCCTATTGGTTTTGCCTTCCATTTCATCAAGAAGTTTATCAATATTATCATCAAAGCTACATCCTTCTCCAGCATAACGAGCCGAATAAACGCCAGGACGATTGTCCAATGCTTCTACTTCAAGACCTGTATCATCTGCAAAGCATGGTTTATTAAATTTTTCATATATGTATTTAGCTTTCTCAAGGGCATTTCCTTTCAAAGTATCGGCAGTTTCGGGAATATCCTCCCTAAGACCAAGTTCCTTAAGGGTGATTAACCTAATGTTTTTACCTAATGCATCTTGTATTTCTTCAACCTTATGTTTATTATTGGTTGCTATAATATATTCTTTCATCTAAAAATTAAATTAAGTAGCAAAATTACTAATAAAACTCCAAAATGATTCTACTTCTTCATTTTATTAAGGATATCCTTTATTGGAGATTCTTCTATATCTTCAGGGCTATAAGTAAGGTCTGAATACACTACTTGAAACAAACAAAATTTATCGTATTGAATAATAGTACTTGTTTCTGTAACATCATGAATTTCCTCATTAATTTCCATAAAGGCTACTCCATATAATTTATTTGTTGATTGCCATGCTTCTGCACAAAATGCTAAAATATACTTATTTTCATTAAAAGCGTTTTGGAATTCAGACTGAGAATCATAATCTGCAGAAAGAGAATTAATCGCCCCCATATATTGATAATCATTATTATTATTTGTTGCAGACAAACATTCTCTCTGACAATACTCATAATTACTAATTGAGTTATCTCTTATTTTACTTTTCATGAAAACATTTGCTTGGTAAATAATATTTGTTTCTACATTAAGCCTTAATTCATACCATAATGTGTTGACGGAATTTTTAAAGACAATAAAGTTTGGAGCGCTTTCGTGTTCATCAAATACATAACCTTTGTCTTCCAATTTTGTTTTAACTTCATTATAATCTAAACCAACATACATTTGTGCGTCTTTTAAAGAAATATTTGTGTAAGAAGGAGTGTTTGAAGAAGTATCATTATCTTCTTTACAAGAATTAAAATTGATTAAACTAAACGTAATTATAAATAATGCAATAATCTTTTTCATGATGTTTTATTTTATGGTTTATATTTATCTCTGCAAAGATATTCTATTTTTTGAAATCATATATCCAAATCTCTTGTTCCTGTCCTAAGGAATTGAATTTGTATTTTGGAGCAAACCTATACTTATTCTTTATTATTGGACTATTGGAAGGGATTTGATTATTCTTGGTTTCTGCAATATTGGCCCTTGAAAGAACTTCCTTGCCTCCAAAATAATCGGTGTATATTGTTTTGTTTTCTTTTATCCAATTATCAAATTGCTCTGGACTTACTTCCGAAATCTTAAAGGTATTACTTATGTTTTGGTTTCTTTGCCTATAAGCTACAATATTATCAACCGCAACCTTATCCTTTAAGACAAAAACAGCGTCCTCCTTTTGAACAAGATTAGCTATTTCTTCGTTGTTGTTGAGGTTAAGGAGACCTATTGGGGTTAGTGCAAAGAAAATGTTCCAAGCATACATTGCAAAGCCAAATCCAAATAATGACCAACGAAGGTTTTCAAAGTAGTAGGCTGCCAATAGGACTAAAAGGAATGGGATAATCACCATAAACTCAGCATTCCCATTTGAAAATATTGCAAAGGCAAGATTATAGATTAAGAGCCACCAAGTAAATCTAACAAATCGCCTTTCGTTGAATAAGGTAAGCTGCCTTTTTATTAGCTTAAATAGGAAAATCACTCCAAGAATAAAGAATATTGAACTTACAGCTATTATCAAATATCCAATTACTGGGTGGATTGAGATTAGACTTCCAATATACCCGTGTACTTGGAAGAATGTTCTGACAAAACTTATTGAAGAAAGTAGAAGAACATTCTTAAGAATTGGCATTTCTGCATTTGAATTTATATAATCGTGAAGGACAAATCTCATTAGCGAATCTATTGATAAGTAACCCTCTTGAAGGTATACTACCAATGAATATGTTAGGGGAATAATCAGACTTATAAAGAAAAAATACAAAAAATACTTTCTCCTTCTGTTAAAGATAATAACAATAAAACAACATAGCCATGCAAAAACTACTATTTGATGAAATAAACATCCAATCACACAAGCCAAAGCACAAAGGACAACCTTGTAGGTTTTATTGTTTATTAGGAAGCTTTGAATAAAATTTATCGCCAATAAAGTAAAGAAAAGAGGAATTATGTAGCACTCATTATCTATTGCAAAACGCTGGAAACCAAAACAAGAACCTAAGAAGAAGATAGCTGAAGCAATTAGAGATTCTTTAATATGAATTCTCTGCAAGATTACTCTTACGACAACAAAACAAGCCATTGCAAAAATCACATTTACGGTTTGTAGTATTCTGATTGGTTCGATGGAAGTTGATTGGAAAGGCAAATAGATTAGGTATCCAAAAGCAGAATAGAGAAGATGATGAGGACGAAAAAGCTCTTCTTTAGTTATGGAGGAGAAAGCATTGGAATAGGAATCTGATGTTGGGTTATTGGAAAGAAAAAGAAAGTATAATAATCCAAAGGATATAATTATTATCCAAGAGTAGTTCTTTTTTAAATACCTTATCATAATATTATCTTATGTTTTGAATCAGCAAAGGTAATAAAATAAAATAGAAACTTGGTTACGCTCCTATTTTTGTACTTAGATTTATATCAATAGTTGTGAGGGATACCCTATGACGAACGACAACAAGAAAAACATTTCTTATATTCAATTACCTATAAGTTTATTACCTTTCAAATTCACTTAATTTCACACACTTAAGTATTAAGTTTTGGAGTTTGAATTATGGTTATTCTTTTTTATAGAATAATAATAAAATAAAAATGTAATTTTGCAAAGATGATAAAGCAAGAAGATATTTCAAAAATACTTGATGCAACTGAGATAGTTGATGTTATTAATTCTTTTGTTCCGCTAAGGAAACGAGGGGTTAACTATCTTGGTAATTGTCCTTTTCATAATGAAAAAACTCCATCCTTTACTGTTAGTCCCTCAAAAGGAATTTTTAAGTGTTTTGGTTGTGGAGAGTCAGGCAATGCTGTTAATTTCATTATGAAGCACGAACATTATTCCTATCCGGAGGCTTTGCGTTTTCTTGCAAATAAATATGGAATAGAGATAAAGGAAGAGGAGTTGTCAAATGAGGCGAAAACTCTTCAGGATGAGAAAGATGCTTTATTTCATGTTACAGAATTTGCTCAAAGGTATTTTGCTGATAATCTTTTTAATGATAATGAGGGAAGGAAGATTGGATTAAGTTATTTTATTGAAAGAGAGATTAAGGAAGAGACAATTAAGCGTTGGGGACTTGGTTATTGCAAGGATAATTGGGCTGACTTTACTGAACATGCAAAAAAGAATGGATACACCGATGAGATTTTGATTAAATCGGGGCTTACAATTGCCAAAGAAGAAAGCCACGTTCAATATGATAGGTTTAGGGCAAGAGTAATGTTCCCTATATATAATATTGGAGGTCGTCCTTTGGGTTTTACAGGAAGGGTTTTAAGTTCTGAAAAGAGTAAGGCTAAGTATGTTAACTCTCCGGAAAGCGAAATTTATTCTAAGAGCAAGGTTTTGTTCGGACTCCATTTGGCTAAGAATGAAATTGTCAAGCAAGACCTTTGCTATTTGGTTGAAGGGAATATTGATGCCATTATGTTAAGCCAAAACAATGTTGAAAATGTTGTTGCAACTTCTGGAACGGCTCTAACTATTGAACAAATAAGACTTATAAAAAGATATACAAAGAATGTTACTATTCTTTATGATGGCGATTCGGCTGGGATTAAGGCTGCATTTAGGGCGATTGATTTATTTGTTGAGAATGGGCTTAACGTAAAGATTGTCCTTTTCCCTGATGGTGAAGACCCTGATTCTTATTGCAGAAAACTCCCTCAAGATGATTTTAAGGCATATATTACAGATAAAGCCGAAAACTTTATACTCTTCAAAACAAATCTTTTGCTTAGTGATGCAAAAGATGACCCTTTCAAAAGAAGTGCTTTAATTAAGGAGATAATAAATACTATTAGCCTTATTCACGATAATATTGAGAAGGCTGCCTATATCCAACAATGCTCCTCAATTCTAAATATGAAGGAAGAAATTCTGAATAACGAGTTGACCAAAGTACTAAGGGATAAGTATTTTAGGAAGAAAAAGGAAGGAAGAAAGGAAGAAACCTCATCTTCAACCCAAACTCCTCCCGATGATTTGTTTCTTGATGAGGATGATGGTTCGAGCTATATTACCAATGAAAAAGCTAAGAAGCAGGTTATTGAAGAATCATTTCCTGATGAGTATCAAGAACGAAAGATAATTTCCCTTCTTCTAAACTATGGCGACAAGCAAACAACTCAAACCATTATTGGGGAAAGTGGAGAAAAGGAAGAGGCAAGTTATTTGGTTGCAGCATATTTGGTTGGTGAAATTGCAAATGATAATCTTAGTTTTGATAATAGGCTCTATCAAACCATTTTCCAAATCTATAAGGATTATATTTTTGAAAAAGGAGGCTTGCCTGAACTAAGCATTTTTACAAATAATCAAGATTCGGAAGTTCAAAAACTTGCTACCTCTCTTCTAATCAATAATTATATTGTCAGCGACTTATGGGAAAAGAAATGGAAAATAATTATTCCAGACCCTGAAAGCGAGGAAAAGCTTAATCTAAATGTTAAAGAAAGTCTTTTGAGTTTCAAACTTAACAAGTTAGAACGAAAAATTATTGCTATAGAGGAGAAATTAAAAGATGAGGTTGAGTATGAGGATCAGTTAATTCTTATTTCTGAACAAAAAATCCTTAGAACATTAAAACAAATCATTTCTTCAGAACTTAATAGGATTGTTACAAAATAATAATTGGTTTCTTCTGCCCAAAAAGATGGGATATAATTGAAAAAAGTCGGGAGATAAATCAGATTATCTCCCGACTTTATAAATTTAAATCACGGTTTATTTTTTTAAAACCTTATTCTATTTTATTGAAACCTTATTTTGTTATCACAATTTGTTTCTTACCAATAATCTTATCCCCTTCTTTCAAAAGAAGAATATAGGTTCCATTTTCAAGAGTCGCAATATTGATTTGGGTTTTAGAGTTTAGATTTTCTTTGATGAAAACTGTCTTACCTAATAGATTAACAATTTGTACATCAGCTGTTTTTCCACTCTCTAAATTTAGATCTAAAGTAAATTCTCCTTTAGAAGGGTTTGGATAAACATTGAAGTTTATCAACTCAGCATTAATATCAAATAACCCAATATCTTTAACATAAATAGTTACTGGCGATGTGGTTTTGGAAGGACATGCTCCATTTCTTACCCTAACTCTATATTGGTATTCTCCATCTTCATTTAGGATTTCAGAAATAGTTGTTTGTTGTCCAGAATTTTCAACTGGAGCCCATTGTTGAGCTTGATATTTTCTTTGCCAAACAACAACATCTCCAACCTGGCCTGTGAGAGAAATCTGTCCAGTGGTTTCTGTTTCATTAATGGTATCGAATTCAACTATAATGGTTCCAGCTACAGTTACGGGAACTATTGGAACAAGTTTTGAATCTGTAGTGTCTGATTTATCAGCAGAAATTACAACTCTTTTATAATAAGTTGGAACGGTTAGGGTTGAAGGGGTGTAGTCTTTCTTTATCCCTGCATTTGAAGTAATTTCCCAATTTACATTATCTATACTTTCAAACCAACGATAAGTATATTCTCCGCTACCCCCTTGAGGCTCAGAACCAAGAATTGTTGGCATTTCTCCTGTTTCGCATGCTGCAAAATTACTATCAACAATAATATTATTTGTTATCGGATCTGAAGTTGTTAAGAATGAGAATTGTTCCCCATAGGCAACTCCATTAGCATTTATTCCATAAGCACGGTAGTAATAAGTTGTTCCTGGATTAAGTCCTGCTACTGTTGAATCAAAATTACCTGTTGTTCCAGCAACAATTATCTTATTATTTGATAATAGTGGGTAAGGTTCAGTATTATATACAAATCCTCTCTCAATTACTGTTGCATCTCCTTGAAGTGAGGTTTGAGATAAGCCTGATATTTTGGCTGATGTGTGTGTGATTTGAGTTGGAGCAAAGGTTTGAATTTGAACACCAAGCTCAGCTCCACCATTTACTTTGAAAGAGATATTATCACTATTTGTAATTTTTGTAATCTCTGTTATTGCTACATTAGAATTTAGATTATCCCATGATTTTAGATTTGTTGTAGTCTGATCTGTTAGTGAGGTGATTGAACTTGAACCTGGGTAAACCATATTTTTCATGCTTGTATAGTTCCAAGACATTGAGGATTCATTACCTACATATAGACCATCTGCTGATAATAATCTAACGGAATTCCTGCTTGAGAAACAATTTAGACAATTGTCAGCCCATCCTAATCCATTTGCAGACTCATCTACATGAATTGCAATCATTCCACTATTGCCTCCGCCTTCCCAATTTCTATAGTTTCTTATTGAATAATGCAAATAATCGTTCCATCCCAAATAACTTAGATTTTCTAATAAGAAGTATTCACCTTCATTAGGAGTATTAATTCTATAAACTATCCCTGAATCTGATGAAGGAATTGAAGTAATATCCATTAGCATTGTTGAATCAATAACATAAGGAGATGCCCAACCCAAGAATACTTTAGAATAAGCATTATATAATGGAGGAGTTTTCTCACTATTATTATATGCACCTTCATCCATTACTTCAAATGTTGAAAAGGTTTTTGAAATTCCATTTAGATTATAGTCAGTATCATAATAGTCCAATAAGCCCAAAACATGACCAAACTCGTGAATATGTACTCCAACTCCTGAAATTGAGTTAGATGAATTTTTTTCAGAAGCACATGAATAGTCAATAATTCTTACTTCATCTAAAATCAAAGGAGGATTTAGTTTTGAACGATGAGCCCAAATTGCATTAGCACCACCTCCATTATGTTGACCCTTACCTGCATAAACAACATGAATACCGTCAACAATAAGATTTGCGTCATTATCAAAAACACTAAAATCTATAATTGAATCAGCAGCACGACAACCATCAATAATCATCTGTCTTGCATTAACATCGTTTTGAGTAGTTGTTTCAGCCCCATAAAATGCTCTTGTGTTTTGTAAAACAAAAGGTCCAACAACAGTACATTGAAGATCTAATTTACCATAAGAATTAGCTAAAAAATAATCTCTAACACTTCCTGTACTTTGATTGGCTGAATAATTAATTTGATTAAAAAGATTCTCGAAATCCTGTCTTGAAAATGTAAATGGGAAATCAGAAAATCCAACTAAAATTACTAAGAGTTTTCTAATCCCAATGGTTAAACCTTCTGTTCCTTGTGCTTTTGTGTTATCTAACATCTCTGTCATTTGAAGCATTAGGTCTATTTGAGATTTAGAATATCTTAATTTCTTTTGAATGGTTAATAAGAAATTAACGTCAGATATTGAACGTTCATTTTGAGATTTAGCCATAATTCCAGAAGGAATCAAATCTCCTTCTTGATTTTTCATCGCATATTCAAGATACCCCTGTTTGTTATACATTAAAGTATAGTTATCTTCTGACTCAACCCAACTTATTCTCTCATCTCCAAAAAGATAAGCAGAAACCTCTGTTCCATTTGGTTGAGAAAGCTGAACCAATCCTCTATAGGCAGGAACAGCTACGCTAATTTGTGAAATTAGCAAAATTGCTATAAAGAGCAATTGTGTAAACACTTTTTTCATAATCTATCTATCTATTTATTAATTATTATAATTTTTGTCATAATCATGTCTTTATTCTTTAGAACTAAAAGATATGATCCTATTCGAATAGGATTAAGGTTAACTCTATTATCTCCAATATTGAGAACTTGGTTATCTATGGTTTTAATCTCCTTTCCATTAATGTCATAAAGACTAAGCTTCCCAACAAATACTTCATTGCTTGTATAGTGAATATTAATTTCTCCTGAAGAAGGGTTTGGAGATATGGTAATACTATTGCCTTGATCAATAACCTCATCTAAACCTATATCTTTTTTTACATAGGTCCAGTCCTCTCCTGAAATTTCTTCAGCACAAACTCCACTTGTTACTCTAACTCTATAAAAATACTTCCCAATTTCTCTTGGAGAATCCTCTATCCAATTGCTGTTTGGTGCTGAAGTAAGCTCTTCCCATGAGAAGTTTAGTTTCTTCCTTTCCCAAATGAATCTATCTCCTACATAAGCCCTTAATTCCATATTAAGGGTGTCATTTAAGTTTATTGTATCTTGAACCCTAAAGACATTTCCTGCTCTTGTTCGAGGAGAAACATCAATTTTGACTGCGTTACTTGTATCTGAAACTAATCTTGAAAATACAATTCTTTTATAGTAATTGGTTTGTACTGCTCTAAATGATAAATATGATGGTAAGATTCTTAAATCTGGATCTGAGGCTAATTCCCAATTGATACTATCTGGACTTTGCAACCAAAGATATGAGTAAGTACCATTGCCTCCTGTTGGCGATGACCCTTGAAGACTTTGAGTTACAGAATAATAACAAACATTCTGATTGCCAGTTATTGTATTATTAAAAATAGGCGTTGGGGGAGTAATAATTAAATAATCTGATCCATAACTTGTTCCAAAGCTATTGGTTGCATAGGTTCTTACCCTATAAGTCGTTTCAGGAGAAAGATTAGTTAGGGTTGTTGAAAACTGTCCAATTCCACTCCCTACTTGAAGTTTCGAATCGGTTATTTCTGGCATAGAACTATCAATGGTCCAGCAAACACCTCTGTCCGTAACAGGACTTAATCCTACATAAACAACCTCTCCTTCTAATTGAATGCTATTATGCGAAGCAAGAGTTGCTGATAAGGTTTGAACTAAAGGAGTTTGCAAAATTGCATTGATTTCTATGTTGTCAATATAAATTGCACTTCCATTTTGCGAAACTGCTTCAAATGCCAAATAATAATTATCTGTTGGAGTTGGTAGATCAATTGAGTCCAATGTCCAATCAGATGTTGAGGACAAATATGTTCTTAGACTGTTCCAAGTTCCATCAATTCCTATTTTATAATAAACTATTAATGTATCATTTGAATTTGGCTTTTGATACCAAAATCCTATCTTTGTGTTTGTATGATTTTCAAGATTAAGAAGAGGAACAATAAGTTTTGATTTGGCATTTATATTTGGAGCAAACCTAAAGAAATTAGTACCATCCTGTGGATTAACTGTTCCGTCCTGCGCTACTAATTCCCAATAATTTTCTCTCACAAAACAATTGCTGTCAGAGCTTTCAGTAATGAATTGATATGGGAATGAATTTATCCTTTGACATTTTGTGTATGCTTCGAGTTGTTCTCCATAAGAAATCAACCCTTGATTGATTGCGTATGCCCTAAAATAGTACTTAGTGTTAGATAATAAATTACTTGCAGTTAGATAATACTGCCCTAAAGTATTTCCGGTTGAAAGATGATTATCCTCAATTGTAGGATTAGGGTTTGTGCTATAGACAATGCCCTTTTCTGATATAGATGTGTATCCTTGTGAAAGGAGATTTGAAGATACCCTTATTGACACATCTGTAATATTATCTAAAGCTAATGTTTGAACAGAAGGATAGGCAGCCAAATTTGCTTCTCCAATCTCAACATTATCAATGCAAATTCCATATCCAGAATATAACTCACTTTCAAAGGCAATATAGTAGGTATTGGATTTAGAAGGTAGGGCAATTGAATCTTTTGTCCATTGTGGATAACTAGTGAAGTTATAGGATTTCAATACTTGCCAATTATTTGTTGGAGATGTCTTGTAGTACACTTTTATACCATCCTGAAAATCGCCTTGTGGTTCTGCAGCAAAATAAAATTTTAAGTAGGGTTGGGAAAGGACTGAAATATTTAATGGAGGAGTTATTAATTTTCTCGTTTGTGCAGTTGGTGATTGTGAAGAAATATGTGCAAATTTTAAACCATCTTGTGCATCTGAAATACCATCTATTTGTGATGTGTCTTTCGTTTGCCAAATATTTGATTGGAATGCGCTTCCTTCTTGCGACCAACAATTAAGAGATGAAACAGTTTCAAAACTATTTATATAAGGGAAAAGATTAATAGGACTACATGTTGTTTTTACTTGTATGATTTCGCCATAGAAAAAAGCTGATGCAGAATTTTTAACATATGCTCTTACATAGTATGTTGTTGAAGGTTGGAGCCCAGGTATTATTGATATAAAACTATTTACATTGTCAGTATTAACTATTTTTTGACTATTTGAAGTTGGAATTGGTGAAGTTGAATACAATACTCCTTTTTCAGTAATTTGGTCAGTGGTTTGCGAAACTGTAACGCTAACAAAAATTGAATCAGATGTGTATTTTGTTATTGAATTTGTGGTTGCTTGAGGAGCATCTGCAGGGAGAACTCCATAATCAAAACTAATATTCTTTGTAATACTGTTTTCTTTTATTCTAAAGATTGGCTTATTAAGTTGAGAATAGTTATTTGAAAGGCTATTGGGATTGGTATTGTCTGTAAAGTTTTGAATATTACTTGTGCCTGGGAATGTATTACTTGGTCGATTGTATTTAGTTTGTGGATTTGCCTCTTCAATATCAATTCCCATTAATGTTGAATTACAATTCGCACAATTACTATTCCATCCTGGAACACTCATATCAATATGAGTTATTATCATTCCGTGACCATAAAGAAATCTATCCCATCCTTCTTTTTGACGGTTTTCTAATACAAAATATTCTGTTGGGCTATGTGCAATTTTATATGCAGTATTATTTGTGTTTAAAGGATGTAGAGTTTTATTACCTACTGGTGTTGAGAAGCTTAGTTCAACTAAATCCAAAAAACCCATTGAGCTTCGCTGAAAAGCACTCCACAAGCAAGGTGTTTTTCCTCCGTTATTATAATTCCCACTTGCCATAATATCCCAACCATCTGATGCAAATGCTTGACCATTGTCTTCATAATCTGTATCATATACGTCAGCCAATCCCAAAACATGAGAAAATTCATGACAAACCGTTCCTACAACTGGAGGAGTTGTGCCATATTGAGTTGTTCCACCAAGCTCTGAAGAACATGCATAATCTTGAACATAAACTCCATCTTTTTGAATTGCAGGATATAAACCACTTCTATGAGGCCAGATTGCATTTAGCTCTCCATTGCTATACGAACAGCCTGCATAAATCATATAAACACAATCCACATAATTACCACCGTAGTTCGCATAGTTTGAATAATTAACATCCTGATCGGCTAAAGAAATCATTTCGGTTAGTAGATTCTTGGCACCTATCATCCCAACTGTATTATAACCATAGGCAGCTTGTCCTGCACTTGATCTGTATGGACCATAGACATCTGCAATAACTGTTACGTGTCCAAAGGTTGAGGCAGTAAAATAATCCCTTACACTGCCTTCGTTCCCATTCACATTATATCCCACTTGATTAAAAAGAGCATCAAAATAATCTGCATCGTGAGTAAATTGGACATCAGCAAATTCTGCTAAAAGTACTAATATCCTCAATTCCCTATTTGTAGATTTGGCTTGATAAAAAGCTTTTAGGAAATTATCAGAGCCCTTAAATTCCCAAATCTGCTTGAGGTAATCTATTTGCTCAGGAGAATAGAACAAATTTTTGTCTAAACGCGAAACAAATTCTATCTCTTTTGCACTCCTATCCTCTTCGTTATGAGCAATCATTTCTGATGGTTTCATTCCACCCTTAGAATCTGGAATTGCATAAACATAATCACCATTCTTTGAAACCATTAGGGTGTAATTGTCAAGAGTTTTTGCCCAATTGACTTTTTCATCTCCTTTTAGGAATAGATATAACTCAGTATTGTCAGACTGCAAAACAGTTATCTGGAATGGATATGCGGGTACTGCACTTAAATTAGTTGTTTTTAAAACAGCAAAAATCAGCAATAATATTATAATGAAATTTCTTTTCATCTATGTAAATTCAATTTATCTAACTCGCAAAAGTAATAATAAAACAATAAAAATCAAAATATTTACTCTTCAATAATCAATTTTTAACTTATGTACACTCATAAAGTTAAAATGAAGTTATGTGATTTTCATGCAATTATCTTCTTGTCTCCAATTATTATTTTGACAAAAAAACAACGAAAATCTTAATAAAAAATGAATAATACTTGTTGTAAGGATAGAAGTATAAATTGATTGATTAAAACGAAGAGTTAGTAAATTAAAACGAAGAGTTAGTAAATTCTTTCTTCGTTTTAAAAATTTAAAATCAAGTTTTAATTTTTGCTTAGAATGTAACTCCAGTAGTAAACTTTATTGCAAAGATTATCAAATTACCTATAACAAAAACTCTTTAACTAAATTCTTATAGTCTTCAGTGTAGTTATTTTGCTCGTCTCTAAGTATTATTTCTTTTTCTATAAGAACAAATTGAAAATCTTCTTTAATAATAGACTCTTTTAATTTGAGATGTAATACAACCCTTTCACAGACTTTGTTTGGTTTAGAAAATATTTTGGTTCTAAAAACAACCTCAAACCCTTCATCATTGGCAGAGTGTTCGAATATTTTTGATTCTTTGAAGGGTAGAATTATGGACAAAATCCCATTAGGTGATATAATTCGTCTGGAATATGAAATCAATTCATTATAGCTAAGTGAAATATTATGACGAGCATTGTTGCGATTTTCTTTAGGGCTTTCCAAACTTGAGATAAAGAAAGGAGGGTTTGATATTATAAGGTCAAATTTTTGATTATTAGTTAGAACAAAGTCCTCAAGACTTATTTCCTTTGCTACTAATCTTTCAAAATATTTGGAATTTCTAAAATTCTCACTTGCCTCCAATACTGAATTCTTATCTATATCAATTGCAATTATTTTAGCCTTGGGATATTTTTGAGCCATACAAAGAGAGATTATTCCACAACCTGTCCCTATATCAATCATATTTTCCGGAAATGCTTTTGGACTAAGGCAGGAAAGCAATATGGCATCTGTCCCAATTTTCATTGAGCTTTTTGAGTGGTTTAGAGAAAATTCCTTACAATGAAATTCCATAAAAATACTTCATCTAATAAAAAGAAAAACTGCCTAAATAACCAAAAGTTTATTTAGGCAGTTGAATTAGAATTTTATTTAATTAGTATGTGTCTTTTGCTCTACGAGATGCTGCATACATTATTCTTAATGCACCAACTTGTCGTAATTCTTGTTTAATATCACTGATATCACCCATCTTTACATCCTTATCACATTTCAATGTGGTTGTAAGGAAAGGAACATCAACCTCATCTCTTGCTGCTCTTTCTGCTTCAATAAATGCTCTAATATCACTTACTTCAGCAAATTGATCATTAAGCTGAATACGAGGGGCAGAACCAAATTTATTCTCTTCAATCGGCACTCCAACAAAAATATTGCTGGTTAGAGATTTCTTTTCCAATTTTTGAATTTCTGAACCTTGAGGAACTGTTATCTTTACAAATAATGTACTTTCTCTCATGGTTGAAATAACCATAAAGAAGAATAGAAACATAAAGATAATGTCCGACATTGAACTTGCATTAAATCCTGGAAGAGATTTTTTTTCTTCTGATTTGAACTTTCCCATTATTTATTTCCTCCTATATTTTTTGGTTCAGCTTCAGAGATTGCAGTTGGAATAGCCTTATCAATAGCATCTCTTTGCTCTTCTGTGCAATCTGTGTATGCTCTGCCAAATCTTGCTCTTGACAATTCATCTTTCAACTCATTGATTGCAGCAGTCAGCTCATTCTGAACCTTGAAATACATATCGTAAGATGTTCCTCTATCATTTTGTAGAGAAATAACACCTTTAGAAACCTCAAATCTACCAATCAATGGTATATCTGTTGTTGTTTTCTCTGGCAAATTAGGAAGGTTCTGAGGATTTGACAAGAACTCTTTAGCTCTTTCTTTTAATCCTGTAATCTCTCCAACTTGTCCATCAAATAAAAGCTGGTCTGCACGATTTACCTTGACAGTAAATGTATTCCTCTTGTGTATTTCAGGTGGTTTAACACTTGGGTCCGATGGCGGCGGCAATCGTCTTTGAATTCCTAAATCCGTATTAATTGATGATGTTAATAGGAAGAAAGTAAGCAAAAGAAACGAAATATCCGCTGATGACGAACTATTCAACTGAGGAATCTCTTTTTTCTTTCTTGCCATTTTATTTTAATTTTTTTGCTATTTCTGAATATAAAGCAGCTATAACAACACCTATCATAAGTACATAAACAGCATATAGAGAACCTCCAATTAGTTTGGAATTTCCATAACTAGAACCTGTCTTTTCAAACAATTCCACTGGGATATCTGTTCCTGATGCAAATAAATAAGTACCTACTAATAGGATTATCATTGCAGCAAATGCAATAATAATTTTCATTTGTTTTTTTGGATTGTCCATAAAGCCTTTGATAATAAAGCCTAATGCAAATCCCAAAGCAGAAATAATACTTATAGCTAAAAATATTACAACTGTCCAATAGGATAAATTCCAAAATAATTGAGCAAGGCTAGTATTATTGAAAAATACTGCATACAAAAAGCTACATAAAGAAGCTAATGTACCCCAAATTATTACGATTATCCAATATATTTTCTTAAAATCATTTTTCATTTTTACCTCCTTGGTTTAATTCTTTAGTAAATAAAATAGTTTAATATTTCTTTATGAAGAAATCTTGCTATTAAATACTATTTTCTGTTTTTAACCAAGATGTCCATGAATGTAATTGAAGAATCTTCCATTGTTGTAACTATACCTTCAATTTTTGAAAGTAGGTAGTTGTAACAAACTTGAAGAATTAAAGCAACAATCAAACCAAAGATTGTTGTGATAAGAGCTACTTTCATACCTCCTGCAACAACTGTTGGAGAAATATCACCTGCTTTTTCAATATCATCAAATGCTTGAACCATACCAACAACTGTTCCTAAGAACCCTAGTGATGGTGCAATTGTAATGAATAATGAAATCCAGCTCATATTGCTTTCTAATCTTGCCATTTGAACTCCTCCATAAGAGGTTAGAGCCTTTTCTGCATCTTCCAATCCATTTCCAACACGGTCAAGACCTTGGAAAAATATTGATGCTAGAGGTCCGCGAGTATTACGACAAACTTCTTTAGCTGCTTCATAGTCATTTCCTTCAACTTTTTCTTCAATTTGTTTTAGAAGTTTTTCAGCATTTGTTGTTGCTAAATTAAGGTAAAGGATTCTTTCAATTACTAAAGCAAGACCTAAAATCATACAAATTAAGATTGGAGTCATCCATGGCACTCCACCCTCAATGTATTTAGTTTTTAGAACTTGATGAAATGATTGAGTTTCAGCTGGAACTTCTTCTTGAGCCTGAGCTACAGGTTCTACAACTGCTGATTCGGTTGTTTCTGTTTCGGTTGCTTGATTTTGTGCAAAAACAGTGTTTGATAAACCTAAAGTCAATATTGCGAATATTGACAAGTAAGCACATACTTTTTTCATAGCTTTTCTTATTGTGTTATTAAATTTTTTTATTAAAATTTTGATTTCAATTGTGCAAAAGTATTAAAGATATTTTATTTGACCAACTTATTATGAATTTTTTTTATTTCATCCTCCATATTTTTTGACACAAGAATTTTATCTATTCTTGCAATATCCATATCAACTATTTCAAAGCAAAATAATTCCCAATATATCTTATCGCCTTCTTTTGGTATTTTTCCACTTAAATCCAAAATAAGTCCACTTATTGTATTATAATCTAATTCTTGATATTTATTTTCCAACTCAAAATAGCTTAAGAAATCAAAAAAAGGATATTGACCATCTAAGAGCCATGTGCCATCCTCTCTTTTGACCATTTGATATTCATCACTGACACCTATCTCTTCTGCTGAGCCAATCAATGACTCTAAAATATCATTCATCGTTACCATTCCAATAATCAATCCAAATTCATCAATTAAAAGAGAATAACTTATTTTCTTCTCCTTAAATACTTCTAAAGCATGATAAGCGCTTGAGCTTTCGGGTAAGAATTGTGGCTCCTTAACAATGTCTCTTATTGTACCCTCTTTCTTGTTGAACATATCTTTAAGAAAAACAACCCCAATAATATTATCAAGAGATTTATCAGCCACTGGATATATATAATGTATATTATATTTTAACTTTTCTATTATTTGCTCATACCCATCATCAACATCAAACCATTCAAAATCTATTCTATGCGTCATAAGAGAAGAAACATCTCTATCTCCCAAACTAAAAACCCTCTCAACAATATCTTGCTCAACTTCTTGAATCTCTCCGTCTTCAGTGCTTTCATTAATAATTTGTTTGATTTCATCCTCCGTAATTATTGAGTCTTCATTCTTTTTTATCCTAAAGACTTTCAATAAGAAAATAGTACTTTTGGAAAGAATAACAACAAAAGGATATGTCAGCTTAGTAAGTAAATTCATTGGAGAAATTATTACCCCTGCAATCTTCTCAGGATTATTTAATCCAATCTTTTTTGGGAGCAATTCTCCAAGTACTAATGTAAAATATGTTACGATTACTATTACTAAAATATTAGCAAGCCAAATTGAAGATAATCCAAGTCCCAAGTTTTCTAAAACATGACTTAGAGGGATTGATAGACTTTTGCCAGAATACAAACCAGTTATTAATCCAATTGCTGTTATGGCTATTTGAACAGTTGATAAAAAATACTCAGGCTTTTCTGCAGTTTTCAAAATCTTTTGAGCCTTTAAATCTCCCTTTCTGGTTAACGACTCAAGTTTTGACTTTCGAGAAGAAACAACGGCTATCTCTGCCATAGAGAAAAGACCATTGATAAGTATTAAGATAAGAATAATTATTATTTCCACCTTATTTATTGAATGCTATTGTCTAATTCTGAATTCTGAGAATCAGTTAGGATTACCTTTTCCTTTGTTCCTTCTTTTTTTGTTGGGGAAACAAGTAAGGAAATAAGTAAAATTAAAACTCCTATTGTTATTGAAATATCTGCTACATTAAAGATTGCATTAAAAAAGCGAAATGATTCTCCACCAACAAATGGCATCCATTCAGGATAGGTAGTATTTATTATTGGAAAGTAAAACATATCTACAACCTTGCCGTGAAGAAATGTTCCGTAGCCTCCTTGGAATATTGTTGCTGTGTTGAAGAGTGAACTTTCTGAAAAGATTAATCCATAGAAAAGTGAATCAATAATATTACCGATAGCTCCTGCAAAAATCAAAGACATACTATATATTATTAATTTAGATTCTTTTCTTTCTATGAGCTTCTTTAAATAAATAAAGATAAGCACTGAGGCAATTACTCTAAACAATGTTAGAAGCAATTTTCCCCAATCTCCACCAAAACTCATCCCAAAAGCCATTCCTTCATTCTCAATGAAATGAATCTTACACCAGTTCCCAATTAAAGAGATTTCCTCTCCAATGCACAAATTTAGCTTAACCCAAATCTTTACTATTTGATCTATAATTAGAATAGAAAAGATAAGAATAAGAGGTTTTTTCATTTATACTACTTCTTTTTGCCTTGTTGATTTTTGGCTTCAACCGTAAGGGTTGCGTGAGGAACTAAACGAAGGCGTTCCTTAGGGATTAATTCTCCTGTAACCCTACAAACACCATAGGTTTTGTTCTCAATCCTAATTAGTGCTGCTTCCAAATCCTTAATGAATTTTTGTTGTCTTGCAGCCATATTAGCATTTTCTTCTTTAGAATAAACGCTACTCCCTTCTTCCAATACCTTAAATGTTGGAGAAGTGTCGCCTAAATCATTTGCATCATTTGAAAAAGCCTCTAATAACATTGCAAGATTTTCTTTAGCTTGAGCAAGTTTGTCCTCAATGATTTCCTTAAATTCGTTCAATTCCTCGTCAGAATACCTTTTTACAACTTTATTACTGCCACTCATATCAAATAATTTATGTTAAATTAATGTTGCAAAGATATAAAAGTTTTTTAGAAATATGTAAATAAACTCTCTCTGTGCATATTTTTTTCAAATTATTCCCTTTTTGGGGGATAAAAGAAATTCAGAAAAAAATATACGAGACTTATTTGAAATTATCTCAGAGAAAAATAAAATTATCTCTGACAAAAAATAAATTATCTCTGACAAAAATTTAAAAGGTCGGCAGATAATTTTATTTATACAAGAAGATTTTTTCCTTTTGTTAAAGTTTAGCGAGATTTTGGAAGAAAGATTTTTCAAAATAATAAATTAGGAATATGAAATTAAGAACAAGAAAATGCGTATTTCTGAATTAAATTATTTTCAATTAATATATTATTTGTACTTTTGTCAATTATATTTTTAGCAAAACCATGATTCATACAAAAAATAATAGGATAAATTCACTTCTTAAAACACTCATTTTGATTTGTTTTATGCTTATTATTTCTTTGCCCTCACAGTCTCAAGACAGAAAAAAATTAGAAGACCAGAAGGCAAAGATAGAAAGAGAAATCAATGCCATTAATGCAATTTTAAAAGAGACTAAAAACACTAAGAGAATGTCTGCTTCCGAGCTTTCTATTCTTAAACGGAAAATTGCTTCCCGTCAAAAGCTAATTGACAATATCTCCAAGCAAATGAATATGATAAATGGAGAAATATTAAATACTCAAAAATCTATTGTTGAGATAAATAATGAAATTTCTGTATTGAAAAAAGATTATGCTAAAATGCTTCGCTACGCACAGTATAATAGAACTTCAACAGATAAGCTCCTATTCATCTTTTCGTCAAAAAATTATCGTCAAGCCTATCAGCGTTACGTTTTCTTTCGTCAATATGGCGATATGCAAAAGAATATGATTAGCAACATTAAGGCAAAATCGGACGAACTGGAGAAGAAGACTAATGAACTCTCTTTGAAGAAGAAAAATCAAGAAAGCCTTCTTCAGCAAGAAGAGAAAAACAAGAAAAGCCTTACTCAAGAACAACAGGTTAAGCAAAGAAATATTAATAAGTTGAGCAAGAAAGAAAAACAACTCACTCAACAAATAAGACAAAAACAAGCCCAGAGAAAAAAACTCCAAAATCAGATTAACGCTGCCATTGCTGCAGAGGTTAAACGTCAGGCTGCTATTGCTGCAAAGAAACAAAAAGAAGCCTTGGGCAAGGATGCTGACAAGCCAAAAGCAACTCCTGGCAAAAAGACTGAATATGTTATGAGTGCAACACCTGAAGAAGTTAAACTTTCTAATAGCTTTGCTTCAAACAGAGGAAGATTGCCTTGGCCAGTTGAACAAGGAGTTGTTACAAGTCAGTTTGGGACACATCCTCATCCTGATATAAAAGGAATTATGATTGAAAATAACGGAATAGATATTCAAACTCCTCGCGCAAGTGCAATTAGGGCAGTGTTTGATGGAGTGGTATCAAGGATATTCCGTGGTCCAACAGGACAACAAAACATAATAATTCGTCATGGAGAATATCTAACCGTTTATACTAATCTTTCCTCTGTAAGCGTTTCAGTTGGCTCTAAGGTTTCAACCAAACAAACTTTGGGGATAATTTATACAAACAGCGATAACGTTTCAGAGTTCAACTTCCAAGTTTGGAAAGGGAATAGTAAACAAAATCCTTCTGCGTGGATAAAATAATATTAGATAAATAAAAATAATAATAATGAAACAAATAAGAATAACAATAACATTTGCAGCAATACTCCTATTTGCTGGAAGTGTTTTTTCCCAAGCAAAATGGGATTTCAAAACAAATAAAATCAACGACTCAATTTCTGAGTTACAATTAAGAGTTAAACTCGGAGAAGGCTGGCATATATATTCTCAACACACAAAAGGGACAGAGCTTCCAATTGTGTTTGAGTTTGAGAAGAGCAACGACTATATAAGAATGGGTAATGTTGTGGAACCTAAATCAATTGCAGAATATGATAAATATGCAAAGGACACAACAAGACATTTTGAAGGAACAGTAGTTTTTCGCCAAAAGATTAAGGTTAGAGGGGAAAAAGATTTTAAGGTAAAAGGAAATGTTAATTTCCAGCTATGCGAAAAGGGTTCTTGTATTCCTCCTGAAGATGTTGCCTTTAGTTTTGATGTTAAGGGAAATCCTAAAGCCGCTCAAATGGAAGAGGTTGCAGTGGAGCAAGAGCCAGAAACTGAAACTACAACCCAAGCTCAAGCAACTACACTAACACAAACTCCAACAACAACTCAAGCAGATGAAGATGAAAATAAGGATAGTTCTATGTTAATGATTTTTCTAATTTCACTTGGAGCAGGACTTTTGACATTGGTAACCCCTTGCGTTTTTCCAATGGTGCCAATGACAATAAGTTTCTTTATGAAGGGGAAAAAGAGCAGAAAACAAGGACTTAAGGAGGCTTTCTTCTTTGGAGGCTCAATTATTTTTATGTTTGCCGTTCTTGGATTAGCCCTAACCCTTCTTCTTGGAAAGGATGCAATGTATATTATTTCAACGCATTGGCTTCCAAACATCCTTTTCTTTGTTATATTTATGCTTTTTGCTTTCTCATTCTTTGGAATGTTTGAAATAACTCTTCCTTCTTCTTGGATAAATAAATCGGATAAAAACGCCGACAAGGGAGGTTATCTCGGAGCTTTCTTTATTGCACTAACAACAGTTTTGGTTTCTTTCTCATGCACAGGACCAATCTTGGGAGCAGCCCTTATGGGAGTTGCATCAAGCTCAACAAATAGTTTAGTTTTTCTAATTTCCATGATAGGATTCTCCTTAGGATTTGCACTTCCTTTCACTCTATTGGCAATGTTCCCTCAAATGCTTTCAAAAATGAAGTCTGGCTCATGGCTAAACACTACTAAGATTGTATTTGGATTTTTGGAAATTGCACTTGGGCTTAAATTCCTTTCAATGGCTGACCTTAGTGCCAATTGGGGACTTTTGGACAGAGAAACTTACTTAGTACTTTGGATAATAATATTTACACTTTTGGGATTCTACCTTCTTGGCAAACTAAAATTCAAGGGAGACAGCGACCTGCAACAAATTGGTGTTGGACGTTTATTCCTTTCCATAATTACTTTTTCATTTGCTCTTTATATGCTACCAGGACTTTGGGGAGCTCCTCTAAAAGCTATTTCGGGATATGTTCCTCCAATGACAACACAAGACTTTAATATTGAACGCTCAATCATTGAAAATGCAGACAAGGTTAGTGTTGGGGAGGCTAATCCTAATTCCCTTCCAGCAAATAGAAAATATGCCGACCAATTACATTTCCCAACAGGATTTGATGGTTTCTTTGACCTTGAAGAAGCAAAAGCCTATGCAAAGCAGGTTGGAAAACCTCTATTTATTGACTTCACAGGAAAGACATGTGCAAACTGTCGTGAGATGGAATACTATGTTTGGGAAGACAAGCAAGTGAAGAAAATCCTTACTCAAGACTATGTTATGGTTGCACTTTATGCTGATGCCAATTTTATTAAACTTCCTGAAAACGAATGGGTAACCCTAAAGGATGGAACAGTGGTTAAGACACTTGGGAAGAAGAACCATAACTATCAAATTGAGCATTTTAATGCTAATGCACAGCCTTTATACGTTCTGATGAGTGCAGACGGAACAATTCTCAACACTCCAAAGGGTTATGATAGGAATGTGGAAAATTTCGTTAAGTTTTTGGAAGAAGGTAAGGCTAACTTTAAGAATTAAACCCCTATTTAATTAAAAATAAGCTCCGACTTTTTTTGCGTAAGTCAAGTTTATTTTCAAATAACCTTAGTTTATTTTTCACTAAACTAAGGTTATTTTTTTGGATTGAGAATTAGGGAAATTAAAACCTCGTTTTAGTAAATTAACTCTTCGTTTCAGTAGATTAAAACGAAGAGTTAGTAAATTAAAATAAGGTTTCATTTTTCAGAAGCCTATTATTTATATATGTCAATTTAAGAGCTATTAGGATAAAAACTTGTAAATTTGCAGTTCAAATACATAAGAACACTAAATAAATAACTCCTATGATTGATTTTGTTGCCATTGATTTCGAAACTGCTGACATAAATTGTCCTTGCTCTTTGGGTGTTGCTGTTGTAAGGGACTCGAAGATAGTTTTAGTTAAGCAATGGCTGATAAAACCTTCATGTTATCCCTATTTTCACTTCTATGCACAAAAAATTCACGGAATTCATAAAGAGGACGTTAAGTTTGAGCCTGAATTTGATGAACTTTGGCACGAGATAAAGCCATATATTGAAAATCAAACCTTAGTTGCTCATAATGCGAGCTTTGATATGAGTATTTTACGCAAAACCTTAGATTTTTATGAGATTGAACACCCTAAGTTTAGTCATTTTTGTACCTATCAAATCGCACGTTTGGCATGGAAGGACTACAAAAAATATTCATTAGACTTTCTTTGCGAGAAGGAAAACATTGAGTTTAAACATCATAATGCTGATTCTGACGCCTATGCTTGTGCAAGATTATTGTTGAGAGAGATGGAAGTTTTGGGGATTGAGGATTTAAACTCACTAAAGAAAATTACCCAAAAAGCAAATAGGGATGAAAAGATTGCAAAGCAGGAAAGAGAAATTTTGAAGAAAATCAAAAGGCAGGAGAAACTGAATACTAAATAATTACTCCGCTTCCCAAACAGAGCTTTCCCTCATAATCATAAATCACACCAAACTGCCCAGAGGCAATTCCTTGAATCTTATCCTCAGATTCAATTCTGTATATGTTGTTAATCTTCTTTAACTTACCATTAGTAAAGTCGGGAGTATGGCGTATTTTGAACAGAATGTCCTTTTCATCGGAAAACTCACCCCAAACATCCTCTGTAATAAACTCAAAACCGCTTAGATTAACTATTTTCCCATATTGAGTCTGAGGATCGTACCCTTGCGAAACATATAGAATATTATTATCAATATCTTTTTCAACAACAAACCAAGGACCTCCACTTAAACCCAGTCCTTTGCGTTGGCCTATGGTATGAAACCAGTATCCATTATGCGAACCTATCTTTTTCCCCGTTTCAAGTTCAATAATATCCCCTTTTCTTTCGCCCAAATACCTGCGAATAAAATCATTATAGTTTATCTTTCCTAAAAAACAAATCCCTTGGCTATCCTTACGATAGGCACTTGGGAGATGATTATCCTTTGCAATATTCCTAACCTCAGCTTTTAGGAGATTGCCAATAGGGAACATTAATCTTGAAACCTGCATATAGTTTATCTGACCCAAAAAATAAGTTTGGTCTTTTTGTTTGTCCTTTGCAGTGGAGAGATACACCTTCTCCCCTACCTTAGTCGTTGTGCAGTAGTGTCCTGTTGCAATCTTATCGAACTCCTTCCCCCATTTTCTTTCAAAGGCTCCAAACTTAATTAGCTTATTGCACATCATATCCGGATTTGGGGTAAGTCCTCTACGAACAGCTTCAATTGTGTAGGAGACAACCTCTTGCCAATAATCCTCCTGAAGAGAAACAATCTCAAACTTGCATGCATATTTTTTTGCAATATAGGAAGTTATCTCAATATCCTCTTCAGAAGGGCAGTCAATATAACCATCCTTGTCCTCCATTCCTATCTTAATGTAGAATATTGTAGGGTCGTAGCCCATTTCTTTTAGCTGATGAACCACAACCGAGCTATCCACACCTCCCGAAACCAATGCCGCAATTTTCATTTTGCAAAAATACAATAATATTAGGAAACTTTGCTTAACCTATTTCTTATTTCAATTTATCAGAATAAGGTTTTAGAAAATTAAAATCAAGTTATACGGAAATAGAATCAAGTTTTAGTAAATTAGAATCAAGAGATAAAAAATTAAAACTTGATTAAAAATTTTCTGATTGTATTTATAATTTTGCAAAGGAATAAATATTCCCCTTATTTAAATATATTTAGATTTAGTAATAAAGTACTTTGATTATTTTTGAGGATTGTTAATAACTTTTTCCTCTTTTTATCTTTATTTGGCAATGGAAGTTCATTATCTTTGCAATTGATTCTTTTATATAATAAATTCTAATTTTTATGGCAAAATTTACTCATCTTCACGTTCACTCTCAATATTCTATCTTGGATGGGGCTGCAAGTATTTCTGGTTTGATTAATAGGGCAAAAGAGCTTTCAATGAATGCTTTGGCAATAACAGATCATGGTAATTTATATGGTGTTTTTGATTTTCATACTATGGCTCTTAAGAATGGCATTAAGCCATTGATTGGGAGTGAGGTTTATGTTGCAAGAGAAAGTCGTTTTAAGAAAGATGGAAGGAATTTTAGTGGAGATCATCTAATACTAATTGCCAAAAATGCAAAGGGTTATCAGAATTTAATGAAGCTAAGTTCACTTTCTTTTGACCCAAAATCATTTTATCGTACTTCGAGAATTGACAAAGAACTCCTCTTTGAATATAGCGAAGGGTTGATTTGTTCCTCTGCATGTTTGGGAGGTATTGTCCCTCAGTATATTCTTTCAAATAATATTGAGGATGCTGAAAAAACTGTTCAGGAATACAAGAGTGTTTTTGGGGATGATTACTATTTGGAAATTCAGAATCATGGTTTAGAAGAGCAGGCTATGGTCAAAGAAAAGATAATTGAAATTGCAAAGAAATATGAAGTAAAGGTTATTGCAACTAATGATGTTCATTATATTAATTCTACTGATTTTGATGCTCATAAGATTTTGATTTGTCTTAATACTGGTCAAAAGCTTAGCGAATATTCTAAAATGCATTATACAGGCTTAGAGTATTTTAAGTCTCAAGAAGAGATGGAAGAATTGTTTGCTGATATTCCTGAGGCTATTTCAAACACTCAAGAGATTGTTGACAAGGTTGAGGAATATCCACTGAAACGTGACCCAATCTTACCGGTTTTTGATATACCAAATAGCTTTGGACTAATTGAAGATTTTATTAAAAAGTATCCTAAGGAGGAAATTGAAAAAGAGTTATCTGAAGAGGAAATAACTAAAAAAGGAGGATATGAAAAGATAATAAGAACAAGGTTTGAGTTTGAGTATTTAAAACATTTGACTTTCAATGGAGCTAAGAAGAAATATGGAGAAGAATTATCTGATGAGTTGATAGAAAGAATTGATTTTGAACTCTCAACCATAAATAATATGGGCTACCCTGGCTATTTTCTAATTGTTCAAGATTTTATCAACTATTCACAAGACCATTTAGGTGTTATTGTTGGTCCGGGTAGAGGTTCTGCAGCTGGAAGTGTTGTGGCTTATTGTCTGGGAATCACTGCAATTGACCCTATTAAATATGGACTTCTTTTTGAAAGATTCTTAAATCCTGATAGAGTTTCATTGCCCGATGTTGATGTTGATTTTGATGATGAAGGAAGAGCAAGAGTTTTGGAGTATGTTCAAGAGAAATACGGTTCTGCACATGTTGCTCAAATCATTACTTTCGGTGCTATGGCTGCTAAAAGTTCAATTAGGGACGTTGCAAGAGTTTTAGAACTTCCTCTTCCAGAGTCTGACAGATTGGCTAAATTGGTTCCTGATAAACCTGGAACAACTTTAGAAGAAGCATATAAGGACGTTCCTGAGCTTAGAGATGCTCTTGAAAATGGAACAGAATTGGTTAAAAAGACTTTAAAGTTTGCAAAGGAGCTTGAAGGCTCAATAAGAAATATTGGTACTCATGCATGTGGAGTTATAATTGGTCCTGATGATCTTTCAAAATATATTCCTTTGGCTACAGCAACTGCAAAGGATGAGCAATCCATAATAACACAATTTGAAGGAAAGATTGTTGAGGATGTAGGAATGATTAAGATGGACTTTTTGGGACTTAAAACACTTTCCATAATAAAAGATGCTTGTGCCAATATTCAAAAATCTCATCAAATTCATATTAATCCTCGCGAAATTCCATTGGATGACAAACCAACTTTTGAACTTTTCCAAAGAGGAGATTCTATAGGGACTTTCCAATTTGAAAGCGATGGGATGAGGCAGCATATGCAAAATCTAAAGCCCGATAGGTTTGAGGATTTAATTGCAATGAATGCCCTATATCGTCCTGGTCCAATGCAATATATTCCTAACTATATAGCAAGAAAACATAAAAGAGAAAAGATAGTCTACGATATTCCAGAGATAATGGAGAAATACTTAGGTGAAACCTATGGAATTACAGTTTATCAAGAACAGGTTATGCAGCTTTCACAAGCAATTGCTGGATTTACAAAAGGACAGGCCGATACCCTTCGTAAGGCAATGGGGAAAAAGCAAAAAAAGGACATGGACGTATTGAAAGAGAAGTTTTTGGATGGCAGTAAGGAAAGAGGACACGATAAAGATTTAATTGAAAAGATTTGGCATGATTGGGAAAAGTTTGCCGAATATGCTTTTAATAAATCTCATTCCACTTGCTATGCCTACATTGCTTATCAAACCGCATGGTTAAAAGCACATTATCCAGCAGATTTTATGTCTTCAGTGTTAACTCATAACCTAAGTGATATTAAGAAGATTACCTATTATATTGAGGAGGCTCAAAGGCTAAAGATTTCTGTTCAAGGACCAGATATAAATGAATCAGAAATAAATTTTGCAGTAAACAAAAAGGGAGAAATCCGTTTTGGACTTGCTGCAATTAAGAGTGTTGGAGTTAATGCAGCACAAGAAATAATTAGGGAAAGAGATGAGAATGGACCTTTTCTATCTCCATTTGACTTCATAAGAAGGGTAAATGTTAATAAAAGATGTATTGAGGCATTAGTAAGTGCTGGCTCATTTGATAGCTTTACCAAGTATCATAGAGCACAATATTTTAACAAGGTAAAAACAGCTAATAACGACGAAATAACTATTATTGAGAAATTGGTTATATATGGAAACAAGATTAAGAATAATGAAAATTCTTCACAAGTTTCCTTATTTGAAGATAGTATTGAAGAAACTTACGCTGAACCTGAAATTCCTAATTGTATTGAATGGTCAAAGATCGAAATACTTAAGCAGGAAAAAGAATCAATTGGTTTCTATATATCTGGACACCCATTGGATAGGTTTACTTTAGAACAAAAACTATTTGAGAACACAAAACTCTCAGAACTTTCAGAAAGCCTTACTCCATTTGAAAATAAGATATTATACTTTGTAGGGATGATAACAAACAGCCAGGAAAAATTGACAAAAACTGGCAAAAATTATGGTAGCTTTGTTTTTGAAGACGAAACTTCAAGTAGAGAGATTACTCTTTTTAGTAAAGATTATATCAACTTCCATAAATATTTGATTGATGGGTTATTCGTCTTACTTAAAGCTACAGTTAAGAAAAAAGGATGGGGAGATGAAAATAGTAAGGATGCATTAGAATTTAAGATTTTACAAATTGAAGAATTAGATGAGGTGTTGGTTAAGTATGCAAAAGGTATTAAATTAGTTATGCCTATTGAAAATGTAAATAATGAATTTGTTGAAAAGGTTTTGAAAGCAGCTAAAAAATCAAAAGGAAATTCTTTAGTCTCTTTCTTTGTTATTGATTCAGAAGCAGATGTTGAAGTTACTCTAAAAGCAAGAAAACACATGGTTTCAATCCCTAAGTTTTTGGAAGAGATAAAAGAATATATTGAAAATAGAACTATTTATTCATATGATGTTGATGTTAGCACAATGTAATCGATGGAAAATTATATTGCATTTGATACAATTAAATCATTAGCATTAAAAGCTGGATTTCAAGACTGTGGAGCAATTGAGATAAAGAAATTTGATATCTCTTTCTTTAAAAATTGGATAGACAGAGGATATAATGCTGATATGCAATATTTAGAAAGATACATTGATATTAGAGAAAATCCTTCTCTCCTACTTGAAAATTCAAAATCTTTAATTAGTTTTATTGTCTCTTACAACATTGAATTACCTGATAACAAAGATGATAATATGCTTAAATTTGCTTCTTACAGCCTCTTTAATGACTATCATAAAGCAATTAAACAAGCATTATATGAATTAATTCATTGCATTCAAGATATTTATCCTAATTTTAAAGCTATTGCATTTGTTGATTCTGCTCCAATTTTAGAAAAAGTTATTGCAAAAGAAGCAGGCTTAGGATGGATTGGCAAAAACTCTTTATTGATTAATAAAACCTTTGGGAGTAAGATATTAATAGGAGAAATAATTACTAATTTCTCTACTGATTATAATAAAGATATTGAAATAGACTTATGCAAAGAATGTAATATATGCATTAATTCATGTCCAAACTCAGCAATCCTTAATAATAAAACCATAGATTCAAGGCTTTGCAATTCATATCATACAATTGAAAACAAGCATAATATCCCCCCAAATATAAATCTAAACTATTATATTTTTGGTTGTGACATATGCCTTAAAGCCTGTCCTTGGAATAAAAAAGAAATAGAGATATCTAAAATATTAACTCTAAACCCTAATATGCAAATATTTGAACAGAATATAAACAAAAAAATAACTGATAAAACAGATTTTAATAAAGCCAATAAGAACTCCTCTCTCTCAAGGATAAAGTTTTCAAAATTAATTGATAATATCAATCATAATGGGAAAGAAGTACTTCTTTGAGTTAATTTACTTATCTAAAATTGATAAACAAGCTTTAAATTAGAATAAGAAATTATATCTGAACAAAATATCAAATCAGAGAATAAAGGAAGATTATGCCTTCTCCCTTGACTTAAATCTATATTTAATGACGTTCGGAAGATGTGCCATACAAGCTCTGTACAATAAAAAGAAGTTGTGTCTTGCAAATCCATTGAAACATCAAATAACGGACTCCTATATATTATTTCTTTCACTTTACTATAAATAAGAATTGTGTCTTCCTGTTGTAAATCTGCTCTGTAAATACCTCCTGACAATGCTTTATCAGTTGCAAAAAACTCTTCTATCAACTCAACTTTTATCTTGTCCTTTTCATTCTTATTGCTTTCATTGGGAACTGCATGAACTACTCTCCATGCTGAATCAAACCAAATAACAAGACCTACATGAGAATAGATACTCTTTTTATCAATGCCTTTAACAATTTCACTTTCAACACTTTTTCCCTCACGAAAGACTATGTCCCCCGTTTGAAAAACTAAATTAGAAGGAATTTGCCAGTTATTATGATCTTCTTTACATGAGAAAAATAAGAAACAAACAAAGCAAAACAAGCAAATAACCTTCTTCATTAGTTTAATCAAAAACAATTTATTTATATATTAAATTGTTTCATCAATTATTTTTCCTGACTGATAACCCTTAACTTCTAAAGAACCCAATGTTTTAGGCTCACTTCGAAGTTCTTCTCTTAGTTTTTTACCTAAACGGAAAGTTACATTAACTCGCTTTATTGTATCGGCATTTGCCTCTTCCAAAGTATTAACGCTTCGAGCATTCAATGTTACGCTAAACTCTCCAAACTCATCCAAATCAACTCCTCTACCATCTTTAAAATACTTTCCCATTACAAAAAAAGAAATTATCAATAGCATTCTTAATATCCCCTCTTGAAAGAGAGGACAAGTCAGTCATATCATCATAAATCTGATTAATCTTGACTTTTTTCGTCTTTTTCTTTATTACAAGAAACTTATTTCCGGGATTAAGTCCTGTTACGATCTTTCTTAATACCCTGATATACTCTATTGCCATAATTTAAATATTTTTAATTTGTAATTAAATATCTATCTCTTAATGTTACTAAAATTCCCTCTTTTATCCTCATAATAAGTTTTCAGTACTATTAAAACAAGATTATGAGGCTACTATAACAAGATTATGAGGGCTTGAAAAGCTTGTTTTAGAAGCCTCATAATCCTTTATTAGTTTAATCTTTAATTTTCCAAACTCCTTCAATCAGTTCAAGTTTGATCTTGTCTTCTTTGTTCTCAGTCTTATCTGACATTGTGGAGGTAAAAGAATACTTGACCTTAACAGTTGCTGTTTTACCATCTTCTACAATCTCTTCTGAAAGGATTTCATAGTCTTTCAAATCAAATTTAAAGCCCTCATACTTTGCAACTTCTTTTTTAATTTCCTCATCAGACATAGTAGTAAGAGACAAAGCCTTTTCTACTTTTCCACTTTTAAGAAAAGAATAATATTCATTTACAGTATTTTTTGGAGTTGATATTTTTCCTCCTTTACAGCCAATGATTAGGGCTGACACAATTAATATGAGTGATAACGCTCCTATAATTTTTTTCATAAATCTTGTTTATTAAATTATTAAAATACATTTTTTCCATTTCACTGTCTATTCCCATGCAATTGGAATATTTCGAAATTCCATATTAGCATTATCGTTGCCGCTGGCACCTTTGTCATTTCCCACATTTAACCACCACGCAATAGAAACCAATTCAAATGCTTCAAGAGTTGCCGGAACACTTTTAAAAGTAACTTCATACCTTACAGCAATCCCATTTGGGCACCCCTTATCTACAGATGTATAAGCAGACTTGTTATTAAAAGAGTTGCCTGATTTGTCATAAGCCTTATCCATTCCTCTCCCTCCAACTCTGAAATCGGCTTTTAGTCTCTTTGATTTGGCTGTGAATGCAATCATTACAGTTTCCGATGCTCTATCTCCAACGCATTCTACAAACTCAACATCAAGGTTTCTTTTGATCAAAGCAGGTATTACCGCAAATGGTTCATCGGTCATATTGATGCCAGTTGTCTGCTCTCCAACTTTTTTAACAAAGGAACCGAACTTTGATTTCTTTTTTTCTTTTTTCTCTGTTTTTCCCTCTTTTTGTTCCTGAGCCTTTAATGACATTGGACAAACAGCTAATAATACTGCAGCTAAAAACAGTATTGTAATTTTTTTGTTCATAAGTTTTTAATTTTTAGTAATTGATTTTGAATAATGGAAGCAAATTTAATTGAAGTCTATTTCTCAATACTTGCTTTAAATAAAATTTAACTGTCATTCTGTAAAAAAATATTTAACTATTTGAAAAGATGGAAAATGCATGAGAGAAAACTAATTTAAAAATCTGAAAAAGATTTATTTTACATCGTTAAATCTATAAAAAATAGTTTTAATAGTAAGTATTCTGATTTTTTTCTCGTACTTTGCATAGCAAAAAAGAAGAAAATAAATAAGAATAATGACAGATTTAAATATTTTATTATCATTTTTATATTTTACCTCAGGTATAAACTTTGCAGCTCTCTTTACTTGCTCAATAATACTTTACAAAAAAAGGAAGTATAGCTTCCAGAAATTTTTTGCTCTTACATTTTTTTATTGGGGCATTTCGTTTTGTAATATATTTTTCTATGATTACAAAGAATTTCACAACATAAACTGCTTTTCAAACACCTTAATCCTTACTCTTGATTTTTGGATTGTAGGCTTTATGATAATATCTTTACTTCATCTTCTACATTATAAATCTAGTTCTCTAAAACATACATATATTGTTTCTTTTCCATTTTTTCTTTTTACAATTAGCTTTTATATTACAAAATCGGAATATATACTATATATTTTGCAGTACTTTACAAGTATTTTATGTTTTGTGATGTATATATATATTGAAATTCAAGTTAGAAAATATGGGCGAAAAATAAAAGCTTACCACTCTAATCTGGAGAAGATACACCTACAATGGACAGTTAATATTCTTCGCATTTGCCTTCTTATAGTAATTCTATGGCTTATTTTAAGTTTCAATTTTACGCCTATTATAGACCTTATATACAATCTCTTGATGCTACCATCAATTCTTTATATAAGCAAAAGAATCTACAATCAGGAACTTTCAAAAGAGTTAGACTTAATTGAGAAAGAAGAAATTAATTATAACTTCCATTTTGATATTTCAGAAATAATACGAGAAAAGCAATACTATTTAACTGAAGATTTGAATCTTGATGTACTTGCAAGTCACATAGGCACCAATCGTACCTACCTATCTCGCTTTATAAACAATGAGTTAAAAACCAATTTTTACGATTATATAAATAATTTTCGAATTGAGCATGCTGAGAATTTACTAAAAGATCCCAATTGTAAATTAAACTTAGAATCAATAGCATATGAGTCTGGATTTCGTTCTTACAGTACTTTTAATCGTTTTTTCAAGAAGAAATATAACACAACACCAGGGGATTTTAGAACTAAACATTTAAATGGAAATTTTTTATAATTTCTCAATCAATTTATTTCTTTTAGAAACTAATCAAATAAGGTATTCTTGCTTGAACCCCTTTCATATCAGATATGCTTTTTAGCTCCAAGAAGAATGAATAAGGCTTACCCAACTCTTTTGTAAATAGTTTCAACTCCACTTCTTGACCCATAGCACTGAAAATTTGCTCAGCAATATCCTTAGTCTTTGGTAGTGTAACAACTCCATAGTCTTGTATCTTAGCCTCTTTAGCAGCTATTTCAATAGATTTGTATAAACCTCCGAACTCATCAACCAAGCCCAAATTCTTAGCATCCATTCCAACCCATACCCTACCTTTTGCAATGCTATCGATATATTGGAATGATTTATTTCTTCCTGTTGCCACTCTATCCACAAAGTTATTATAAAATACGTCTATACTCTTTTGCATAATTGCTCTTGTATCGGTTGACATTGGTGCTACACCTGAAATAAAAACAGAATTTTTGTGGGTTTGAACCGTATCGAAACCTATTCCAATCTTATTTTTTAAGGCTTTTCCAAAATTAGGAATAACTCCAAACACTCCAATTGAACCGGTTATTGTTATTGGATTAGCAACTATCTTCTGAGCTCCACAAGCCATTTCATATCCTGCTGATGCAGCCACATCTCCCATAGAAACTATAACAGGTTTTATCTTATTGGCTTTAATTACCTCATTAGTCATTTGTTCTGAAGCAATTGCATCTCCGCCTCCTGAGTTAATTCTAAGCACAATTGCCTTAATCCTACTATTCTCTACTGCCCTTCTTAATTCTCTAACTATTGTCTCGCTTCCAATTGACAAATCTCCACTCTTTCCTTGTCCAACATCACCATAAGCATAAATAACAGCAATTTGATCCTTTCCTTTAGGCATAATATCAACAATTGAACTCCTATACTTTCTATATTGAACCCAATTAACTTTCTTCAATTTCAAATCTTTCTTGATTTTTTCTTGAATATCTGTTCTAAATGTGAGATTATCAACATATTTATTCTTTAATGCATCTTCTGCCATAAAAGTTTCTAAATTTGATACATTTTTATTTAATGTTGAAATATCTATTTTTCTAGATTCTGAAATATTATTTGATATATAACCCCAAATTGAAGAAATATAAGCTTTGATTTGAGTTCTACTTGCCTCACTCATTTTGTTATTAACAAACATTTCGCCAGCGCTCTTAAAGTCATTATTTGCTGGACGAAGAAGTTCAACATCAATATCAAATTTGTTTAAAAGATCCTTAACGAACATCACCTGACCACCAAGACCAGTAAGCTGTACGTGACCAACTGGATTAAGCGCAATCTCATCGGCAACTGTTGCTAAGTAATATGCGTTCTGAGTGTAGCTATCGCTAAATGCATATATCTTTTTCTTTGACTCCTTAAAGCCTACTAAGGCATCTCTCATTTCTTGAACAGTTGCCCAACCATTTGCTTGAATTAGTGATAAATCCAGCATAATGGCTTTAATCTTCGGATCTGCTTTTGCTTTATTGACAACTGCAATAAATTCAGTAAGTCCAATAGATGAACTAATATCAATATCATCCTTATCTGCCATTAATAATGAAGAAAAATCAGATACTTCCCTATCATAAATAGGTTTGTCCAATTTAATTACCAATACAGAGTTATCATTGATTGTTGGAACGCTCTTGGTAGAAGACGCAATGATTGAAGTTCCAATAACAAAAAGAAGTACAATTATTAGTATGGTTGATAAAAACACTCCCAAGCAGGAAGCAAACATGAATTTGAAAAATTGTTTCATAATGATTATTTGTTTTAATTGTTTTGTTTATTATTATCGTTTACTTTTTCAACTAATTGAAGTAATGATTTGTCTAAAGTAATTGTTAGATCAATACCTAAGGAATCAATGCTAACAGTAAAATTATTCTTAGCCTTTTTATGTTTAACCCTACCTACTAATCCTGCAAATCCCCCATCAATAATCCTTACCATATCGCCAAGTTTCGGAGTAGTTTGAGACTGTATGTCAATCTCAATCTCCTTTTCTAACAAAAGCTTTATTGAATTAATTTGATATTCAGGAATAGGACAAGCCTTACCATTGAACCAAACAAACTTTACACATCCATTAATTTTCACTATTTCCCAAATATCTTTCTCTTCAATATTTGTAAATATATAAGAAGGTATCAATGGTGTTTCAACTAACTTTTTCCTATCCTTCCATTGCCTTAGCACTTTTCTTAAAGGTAAATAGACCTCATATCCTCTTTTCAACAACTCTTTCTCGACAATCTTTTCCTTTCTTGGTTGAACATAAAGAGCAAACCAATTCTTCATATAATTATTTTTACGCTATTCACATCATTAGTTTCACATGAAACTCATAATGTAAGTAACTATGACTAAATAGAATTATTAAAAAATACTATCAATTAAATTCTCATCAGCAATATTAGGAAGAGTAACCTTTAATCTTGGTTCAACCTCCATAGCTCTCTTTATTGAAAAGATAGCACCTTCATTTCTTGCCCAACTTCTTCTTGAAATTCCATTATTAACATCCCAGAAAAGCATATTTCTCAGTCTTCTTTCAGCATCATCAGAACCGTCAATAACCATTCCAAAGCCTCCATTTATAACTTCTCCCCATCCTACTCCACCTCCATTGTGCAAGGAAACCCATGTTGCTCCACGGAAACTATCTCCAATACAGTTTTGAACAGCCATGTCAGCAGTAAAAGAAGAACCATCATAAATATTGGAAGTTTCTCTATAAGGACTATCGGTTCCTGAAACATCGTGATGATCTCTTCCCAAAACAATAGGAGCTGATATTCTTCCATCCTTTATTGCTTTATTGAATTCTGCAGCTATTTTTGTTCTTCCTTCACTATCGGCATAGAGTATGCGTGCCTGAGAACCAACTACCAAATTATTTTCCTTAGCACCTTTAATCCATTGAATATTATCCCTCATTTGTTGCTGAATTTCAGCAGGAGATTCTTTTGCAATTTCCTCTAAAACCTCCATAGCAATATGATCACTAACATCTAAATCTTCACTTTTCCCAGAAGTACAAACCCAACGGAATGGACCAAAGCCATAATCAAAACACATAGGTCCCATAATATCCTGTACATAGGAAGGGTAACGGAAAGTTCCATCATGATTCATAACATCAGCTCCTGCTCGTGACGCTTCCAATAGAAAAGCATTTCCATAATCAAAGAAATACATCCCCTTTGCAGTTAATTTATTGATTGCGGCAACATGACGTCTCAAACTCTCTTGCACCTTTATCTTAAACTCTTCTGGTTTGTCTGCCATCATTATGTTTGACTCTTCAAAACTAACTCCTACGGGATAATAGCCACCTGCCCAAGGATTATGAAGCGACGTTTGGTCGGAACCCAAATCTACTTTAATATCATTTTCTGCAGCAGACTCCCATAAATCAACCACATTACCCTGGTAAGCAAAAGATACTACTTCTTTATTTTTTCTTGCTACACTTACTCTTACCCAAAGTTCTTCTAAATTATCATAAACCTCATCAACCCATTTTTGATTATGACGAGTGTGAGTAGCCTTTGGATTAATTTCTGCTGTTATTGAAACGCATCCTGCAATATTTCCAGCCTTAGGTTGAGCACCACTCATTCCACCTAAGCCAGCAGTAATAAATAACTTACCTCCAAGCCCATCATTATCAATCTTTCTTCCTGCATTCAAGACAGTTATGGTGGTTCCATGCACGATTCCCTGAGGTCCAATATACATATAACTTCCAGCAGTCATCTGTCCATATTGAGAAACACCTAAAGCATTAAATTTTTCCCAATCATCTGGCTTTGAATAGTTAGGGATTACCATTCCATTTGTAACAACAACTCTTGGAGCGTCCTTATGGCTTGGGTATAAGCCCATTGGGTGTCCAGAGTACATAACAAGAGTTTGCTCTTCAGTCATTTCAGCTAAGTATTTCATAGTTAGACGATATTGAGCCCAATTTTGGAATACAGCCCCATTTCCTCCATAAGTTATTAATTCGTGAGGGTGTTGAGCAACAGCATAATCAAGATTGTTCTGAATCATTAACATAATGGCTGCAGCTTGTTTTGTCTTTGCTGGATACTCCTCAATATCTCTTGCATACATCTTGTAGTCAGGACGATACCTATACATATAAATTCTTCCATAGGTATCCAATTCTTCCTTAAATTCCTTAGCCAATTCCTTATGAAACTTGGAATCAAAATATCTTAATGCATTCTTTAATGCTAATTTCTTCTCCTCTTTTGTAAGTATATCTTTTCTTTTAGGTGCGTGATTTACAGTGAAATCATATTCTTTTTTAGCTGGAAGATAATCAGGAATACCCTCCAAAATAGCTTGCTTGAATTCCATTTTATTTATATTTTATATTAATCTAAACCCTCATTCTAAGTAAAAATCTCTAATAATTAATCTACAAAAGTACATAATTTATCCCATTTGCACAAAGTTTATTCATGCTTCATAGAAAGAAAGTTTGGAAGAAACTCCTATTTTTTTTTAACTTAAGCTTATTTTCAAAAAGTCATGTAAATATTTCTTTAAACTTAGATTAGTCTAAAAGGGAAAATTTACTTCTTATATGAAGCAATAAAATCCTTTATGATATTACAGAAATCAAGATGTTTTGTAAAGGAAAGTCCTTCTCCATTATCATAAATAGTATGATACTCATTATATTCGCATCCAAAAGTAAAAAGAAAGAAGGCTGGAACTCCTTTTTGAACAAAAGGACAATGATCGGAATTGCAACTCTCCCCTCCAATCCTTATTTCATTAAAATATCTCTTCGTTTCATTAATTTCTTTCATCGTTTTAGAAGCATCAAACTCCTTTTCACCATTAATAAGTGCAATACCTCCCGACCCTGTTCCACACATATCCATATTGAATAGGAATTTAACTTTTGTCAAATCTATTAAAGGGTTTTCAGCAGCGAATTTAGAGCCTAAAAGTCCTATTTCTTCGGCAGTTGTGAAAATAAAAACTATAGAATAATCGGAAGGGTTTTGGGAGTAGTATTTAGCCAAGTCGAGCAGCACAGCAACACCTGAGGCATTATCGTTAGCACCTGGGAAAAAACAATCTTCTCCAATTTTACCAAGATGATCGTAATGAGCAGTAAACACATAAAAACTATCTTTATGTACCTTACCCTCAACCATTCCCCATACATTTTGAGTTTCATAATCTTCTACCCAATTAGATTTAATTGATAGTTCCAAGTAGTCAATCTTCTTACTAAACTCTTTATCTTTGAGCATAATGATAGGAAAGTTATACTTTAATCTTCCGGAGAAGAATTGCATCTTATCACAATTCTGAATAATAAAAATTTGAGGAGAAATTTCTTTTTCATTTAATAGTCTTATTAAGCTATGAACTTTCACATAATCAACTTCTTTCACATCAAATAAAAGAACTTTACCATTGTATTTTTCTAAATTTTCTAAATCTTTTTCTTTCGAAAAATCTATTTTTATTGGCTTTACATTTTTTATTTTAAGCTCAACAGTTGGTGAAGAGCCATAAACTAAAAACTCTTCTCCTAATTTCAAATATGAACTATTGATTGAATGAAGCTTAAGAGTTGAAGAAAGAATATTATTTACATTTATTGGGAGCTTTTGTTGATATGGATAATTCATTATAGACTTAAGTCCACTCTTCACAAGCTCTCTTTCAATGAAATTTGCAGCTTTTCTGTCTCCATCTTCTTGATATCCCCTACCCTTAAATTCTTTTGAAATTAGAGAGTCTAAACAATAATGTGCATACTTATATGATTGTGCATTTAGAAAATTAGTTACTATAATAAATAGTATTAAAAGTTTAGTTTTCATATATTTAGTTATTTGTTTGTATTAAAACACGTTCATTTACCCAGTTTTTCATCCAAATTTCCTTGTTAATTATCATGTTATCAGTATTTAAGCTATTACCCTTAAGGTCTTTTTTAATCTTTCTTGCATTTCCTTCTTTTATCTGATAACCAATCTCTTGTATTAGATGTTCATCATTAGTATTTCCAATTTTCAAAAACACAAAAATCCCTACCTCATTATTAAATTTATCCATCCACTCCCCTGCTCTATCGTATCCAGAATTTCTTTTCTTGTAAAAGACCTTTTTATTATAGGACTCATAAATATTACCAAATCTTCTTGCCTTCTCAACTCCAATTTTACTTGAAAGCTTGTACATTAGATAGATATGCCTAAAGGCATCTTGTTCTCCTTCGGAAAAATTAGAATTTAAGTAACTTATATTTAATTGTTTATTTGAAAAACTACTTACCTGTTTAGATACTTTCTTTACTTTCAGAGATGAATTTGGATTTGATAATATCCATACTTTATCCTTAAAATCTAAACTCCAAAAAATCTTATTAAAATTTTGAGAAAAACTATTATGAAAAAAAAATACAAAAATAATAACAGTAAAAATTTTATTCTTCATTGGGATTTTTTTCTGAACTTTTTCTATCAAAAATTATTTTTCAAATTTCTTTACTCAAATTTGCTAATAAATTTTAACTATTCTTAACTATTATAGTTTATACTTTGTCAATCTAATAGAAAATTTTCAATTCTCAATGTTAAAAAACAAAAAAATTATCCTCAAATATACTATAATAATTATCTGTTTACTACGGGTTTAAACTATGAATTAAATGTTAAAATCTATAATTATTTGTTGTATTATTTTCTTTCAATTTTTCAATTTTGGAAGAAAAAATACCTATTTTATCAATCCTAATTCTTTTGAAATATCAAGCATCTTAATTATTGGTTTTTTTGCACTCTCAATTAATTCGTCATTCAAAATAATTTCAAATTTTTCCTCCTCAAGTGAAGCAAGAACCTTATCAATAGTATTAAGTTTCATATATTGACAATCATTACAAGCACAACTTTCATCCTGAGTAACTACAATAAACTCCTTATTTGGATTATCCTTCTTAAGTTGGTGTACAATCCCTGATTCTGTGGCAACTAAGAATTTTTTATTATCACTATTCTTAACATAATTAATCATTGCTGAGGTTGAACCTACATAGTCAGCAATTTTCAATACAGCATCATTACATTCAGGATGAGCAATTAAGATAGCATCAGGATGTTCTAATTTTTGTTTTAATGTAAATTCTGCTGTCAATAATTCATGAACCTCACAAGTTCCATCCCAAAGAAGCATATCTCTTCCAGTTATTCTATTAATGTATCCACCTAAATTCTTATCAGGTGCAAATATAATTTTTTGTTCCTTTGGTATTGAGTTAACTATCTGAACTGCATTTCCAGAAGTACAAATTATATCGGATAAAGTTTTTATCTTTGCACTACAGTTAATATAGGAAATAACTATATGATCAGGATTTTTTTCTTTGAATTTTCTAAACTCATCCTCAGGACAAGAATCTGCTAATGAACAACCTGCCTCTAAATCTGGAATTATTACTTTCTTCTTTGGATTAAGAATTTTGGCTGTTTCTCCCATAAAGTGAACACCACAAAAGAGAATTAAATCACTTTCAGCATCCTTTGCCTTATTTGCTAAATTTAAACTATCCCCTATAAAATCCGCAATATCTTGTATTTCTGGTATTTGATAATAGTGAGCAAGAATAATAGCATTCTTCTCTTCTTTTAACTTTAAAATTCTTTTTATTTTTTCTTCAGTAGTCATTTTTCTTTCGCTTAAATATATTAATACTTCTTTTTATAATAAATATAATGATTATTATAGCTTGTTAGTATGGTTGAAAACTAATATTAGATTTTTTTGTTTTATCCAAAAAGATAATTCACCAAACAAGTTCTTAAAAAGTTCTTATATCCTATTTCATTATTAATTAACTAAATAAATTGGTTATTAACAAATATAACAATATAAGTTTTGTTGATAAATATATTATTGAATTCATATGATTTTTGTAGAAAACTCATTTGAAAACTTATTAATAAACCACCAATTTATCCACAAAATTATATCATATAAAATTGATAAACAAATTTTCAACAAAAAATAATTAGATACTAACAATTATATGTAATAATTTTATGGTTTGAAAAATAATTAGTTGCAAAATAATTAGTATTTTTGCTAAGTATATTTTGATTTTATTATCAAAGAATTAAAGGTTAGATAGAGTATTTACACAAATTTAAAGTTATCAACATATGACAAATAATTCAAAAATTATTCCCATAGGCTCCGACCATGCAGGCTATGAATTAAAGGAATATTTAAAGCAAGAACTCTCAAAATTAGGCTATAACCTTAAAGATTATGGAACTTTTTCATTAGATAGTTGCGATTATCCTGATTTTATTCATCCTTTGGCAAAGGATATTAATGATGGAGTTTATCCATTAGGAATAATTATGTGTGGAAGTGGTAATGGGGTTCAAATGACTGCAAATAAATATATAAATGTTCGCTGTGCACTATGTTGGGAAGTGGAAATTGCTTCTTTGGCAAGACAACATAATGATGCTAATATTTGTTCATTACCTGCAAGATTTGTTAGTAGGGAAGAGGGTTTAAAGATTGTAAAAACATTCTTGGAAACACAATATGAAGGTGGAAGACATCAAAGAAGGGTAGAAAAAATTTCACAAATATTAAAGTAATTAGACCAAGTCTATGAATACATTGGAGTATAAATTTTTTATTTCAGACTGTAAGAAGGCTTTAGAGAAAGGAAATGAAGTTGATATTAAATTTGATATTGACGATATTTGTCTTAAAACCTTTAGTAATTATGGTACTGCAAGGAAAAAAGCTGCAAATCTAACTCAAAAATATATAAATCATATTGATGAATTGCTGGTTTCTTTCGAAAAGAAATACAACGAAAATGGTGGAAAACTTAATTGGTCAATAGATTATGATTCACTTTCTGAAGATATTATTAAGATATTAATTGATAGGAAAATTAAGGGAGTAAATCTTTTCGAAAGCAGGTTTGTTGAGGAGTTGGGATTAGCCAAAATTCTTAAAAATGAGGAAATAAGTATTAATCTTCAATCAAATAACTGTATAATTTTTGAACCAAGATATATAATTTCTCAAACAGGAAGCATGTATTTGGTATTTAATTCTGCAATTGAAATGCAGCAGGTTTTGTCAGCAAACCTTAAAATTTTTGTCCTTCCAATTAATAGCATTTTAAAGAATATTGAAGATGTTGAACTATTGTCCAAGCTCTATTCAATAAATAAAAATAAGGAAGAAAACCTACCTTTGACCACCTTTTATACACTAAAACCAAATGAAGAAAATAATGTAGAGCTATTTATAGTTGACAATGGAAGAACAAATCTCTTAGAGTCAAAGGAACATAGAAAAGCTCTAACTTGCATTGATTGTGATGCATGTAAAAAGGTTTGTCCGATTTATTCCTTGATAGGTGATATGCCTTATAATAACGTTTTCACAGGACCAATTGCAAATGTTGTTTTGCCTTTTTTGGAAACAGTTAATGGATGTATGCATTTGAGTTTTAATTGTATTCTTTGTGGTAATTGCACCAAGGTTTGCCCAATGAATATACCATTAACCGACTTAATTATTGCAAATAGAAACATATTTTATGAAAATAAATACATAGATTTTTCTGATAGATATAGGATAAAAATTCTTAAAAAAAATCTAATAAAAAGAAAGAAACTCAATAGGAGTGCATGGAGGAAAGAATTAGCGTTGAAGCTCTATGTGAAAAGAAGAATCACCATTAAAAGACCATTACCAAAATTTGCTAAGGTTAGCTTTTCTAAATCAAAATCTCTAAAATGAATACCAAAATTGTCAAAGAAGGAATTGATGAAATAATTAGAAATGGAAGAAATTCTATAAATAAGAGAGAGGCTTCAATCAAATGTCTTCAATGCCTCGACCTTACTTCATTAAATTCCACAGATAATGAAAAAACTATAATAAACTTAATTGGGAAGTCAAGTATTGAGGAATTAGATTCAATCAATGTTGCTGGAATATGTGTTTATCCTACTTTTCTTAAAACCTTAAGCAAGAATCTTCATAATAAAGAAGTAAAAAAGGTTGTGGTTAGTGGAGGGTTCCCTCATGGACAATTGCCATTAGAACTCAAGATAAATGAAGTAAAATTCTCTATTGATAATAATGCTGAGGAGATAGATATAGTAATGAATAGAGGATTATTTTTGGATGGGAATTTTAGAGAAGTTTCACGAGAAACATCATTAATGAAGCAGGTTTGTGGAGATAAAATTTTGAAAGTAATTTTGGAAGTTGGAGATTTACTAAACTTGGATGATATTTTTAAGGCAAGTATGATTAATCTTGAAGCTGGAGCCGACTTCATAAAGACTTCAACTGGGAAAACAGAAAAAGGAGCCGATATTTATTCCTTTTCAGTTATGTTGGAGGCTCTAAAAAAGTATTATGAAAATACTGGAATTCTTAAGTCTATAAAGGCAGCAGGAGGAATTTCAACTGCTGAACAAGCTTTGGATTACTGTATTTTATTTTCTCATTATTTCGGAGAGGATAATCTTAATCCAAAACACTTTAGGATAGGTGGGAGCCGACTAAGAGATAATTTAGTTGAGTATATTCTGAAATAGATTTAATTTATTGATATAATTTTCCATTTTGCAAAATTTCTAAAAGCCACTCACGGCAGAGATAAAGAGGGTTTTAATATCAAAAAACAAAGCTTTAATCTCCCAAAACCTTATTTCAATCTAATTAAACTTCGTTTTAATCTTAGAATCATGCCATGATATCACCGAGATCATGCCATGATCTCCTCCACATCATGGCATGATTTACCCAAGATCATGGCATGATCTTTACATCAAAACGAAGTTTAAAAAGTTCAAAGCTTGATATAATTAGATTAAAGCCTTATTTACAGAGATTTATGCCTCATTATTTTCTTCCTAAAATATGGTTATTTCTATTATAATTTAGTTAAATTTTTCACTCGAGAGGGTTTAGCTGGTAGCATAACAAAAAAGTTGATAATTTGATTTGTATAGCTGCAATCTGTTAAGTAATTCAGCAGGATAGAATCTTATCCAATACGTCAGAGGGAAGTGAGAGTGCGTTTGAAGAGTTTATAAGGGCTAAGACAATGCATTTTGTTATCTAAATACTAAGAATTCCAAATAAATGTAGTAATTTTGTAGCTTGATTTAATTTACATTTAGTTTAATTAGGTAAATATGAAGCAATTAAAAAACAGGTTTGCCTCTTACACAGAACCTCAAAGGGTCAAAGAAATGGGGATTTATCCTTATTTTCGTATGATTTGCAGCGATCAGGATTGTGAAGTATTGATGAATGGGAAGAGAGTTTTGATGTTTGGTTCAAATTCCTATTTGGGATTGACCAATCATCCAAAGATTATTGAGGCTGGTGTGGCTGCTTTTAAGAAATATGGTTCTGGTTGTGCAGGTTCTCCGTTTTTGAATGGAACGCTGGATATTCACATTGAACTTGAGGAGAAATTAGCTTCCTTTGTTGGGAAAGAAAAAGCTATTGTATACTCAACAGGTTTTCATGCCAACATAGGGGTTATCCCAACAATTGTAGGAAAGGGAGACCATTTAATTTTAGATGAATTGGATCATGCCTCAATCATTGAGGGAAGAAGAATTTCTTATGCTAAGAACTATAAGTTTAAACATAATGATATGTCTTCTTTGGAAGCTATTCTTCAGAAAATACCTTACGATGAAATAAAGCTTATTGTTGTTGATGGGGTCTATTCTATGGAGGGAGATATTGCAAATCTGCCTGAGATTATGGCTTTGGCACGAAAGTATAATGCTGATGTTTATGTTGATGAGGCTCATAGCTTGGGTATTTTTGGAAAGGGTGGAAGTGGTATATGTAATCATTTTGGAGTTAGTGAAGATGTTGATTTGATTATGGGAACATTTAGCAAGAGTTTGGCTGCTATTGGTGGTTTTATTGCTACAGACAAAGAGACAATCAACTATTTGCGACATACTTCTCGTCCATATATTTTCTCAGCATCCATTTCTCCTTCAGCAACAGCGAGTGTTATTGCAGCATTGGAAGTGATTAAACAAGAGCCTCAAAGGATTGAAAATTTATGGGAGGTTACAAACTATGCGATCAATGCTTTTAGAACAAATGGTTTTGAGATTGGTCCGACTCAATCGCCAATAATTCCTCTATATGTTAGAGATACCGAAAAGACATTTATGATAACTAAGGAAATATATGATGAGGGGATATTTATTAACCCTGTTATCCCACCAGCATGTAGTCCTGATGCAACATTAATTCGTTTTTCGTTGATGGCAACCCATACTCATGAGCAGGTTGATTTAGCTATTGATAAGCTAACAAAAGTCTTTAAGAAGTACGGTGTTATACAATAATTGAATTTAATAGCTCAATAAATGAATAAGGAAATAAGGATAGAGGAAGTTAGGGACAGAAAAGGTTTTAATCAGTTTTTGAAGCTCCCCTACAAGCTTTTTAAGGATGATAAGATGTGGGTGCCTTCGCTTTTGATGGATGAAAAGATTGTTTTCAACAAAAAGAAGAATCCAGCTTTTGAGTTTTGTGAATCAAAGATATTTTTAGCTTATAAGAATGATGAGTTGGTTGGACGCATTGTTGGGATACTTAACAAAAGCTCCAATGAGATTTGGGAACAAAAAAGGATGCGTTTTGGGTGGTTTGATTATATTGATGATTTAAGTGTTGCACAAGCACTTCTAAATGCAGTTGAGTCTTGGGCAAAAGAAAAGGGGATGAATGAGGTTGTTGGACCTATGGGCTTTACTGATATGGATAAAGAAGGTATGATGGTTGAGGGCTTTGATACCAATTGTCCAATGGCATGCTACTACAACCCTTCATACTATCCACCAATAATTGAGAAATTGGGCTATAAAAAAGAAGTGGACTGGGTACAGTATGAGATAAAGGCTAACCAACCAATTCCAGAAAAGGTTGCAAAGATAAATAACCTGATTAAGGATAAATATAATCTTAAGATTGTTGATGGGCTTTCAAAGAAGAAAATAGTTAACCGCTATGGGCAGAAGATTTTTAACCTAATCAATCGTTCTTTTTCTTGTCTTTTTGGCTATGTTCCTTTGAATGAAAAACAGATAAAGTTCTATATAGGGCAGTATTTTAGCTTTATTGACCCCAAACTAATATGTTTTATTGTTGATGAAAAAGACGATGTTGTTGCTTTTGGAGTTTCTATGCCTTCATTTTGTGAAGCATTAAGAAAATCAAAAGGAAAGCTATTCCCTTTTGGATGGTATTATTTCCTTAAGGCTTTAAAGAATTACGATTACATCGATTTATATTTGAATGGAGTTGACCCTGATTGGCAAAATAAGGGAGTACATTCTCTTTATTATGTGGAAATGAATCGTCGATACATTGAATTAAACTCTAAAATGGCAATTGCAAATCCTCAACTTGAAACTAATCAAGCATCACAAATTTGGGAAAAATATAAGAGTAGGATAGCAATTCGTCGTAGAGCTTACATAAAAGAAATCTAAGAAGAAATGTTGAAGGTTTTAGTAACAGGAGCAAGTGGATTTATTGGAAGCACCTTGGTTGAAAAACTTCTTCAAGAAGGATATCAAGTAACGGCAGGCATTAGAAAATCAAGTAGCAGAAAGTATTTACAAGACCAAAGGATAAGTTTCTTAGACCTTCCTTATAATAATCCCGATGAGTTAGAAAGAATTCTCAAGGAAGAGAACTTTCATACAATTTTTCATCTTGCAGGACTTACAAAAGCAAAGAAAAAAGAAGATTTTTACAAAGTAAACTTTGGCTATGTAAAGAATTTGGTTGATGCACTTCAAACTACATCAACCAAATTAATATTCTTTAGTAGTTTTGCAGCACATGGTCCTGGTGATGAAACAACTTTTTGTGAGTGCAGGGTAGAGGACCTAAACAAGCCCAACACCGAATATGGTAAAGCCAAACTACAAGCAGAAGAATACATTAGAGATAATTTTGAGGGCAAATACATTATCCTTCGTCCAACAGGAGTTTATGGTCCACGTGAAACAGATTATTTTGTATACTTTCAAACCATTAATAATCACCTTGAGCCATATCTTGGATTTGTTGCACAAAGACTGACTTTTGTTTATGTTGATGATTTAGTTGATGTAAGCATATTGGCAATGAATTCAGAAATAAGTGGTAAAACCTATTTTGTTAGTGACGGCAAGCTCTATTTGGATACTGAATTTGCTCAAATAACCAAAAAAGTATTAAATACTTGGACAATAAAACTTAAATTCCCTTTGTTTATAGTAATGTGGATTAGTTCGCTTATGGAATTTATTGGCAAATTAATAGGAAAATCATTTACCCTAAACAAAGATAAATTCAACATACTTAAAGCGAGAAACTGGAATTGTGGGATAGAGGATTTGAAAAAAGACTTAGGTTATAACCCTAAGGTAGATTTGCAAAAAGGAGTAGAGAAATCAATTTGCTGGTATAAACAAGAGAAGTGGTTGAAATAGGTTAAATAAATGAAATGACTAATGAAGTAATTATATCGAAGTTAGATAAGTTTATAAGAAAGTACTATAAGAATAAGCTGATTAAAGGCATATTATATTGCGTATTTCTTCTTTTAAGTTTCTTCCTTATACTTAACACCCTTGAATACTTTGGTTATTATTCCACTCTCACTCGTTCCATTCTATACTATTCCTTCCTTGCAGTTTCACTTTTAATAATCTATTTCTTTATTATTGTTCCTCTTTTTAAGTTATTCCGACTAACAAAAACCATATCTTATAAGGAAGCAGCAAACATAATAGGCACTCATTTCCCAGAAGTTTCAGATAAACTTTTAAACCTTCTTCAACTTCAAGACATAGCCTCAAAGGAAGATTCCGAACTCTTGGAGGCAAGCATTAAGCAAAGAACAAACGAGCTAACACCCATACCTTTTGTTAAGGCAATTGATATTTCAAAGAACAGGAAATATATTAAATGGACATTAATACCTGTATTGATAATAATTTTAAGTGGGATTTTCTTTCCAAGCTTTATTAGTGAGCCAACATATCGCTACATTAACCACTCAAAGCATTTTCAAAAACCAGCACCATTCTCTTTCACTCTTCTTAATAAAGAACTAAAAGTATTGCAGCACGGAGATATTGACATTAAGGTTAGGATTGAGGGCGAGGTTCATGTAGATAAGGTCAACATAGTAATAAACAAACAGATTTTCCAGATGAATAAGGAAAAGAAAGATGTTTTTTCCTATTCCATAAAGCAAATTCAGAATAAAACAAGTTTCCATTTTGAATCTTCGGGAATAACAAGTAAAGACTATAATATTGAAGTAAACCCTAAGCCGATTCTTTTAGACCTTCAAGCAGTTATTACCTATCCTTCCTACACTCAAAAACCTCAAGAAACACTTACTAATGTTAGCAATTTCTCAGTTCCAAAGGGAAGTACAATTAACTGGAGAGCAATAACAAGGGACACAAGAACCCTAATCTTTAAGAGTAATCAAAAAGAAGAGAGCTATTCTCCCGACAAGAATGGAAGACTGTCTTTTTCAAAGAGAATAATGTCTGATTTTAGCTATCAAATATCTACCAAAAACAATTTCACAACCTTTAGTGATTCTCTTGAATTTAGAATTAATGCAATACCTGATTTAAGTCCTCAGATAGCCGTTATTGAACAAAAGGATAGTTTAATTGCCGATAGGGTTTATTTTAGAGGACAGATTAAAGATGATTATGGTTTCTCCAAATTGGAGTTTCACATAGAGAAATATGAAAAGGATGTGCAGGAACCAACCCATATTACTTCTTCTCTGCCACTTAACACCAAAGAAAACACACAAGAGTTCTATTATAGTTACGACCTTTCGGAGCTGAAGGCAGGAGAAAGGGTTGTTTATTATTTTGAGGTTTGGGATAATGACGCAATTGATGGAGCAAAATCAACTCGCTCTGGAATTTTTACAATAGAAATCCCAACCATAGATGAAATTGAAGAGAAACAAGAGAAAACAAGTTCTCAAATAAAGAAAGAAACAGACCAATCCTTAATGGAACTAAAGAAAATCCAGGAAGAAATTAGGGAATTGAACAAGAAAATGCTTGAGAAAAAGGAATTGGATTGGCAGGACAAAAAGCAGGTGGAGGCATTAAAGAAAAAGCAGGAACAAATTAAGCAGTCGCTTGAGGAAATTAGCAAAAAGATAAAGGAAAATAATAATTTAGATCAAAGATATAAGCCACAAAATGAAGAAATCTTAAGGAAACAGAAAGAACTTGAGAAGCTCTATGAGGAGGTTGCAAAGGATATGTTTGAGGAGTTGAACAAGTTGATGAAGGATAATGTTAAGAAGGAAGAGCTCAAGGAAGCCTTAGACAAGATGAAGATGAGCAATGAGAACTTAGAGAAACAATTGGACAGAAATCTTGAGATGTTTAAGCGTTTGGAGGTTGATAAAAAGATGCAAGAAACAATAGACAAGCTAAATAAGGCAGCACAAGAGCAAAAAGAATTATCGGAACAAACCGAAAAAAATCCAAAGAACAATCAAGATATTCAAGAGAAGCAAAGTCAGTTAAACAAATCCTTTGAAGACATAAAGAAAGATATTCAAGAACTTCAAAAAAAGGCATCAGAATTAGAAGACCCATTCCAAATAAAGAGAGATAAGCAAAAGGAGGATAGCATTTCTCAGGCTCAGTCAAATGCTCAAAAGAAAATGGAGCAAAGGAAGAATAGGGATGCTTCTAAGGAGCAAAAGCAAGCTGCTCAACAAATGCAAGAGATGGCAGATGATTTGGAAAAACAGCAACAAGACAATGAAGAGGAGCAGCTCGCAGAAGATATTCAAGAGGTAAGACAAATCATAAAGAACCTAATCAAGCTTTCATTTATGCAAGAAGATTTAATCCTCAAAGTAAGGGAAACTTCCGTAACCGATCCTTTGTATCAAAACCTTATCAATACTCAAAATAGGATTAAGAATGATATGGAGATGATTTCCGATAGTCTTTTTGCGATGAGTAAGCGTCAGCCTCAAATAAGCAATATAATAAATAAGGAACTTACTTCAATAGATAATCAAATTGGGATTTCAATTGAGAAACTACTGCAATACAATCAAGGAATCTATGGCTCCTACAAAAACACTCAAGCAACCACTTCCCAACAATATGCGATGACTTCAATGAATAATCTTTCTTTGCTTTTGGCAGAGAGTTTAAATAATATGCAGCAGGAAATGAAATCTAAATCAGATAAGAGCTGTAACTCAAAATCTCAACCCAAGAACCAATGTAATAACCCAAAGGCAGGGAAGAAAAATCCTAAAACCATGCGAGAACTCCAAGAAGCCTTGAACAAAGAAATGGAGAGATTGAAAAAGGAATTGGAAAATCAAAAGAAAGGACAGGAAGGAAAGCCAAGAATTGGAGAAAATGCAAAAATTAATGAAGAATTAGCAAAAATGGCAGCTCAACAAGAAATGATAAGAAAAATGATGCAGCAGTATTCCAATGAGTTAAAGGAAGAAGGAGGAAAAAGTGCAGGAGAATTGGATAATTTAATGAAACAAATGGAACAAACCGAGACGGATATCGTAAACAAAATCATAAATCAGCAGACCATAAATCGTCAAAACAATATTATAACAAGAATGTTGCAACACGAGAAGGCTCAACAAAAGCAAGAACAAGAGCAAAGAAGAGAGTCTACTGAGGGAAGGGATTTAATTGAGAATACCAATAATCAATTCTTAGAATTTAATAAGCTAAAGAATCGAGAGTTGGAATTATTTAAGCAAGTCCCTCCAGTGTTTTCTCCATATTATAAGGAGAAAGTAAATGAGTTTTTTAATAAGTTTGAAAGATAAAACTAACGCTATGAAACAAAACTACGATATAGTAAAATTAAACGCAAACCAATCTCAAAGAATTAAGGCACAAGCCTTGGTTGAAGAAATATGTGATAGATTTAATCTTCACAATTATTTTGGAATACTTTCTGTTGTGGTCGATGAGGCTTTGGACATAATATACACAAACCCTCAGCTCGACTCCAATTTTAATTCTGATTTTTCTTTCGAACAATGTGTTAACGGAGTTTGTTTTGTTTTCAAAACCAACCAGCAAGTTTTCACTTCAGTAACAGAATTAATCCAGATGCTAACCAACGAATATAATATCTTAGACGATGGAAAAACATTGGAATTGATATTCTATGTGAGCGGAATTGATGAGCAGGAGCTAAAGAACCGTCAGGAAAAGTTTAAGGTCTTGTTTACTCAAAAATCAATCAATACTAAAAGTATAGAGAACTAAACTAAAGAGATGGCTATTAGCTTTAATTTTGTTGAAATAAAAGACATTTTAAGAGAAAAGAATAAATTAAAATCGTGGATTAAATCTATTGTTGAGCAAAAAGGAATGAAAGTAGGGGATATATCCTATATTTTTTGCTCAGACGATTATCTTTTGGAGATTAACAAAACTTATCTTCAGCACGATTATTACACCGATATTATAACCTTTGATTACACTGCAGAAAATAAAATTGCAGGTGATTTATTTATTAGTATTGACAGAGTAGAGGACAATGCTAAAGAATTAAATGTAAGTTTTGAAGAAGAACTTCATAGAGTAATTATACATGGAGTTTTACATCTTTTGGGTTTTAAAGATAAAACAGATAAGGAAGCAAAACAAATGAGAATTAAGGAGCAGGAATGTTTAAAAACTTTGATGTAATTGTTGTTGGTGCAGGTCATGCAGGTTGCGAAGCAGCTTGTGCAGCAGCTAATTTAGGTTCTTCAGTACTTCTTATCACACAAAACCTAAATGCCATTGCTCAGCTTTCGTGCAATCCAGCAATGGGAGGAGTGGCAAAGGGACAAATTGTTCGTGAGATTGATGCCTTAGGAGGCTATTCAGGAATAATAACAGACCAAAACACTCTCCAATTTCGTATGCTTAATCTTTCCAAAGGTCCAGCTATGTGGAGTCCAAGAGCTCAAGTAGATAATATTACTTTTTCTATTTCATGGAGAAAAGTGTTGGAACAAATACCTAATCTTAGCCTTTGGCAAGATGATGTTATTGGTTTAAAGATAGAGAACCAAAAAGTTTGTGGAGTAAGAACCAAAATGGGATTGGAAATTGAAGGAAAGTCGGTAGTGTTAACTAATGGAACCTTCCTTAATGGTAAAATTCATATTGGGGAAACAAATTTTTTGGGAGGAAGAATAGGAGAGGAGCAATCTAAAGGCTTATCCGAAAATCTTAAAGAATATGGTTTTGAAGTAAAAACCCTTAAAACAGGAACTCCAATGAGGGTTGATGGAAGAAGCATTGACTTTTCTAAATTGGAAGAGCAAAAAGGCGACTCCCTCCCCAAACAATTCTCTTTCATTGTTCAAAGAGAAAAAGCTTTGGAGCAAAGAAGCTGTTTTTTAGCCTACACTTCACTTAAAGTACATAATATTCTTAGAGAAGGTTTCGATAAATCTCCTCTTTTCCAAGGAAGAATAAAAGGAGTTGGACCTCGTTACTGTCCTTCCATTGAAGATAAAATTGAAAGATTTTCTTCAAAAGACCGTCATCAACTTTTCATTGAGCCAGAAAGTAATTATTCAAGTCTTTTCTATATTAATGGTTTCTCATCTTCTTTGCCTCTTAGCATTCAATATGAAGCGTTAAGAAACATTGAAGGCTTTGAAAATGCCATAATACAAAAGCCTGGCTATGCAATAGAGTATGACTATTTCCCACCAACTCAACTTAAAGACACCTTAGAAACAAAACAAATTGAAAACCTCTATTTTGCCGGACAGATAAACGGAACAACAGGTTACGAAGAAGCAGCATCTCAAGGACTAATGGCAGGGATAAATGCTAATTTGAAAGTTAATGAAAAACCAGCCTTTACTCTAAAACGTTCCGAAAGCTATATAGGAGTATTAATTGACGACCTAATAACAAAAGGAGTTGATGAACCTTATAGAATGTTTACTTCAAGGGCAGAATACAGAATACTTCTTCGTCAAGATAATGCAGACCTTCGACTAACCCCTTTGTCCTTTGCTCTTGGTTTAGCTTCAAAGGAAAGAATGGAAAGAGTTGAGAGAAAGAAAACTTCTTGCAATCAATTAGTGTCTTTTATTGAGAAAACAAGTGCAGAACCTAAGGAGGTTAATACTTTGTTTGAAGAAAAAGAAACCCCTCAAATCAACCAAAAAACTAAGATTTCTCAACTACTTCTTCGACCTCAAATAACCTTAAAGGATTTGGCAAATAATGTTCCTTCTCTAAATGAGAGCATTCAATCAATCCCAATGGACATTAAGGAAGAGATAATTGAGGGAGCTGAAATAGTTATAAAGTATCAAAGCTATATAGACAAGGAGCAGGAGATTGCCGATAAGTTATCAAAATATGAGAACTTAATAATTAAGGATGATTTCGACTATCAAGCCCTTAAATCCCTAAGTTTTGAAGCCAGAGAAAAGCTATCTAAAATCCGCCCAAAAACCATAGGGCAAGCCTCTCGCATAAGTGGAGTTTCTCCTTCTGATATATCAGTCTTGATTATCTACATTAGCCGTTAGTAAGACTTTATTAGCTTATTTCACAACCAGTTTCTTTTTTATCTTTCCTTTGTCGTTTATTAAGTTTACAATATAATTACCCTTAGCGAAAGAACTTATATCTATTATCGCTTCTTTTTTGTTTAGAGTTATTGCCTTTGCTTTCTTTCCTAAAGCATCGTAAAACTCTATTTCTTTTATTATATCTTGGCTTTCTATATTTAAAGTATTTTCTGCTGGATTTGGATAAAGCTTAATTGTATTATCATTACTTATTTCTTCAACCATACTTAAACTATCTGCTCTTGGAACTCTAAGGATTGGTAGAAACTCTATAAAGGTCTTTTGATATAAATTATAAACTGGATCATCAGCAAAACGTACCCATACACTATCTTGTCTTTTTACCCATGGACTTTCTGAAAAGGTTGAAGCATATAAAGTGTCGGTTACTGTTGCAAAAGGATTTTGAGCTTGATTATCTATTCCAACATAAATTGTATCGTAAGGCATCCCATTTGAACGAAGATAATTCTCCAAACATCCTACTGTATCATATAAACTCCATGTGCTAGGAAATAATACATTAAATCCTGTTTGACTATATGCAGGAATATCACCTACTAATACAAAATCCTTTACTTGTATTTCATCAAAGAACATATGCCATTTATATCCATTTGAGTCTGGTGTGTACCAAGGAAATATAGGCGTTTGTCCTAATTCTTTAAATTCCATATCCATTATACGGAAAAATACAGTTCCATTTAAATAAGGTTGTAAGCTACCATTAGCGACCTTTACTGCCATCCCTATGACTGTAACTGTTGAATCAAAATGATAGGGTTGTGCCACCCCTCTAATTTCATATGAATTTCTTGTCATTACTTTTAAATGTGCCCAACATGGTGCGTTTGTACCTGGAAGATTGCCAGAATCACAATTATAACATATCATTGAACGTAATTCATGATAAGCCAAATCCATTCCTCCTATATAATAATTACTTAAATCATAAGGATGATAAACTATTGTATCATATTGTGTTTGTGCATTTACTCTTAATAATGCAAAAACTATGGCTATTGTTAATAATATCTTTTTCATAAGCATATTTTTTTATTTCACAACCAATTTCTTTTTAATCTTTCCTTTGTCGGTTATTAAGTTTACAACATAATTACCCTTAGCGAGAGAACTTATATCTATTATCGCATCTTTTTTGTTTAGGGTTATTGCCTTTGCTTTCTTTCCTAAAGCATCGTAAAACTCTATTTCTTTTATTATATCTTGGCTTTCTATATTTAAAGTATTTTCTGCTGGATTTGGATAAAGCTTTATTGTGTTCTCAATATTTATGTTTTCCCCTAAACTCAAACCATCACCAACCTTAAGGATTGGAAGAAATTCAATAAAGGTTTTTTGATATAAATGATAAAGTGGATCTTCTGAAAAACGTATCCATTTATTATCCTTCTTTAACCATGGGCTTTCTTCAAAACGTGTTCCAACTAATGTATCTGTTACTGTTGCCCATGGATCGGGATTATAATAATTTATCCCTACATAAATAGTATCATAAGGTAAATTTGCAGCATCATAAAAACTTTCTAAACATCCTGTTGAATCATATAAACTCCATGTGCAAGGATAAACAATCTCAAATCCTATATATTGATTATATGGAGCATAAATATCACCTGCTAAATAGAAATCACTAATTGGTATTTCATTAGAAAAATAATGCAGTCTATATCCATTTGATTCTGGAGTATACCATGGATCTATTGCTGTTGAATCCAAATCATTAAATCCCATATCCATTATTCTTAGAAACATAGTTCCATATAATGAAGGAGACAAACATCCATTAGGATTGTGAAGCTTTAAGGCTATCCCTATTACTGAAACTGTTGAATCAAAGTGATAAGGTTGTGCAACTCCTTGAATATTATATCTATTCATTCCTGCAATCTGTTCAGATCCAAAACAAGGAATATTAGTACCTGGATAGTAGGAAGTAGTACAACCATCACAATAGATTGCATAGTTTTCATAATAGACAAGATCCATACTTCCCCAATAACAATTACTTAAGTCATAAGGATGATAAACTATTGTATCATATTGTGTTTGTGCATTAACTCCTATAAATGCAAAAAACAAGGCTATTGTTAAAAATATCTTTTTCATATACATTGATTTTTATTTCATTTCTATACATTGTTTTATTACATCATTATAATTTGGTTCATTTAAATCCATCTTATGAATTATTGTTGTATTGCCATAATAGTAAAATCCAGGAGAATATAGATACATAAGTGCAAAGTTACATGGGAATAAGTTATCCCATTGATTAAAACTATTTATACCTAAATTGTATACATTTCTTGGTCGATAGTCTCTACAGTAATTCGGTATAAAATTATTCTCCTCATTATCTAAAATACCTAATCCTAATTGTGTTCCAAAATTTCCAATAAGAGCAAAATTATGTCTGTTATATTTTAATATATTATTCCAAGCTCGGTTATTTTGTAATACAAATAGAAATTTAGAAATATAGGTATTATTAGCATCAAAAATACTATTATCCATATCTACATATTGTACATCTTCTGTAAAAATACCATTATTAAATTGACTCCTTAAAACTAAGAGGTTGTTCATTTCTGGCAAATATTCTATATCTCTCAAAACTACTTTATTAAAATTTTCATCAATTAGCGAAGTATGGATGATATTAAATGGTTCTATTCCTAAATCAACTTTTGTAACTATGGTCCCTAATATATTACTTGGTAAAGGTCGATGAGAAACATGTGCTATTGCTATAGTGTCTTTTTCCAATCTTTCTATATAAAAGCCATCACTTGTAACATTATTATTATAATAATAAGGAGCAATAACTCTATAAGAACTATGAATATTAAAGTCTTCCTTATCAATTCTTCTTAAAACAATAAATCTACTATTATTAGAACCTCCTGTTTGAATAGGATTAAAATATTGAGTTGAAGCCAAGCATATATAATTATCTGTTAATACTAAATCTTGAAATTCTTCATATTCATATGGATGATTAATTTCGTTTTTAAAA